>Ga0075471_10000796_pt1 | contig 19651 bp, 18 predicted proteins | sample DEB19_08_DNA_2_FD_74787 | JGI IMG/M metagenome (GOLD analysis project Ga0075471, IMG submission 74787) | Aqueous microbial communities from the Delaware River and Bay under freshwater to marine salinity gradient to study organic matter... | ecosystem: Environmental > Aquatic > Marine > Coastal ... | reverse complement strand
AGACGATGGGACCGTGCGGCGTCTGCACCAGATACGGCTGATCGTCATTCATGAGATCGCAGTAGAACAGCAAGCCGTGCTCGGCGAGGATGTCGGCGGTATTGAGCGTGCCGCGCAACGAAGACGACAACCAGCCGCGCGCCTTGCGACCCACCGACTGTTCGTACACCTTGAGCGAGCGTTCGATGACATCACGCTCTTTGGCCGGGTCACGCGCATAGTTCGTGAGCAATTCGCCCTGTTCGTAGTTGTGCGCGAGGATTTCACAACCCCGCGCGAGCGCCGCATCGAGCATGGGCCTGCGACGCAGTGCCGTCACCGCATTGATGGTGCAGGACGGACGCACCTTCTGCTCATCGAACACGTCGAACAAGCGGAAGGCACCGACGCGCTGACCGTATTCGCGCCAGGTGTAGTTCGGGAAATCCGGCGTATTGCCCGGCAGCACGTCCGGCAGGATCGCCGGTCCCCCGGCGTAGTACGGCTTGTCAGTGTCTTTGATGAGATCCCAGGTCTCGAGATTGAGGGTGATGATGAGCGCGACGCGCTTGCCACCCGGCCACTTGAGCGGCAGTCGCTGGGAAATCGGTACGTAGTCGTAATGCATGCGCGTAAGGCATCCGGCGGCGCCGGTCGGACACCGGCAATCGGAGACGATTATGGCCGCATCGTGACCGGTTCACGCGACCCCCGGGGTCCATAGGGCGGTACAACGTCCGCCATGTGGACATGGGCCGACCGGCTCAATACACTCTCCGATCGCTGCCTGTTTCGATTCCACCGAAGCTTACGGAGATTCGTCATGGATTCCACGCGACCGATACGCGCCCTCATCCGCGGACTCGATGCACTCACGGTGCTCAACTTGCGCAACGGCGCCACGGTGTCCGAAGTGGCGCAGGAAATCCGCCTGCCGCGTACGACGACCTATCGCATCCTCGAAACATTGAGCCATGCCGGCTTCGTCTATCGCGACGCCACCGACGATCGCTATCGGTTGACGATCATGGTTCGCGGCCTCTCCGACGGCTACGACGATGAAGCCTGGATCACCCAGATCGCGCGCCCGTACATCAACGAGCTCGGCAAGGACATCGTCTGGCCGGTCGCCATCGCGTCGCTCTCGGGCACCTCGATGATGGTGCGTGAAACCACCGACCATCGCAGTCCGCTGGCCGTCGAGCGCTATTCGGCCGGCTTTCGCGTGCCGCTGCTCACGAGCTCCTCAGGTCGCGTGTACCTCGCCTTCTCGCCGCCCGCACAACGCGAAGCGCTGCTCGAAATTCTCGGTCGATCGAATCGCGAAGAAGATGCGCTCGCCAAGAATCGTCCCGAACTCATGAAAATGTTGAACGACGCCCGCATGCAAGGTTTCGCCTCGGCCGTGCGCCCGCGTCGCGTCTCCGACGAAATCAGCATCGCCGTGCCGATCATGATCGAAGATCGCGTGCTCGCGGCGGTCATGGTGCGCTTCAGCGGTACTGCCGTGCCGCTCAAAATGGCGGTCGAGCGCTTTCTTCCCAAGATCCGCGACACCGCCCAGAAAATTCGCCAGACCTTCAGCGACCAGCAGCGCGACCCGCCGCCGACCACGCGTCCCGTGCAGACCCGCTGATCGAACCGCAAGACCCGTCCAGGTTTAGGGAACTATCGCCATGAACGACATCGCGAATCCGGCCATCATCACGCAGTTGCAGTCGTTACTCGGACCCGAGCACGTGCTCACCGATGCGACCGAACGCGAATTCCACTCGACCGACGTCTATGCGCGCGGGCAACTGCCACTCGCCGTCGTGCGCCCGGCAAGCACGTCGGACGTCGCGCAACTCGTCCAGCTGTGTGCCGCGCAAGGCGTCTCGATCGTGCCGCGCGGCGGCGGCGCTTCGTACACCGACGGATACACGCCTTCGGAGACGAGCTCGGTCGTGATCGACACGAGTCGCATGAACCGCATCGTCGAAATCAACGAACGCGACATGTACGTGGTGGCACAGGTCGGCGTGACCTGGGCTGCGCTCAACGAAGCGCTGGCCGCCAAAGGCCTGCGCACCCCGTTCTTCGGGCCGTTCTCCGGCCTCACCGCCACCCTCGGCGGTTCGTTGTCGCAAAACAGCGTGACCTGGGGCACCGGCGTGTTCGGCGTGTCGGGCGAATCGACGCTGGGCGTCGAGGTCGTGCTCGGCTCGGGTGAAGTCATCCGCACCGGTTCGTGGGGTGCAGCGAATTCCGTCCCCTTCATGCGCTCGTACGGTCCGGATCTGACCGGACTCTTCATGGGCGATTGCGGCGCGCTCGGCGTCAAAACCTCCGTGGCCCTGCGCCTGATGCCGCGCAACGCGCACGTGATGGGCGTGTCTTTCGGCTTTCCCGACTTCACGCGCATGGCGTCCGGCCTCGAGGCGGCGGCCAAGCTCGGTTTGAATCTCACCAACTTCGGTCTCGATCCCGCGCTGCAGGAAGGTCAGATGGGTCGCGCCGATGCGGCAACCGCGGTCAAATCCGCACTCGCGGTCTGGCAGACCTCGCGCGGCGTGGTCGACGGCTTGCGGCAACTTTTGAAGATGGCCTTCGCCGGTCGCGGGTTCCTGCGCAACGCGACGTTCTCGGCGCACTGGGTGATCGACGGCATCGACGACGCCTCGTGTCGTGCCGCGGTCGCAAAGCTCCGCGCCGCCGTGCAACCCTTCGGCGCCGAAGTGCCGGCCACCGTGCCCACGGTCGCCAACGCCATGCCCTTCATGCCCTTGTATGCGATCCGCAGCCCGAGCGGCGAACGGTGGGTGCCCGTGCACGGCTTGTTGCCGTTCTCGCGCGTCGAGGGCTTCCGCGCCGAACTCGCCGCCTACTACGCCGAGAACGCCGTCGAACTCGCGCGCCTGAAGGTTCGCTATGGCGCGATGTTCATGACCGTGGGGACGAATGCGTTCCTGTACGAGCCGGTGTTCTACTGGCAGGACGACTACACCATCACGCAGCGGCGCTTGATGCCCGAAGGCTATGCGGACACCTTGCCGCAATATGCCGCGAACCCCGAAGGGCGCGCACTGGTCGATCGCATGAAGCACGGCATCGCGGACATTTTCCAGCGCCATGGCGCGACGCATCTGCAAATCGGCAAGTTCTACCCCTACATGCGCGGCCGCGATCCGCAGACCGCGAAGCTGATCCGCGACATCAAATCGCTGGTCGATCCGCGCCGACGCCTTAACCCGGGGTCGCTCGGACTGTAAAATACGAGCAACGTTTTCACCGGCCGGACGCTCTTCGCCCAGACGCGCGTTCGGCCCCGCAGGAGCTAAGCATTCAAATGAAACGGATACTGGTGGCGATCAAGCGGGTCGTCGATTACAACGTGCGCGTCCGCGTGAAACCCGACGGCACGGGCGTCATCACCGACGGCGTCAAAATGAGCATCAACCCGTTCGACGAGATCGCGCTCGAAGAAGCGCTGCGCATCAAAGAAAAGGGTCTGGCCGAGGAAGTCGTCGCCGTGTCGATCGGACCGGCCGATTGCCAGCAGCAATTGCGCACCGCGCTCGCCATGGGCGCCGACCGCGCGATCCACGTCCAGACCGACGCCGTGATCGAACCGTTGAGTGCCGCGCGCATCTTCAAAAGCCTGATCGATCGCGAACAGCCCCTGCTCGCGATCCTCGGCAAGCAGGCGATCGACGATGACTGCAACCAGACGGGCCAGATGCTCGCCGCACTCTGGGGCCGGCCGCAGGCGACCTTCGCTTCCAAAGTCGAAGTGGGCGCGACGTCGGCGACGGTGACGCGCGAAGTCGACGCCGGCCTCGAGACCATCGAGATCGACCTGCCGGCCGTGATCACGACCGATCTGCGCCTCAACGAGCCGCGCTACGTGAAACTCCCGGACATCATGAAGGCCAAGAAAAAGCCGCTCGACACGCTCGACCCGGCGGCGCTCGGCGTGACGCCGGCCGAACAATTGCGCGCCTTGAAATTCGAACCGCCCGCGCAGCGCAGCAAAGGCGTCATGGTCAAAGATGCACAAGAGCTGGTCGCGGCACTGCGCAGCAAGGGGCTCGTCTGATGAACAAGATACTCATCGTTGCCGAACACGACGGCCACAACCTGAACGCCGCGATCGCCAAGTGCGTCAGCTGCGCGCGCGCGATCGAATCGGCCCACGTCACGATCGCCGTGTTCGCGGCTGACCCGACAGCGGTCGCCGCACAAGCGGCCAACATCGCCGGCGTCGACACCGTCGTGACCGTCGCGCACGCGGCCAATGCGCACGCCCTCGCCGCCACGCTCGCGCCGCAAGTCGCCGAGCTCGCCGGCGGTTACTCGCACGTGTTCGGACCGTCGACCACCTTCGGCAAAGATCTGATGCCGCGCGTCGCCGCGTTGCTCGGCGCACCGCAGCTCTCCGATGTCATGGCGGTCGAATCGGCCACGCGTTTTCGCCGTCCGATCTACGCCGGCAACGCGATCGTCACCGTCGAGGTCGCCGCAGGGACGCAACTGGTCGCGACCGTGCGCGTCGCCTCCTTCGAGGCCGCCAAAGCGGCCGCGGCCGCCGCGCCGATTTCGGCTGCGACGCTCAAGGCGGAATTGCCGACCCACACCCGCTTCGTCTCGATCTCGGCGGCGCGCAGCGACCGTCCGGATCTGCAGACCGCCACGCGCGTGATTTCCGGCGGTCGTGCGTTCGGCAGCGCAGAGAACTTCCAGCTGCTGTACGCGTTGGCGGACAAAATGGGCGCCGCCGTCGGTGCATCGCGTGCCGCAGTCGACGCGGGCTACGCGGCGAGCGACATGCAGGTCGGACAGACGGGCAAGATCGTCGCGCCGGAGTTGTACATGGCCTTCGGAATCTCCGGCGCCATCCAGCATCTCACCGGCATCAAAGACGCGCGCACCATCGTGGCGATCAACAAAGACGCCGAGGCACCGATCTTCGAAGTCGCCGATTACGGTCTGGTCGGCGATCTGTTCCAGATCGTCCCGGAACTCGAACGCCTCATCGCCGCGGGAAAGTGATCGCCCCGCAGTGACCGAGTCGGCCCGCCCACGTTCGCACGTCGGGTTCATCGCGCTGCTGGGCGCCGCCTCGGGGCTCTCGTCATTCGGCATGGCGAGCGTCGTGCCGGCATTGCCCGCGCTCGGCCGTGCGCTCGATGCCGACTACGCGAGTCTGCAGTTCGTGGTCTCCGCGTATCTCGGCGGACTCGCCGTGTTCCAACCCATGCAGGGTTTGTTGAGCGATCGCTACGGACGTCGTCCGGTGATCTTGGGCGGCTTCACCTTGTTTGCACTCGCGAGTCTGCTCGCAAGCGTCGAAACGTCGCTGTTCGGTTTGGTGATTGCGCGCTTCCTGCAGGCGATGGGCGCCTCGGTCGCCACCGTGATCTCGCGCGCGATCGTGCGCGACTCTTTCGAACCGGAGCCCGCCGCGATCGCGCTCTCGTTCATCTCGGCGGTGATGGGGCTGGCACCGATCATCGCGCCTCTGGTCGGCGGCATTGCGGCCGATTGGTTCGGCTGGCGCGGCATTTTCTGGACCCATGCGGCGCTCGCCGCCGCGCTCGTCGCGCTGCTCGGCGTGAGCTTGCGCGAATCACGACCCAAAGATTTGCGGCCGATGTCCGTTGCGGAATTGCTCGGCGGCTTCAGAGTTCTGCTGCGCGAACCGCGCTTCATGGGTTACGCGTTGACCTATGCCGCCATCAGCGGCGCCGGCATCGTGTTCGTCACCGCCGGTGCCGCGCTGTTCGAACGTTTGTTCGCCTACCCGCCGAGTCGCTTCGGCGCATTGTGGAGCGGCCTCGCCGCGAGCTTCGTCGTCGGCGCCACCATCGCCGGCCAATGCACGCGTCGCTTCGGCGCCGCACCCACCTTGAAGCTCGGCATCGGCATGATGATCGTGGCGACCCTGGGCCTGAACGTGGGCGCGTTCGTGTATACGGACGTGCTCGTCTTCGCCCCCTCGCTCGGTCTTTTGATGTGCTGCATGGGTTTGATGTCGCCCTTGTGTCTCTCGGGTGCAGCGGGCGACCACCCGGAACTCGCCGGCGTCGCGGCCGGTCTTTCGAGCTCGATCGGCATGATCGGCTCCATGCTTGCGGCCGTCATCACCGGCGCGATCTTCGACGGCACGGCGCACGGCTGCGGCTTGCTGGTGGCGGCCTTCTGTGTCGCTGCGATACTCTCGCTGCGTCTTGCGCAACGCGCCGAACGGAGCCTGACCCCATGATCGATCAAGACGCCCGTACGCAGATCGAGACCCATCTGCGCACCCTCGAACGCGCCTGGAACGAGCTCGATTTCGCCGCGATCAAAAGTATTTGGGATACCAGTCGGCCCCCGGTGTATTTCGCCGAAGAAGCCGCGAACCCGCATCTCGATTGGCCGAGTCTCGAAGCCTATTGGGATTTCACGCGGCGTTCGATCAGCCGCATGGGCATGCGAATCACCAACGCGCCCGAGCTCGTCGAACTTGCGCCGGAACTCGTGTCGGTGATCTATCGCATGCACTGGGATGCGCTGATCGCCGGCGATGGCAAGCCGCTCGGCGGCGACAACCGGGTCTGCGCCACGTTTCGGCACACGCCCGACGGCTGGCGCCTCGCGCAATACGTCGAAGCGCCGCTCGCGCCGATCACCTACATGAAGTGGTTGTACGAACAGGCGGTCACGCCCGGGTTCGCTACGGGGGCGTAGCCCCGCGCACGCGGGCGACCATTGCGTCCAGCTCTGCGGGCAACTCGTCGCCCCGCCACGCGACGTGGCCGTCAGGCCGCACCAGCACCCATCGTTTTTCATAGAGCGACGCAATCGCAGGCTCATCGAGCCCCACGATCTGCAGCGGCAATTTTTGGCGATCTGCCGCCACGCGAAGTCGCTCCTCTGCATGCACGTCGTTCGCGAACCGCACCATCACGAAATCCGTACCGAACAAATCCAGCGTCGATCTTCCGTCGCGCAACCAGGCGTGCGGTGCGCGCATGCCGGGCCAGCTCGACGGCGTCAGCTGCGCCGGGTCGTCGGGCGGCTCGGGCGTCGCATCCGGCACGACGATGGGCGAATCGACATAGCGATAACCTAGGTGCGTGCCCGCGCTGTTGAACTGTCGCGCCAGCCATTTGATCTTGCGCGCGAGGATCGAGCGCGACTCGGCCGCCGCGGTCGTCGGCGCACCGATATCCGGCGGCGTCTCGGCCATCACCATGTCGATTTTGTCGGAGTTCATGGCCGAGATCAGACTGTTGCGGATCGCCACCGGCTTGCGCTCGGACTCGTAACTGTCGAGCAAGTGCGCGCCGCCCCAGTTTCGCAGCACGGCATCAAGTTTCCACGCGAGATCACAGGCGTCGCCGATCCCGGTATTCATGCCGACTCCACCGGTGGGCGCGAACAGATGCGCGGCATCACCGGCGAGCAGCACGCGTCCGCTGCGCCAACTGCACGCCACCGACTGGTGATGGTGCCAATGCATGGTTTGCAGCAACTCGAACTCGAACGGCTTGCCGACCGCGCGATGCAGGATGTCGACGGGATCGACTTCAACGGTGCTGACCTTCGGGTCGAGGAAATAGCACTGGTAGTTCCAGAGCTCCACGCCGTCGATCGCCGTGAATACACCGAAGCTGCCCGGGGTGAACACGAAGTAGAGGTTGGCGAGGCCCCGCCCGTGCACGGCAGCGAAATCCCGGCTGCGAAAAAAGAAACTAACGTTCGAGCGCATCCGACCGCGACCATTGCGGCGGATGCCGAGCGTGCGCCGGATCTCGCCACTGCCTCCGTCGCAGGCGACGAGATAGTCGGCATGCACCTCGACGCGACGCCCGGTGGCAAGCTCGACGATTTGCGCCCGCACGTGATCGTCACGCTGTTCAAAACTCTCGAAGCGCCAACCGTGACGCAACTCGAGACTCGGCAAAGCGGCCGCATGTGCGCGCAACACCGGCTCGAGAGCTTGCTGACCGATCTGGGTTTTCGAGTACGGCGACCACTGAAGCTCGCGAAAGCGCTGCGCGAGCGCAGGATCGCGCGACCGACACTCGTCGATCGACGGTGAGCGGAAGCGATGCAACTCCTGATCTGCGAGCCGCGTCGTGAAGACGATGTAGTACGGCTGCTCGTTGGGCACCGCTGCCGCGAAGATCGGCGCGTCGAGATTCCAGCGCCGAAAGAGCTCCATCGAGCGCGCACCGAGCAAGGTCGCTTTCGGATGAGACGGCGGATCGACGCGCTCTTCGACGATCAGCGCCCGCTGGCCGCGATGCGCGAGGTCGATGCCGAGCGTGAGCCCGACCGGCCCGCCGCCGACGATCAGAACCGGTGTGCGTATGGCAGACACCGGCCGATCGCCTTCAGAGCTTTTCCGGGCCTACGCGCACCAGCGACTTGCCGAAGTTCTTGCCGCGCATCAGCACGCAAAAAGCTTCGGGCGCCTGCGCGAGCGTCGGCGTGATGTCCTCGCGGTAGTGGAAACTGCCCTTTTTCATCCAGCCGCCGATGACGCGCGTCATCTCGTCCATGCGATCCATGTGGTCGTACACGACGAGGCCCTTCATGGTGGCGCGTGCGCCGACGACCGGTCCGAGACTCGGCCCCGGCGGCGGCTTGTCCATGCTGTAGGCCTCGATCATGCCGCACAGCACGATGCGCGCGTTCATGGCCAGGTTGCGCAACACCGCCGCGAGCGTGTCGCCGCCGACGTTGTCGAAGTAGACATCGATCCCGCGCGGACAGGCCTTGCGCAATTTCTCGGCAAGGTCGCCCTCGCGATAGTTGACGCAGTCGTCGAAGCCCAATTCTTTGACGGCGTACGCGCACTTCTCGTCCGAGCCGGCGATGCCGACGACGCGCGCGCCCATGTGGCGCGCGACTTGCCCCGCCGTGCTGCCGACCGGACCCGTGCATGCGGAGACCACGAAGGTCTGGCCCGGCAACGGTTGACCGAGATACACGGTTCCCGCGTAGCCGGTGAGCCCCGGCATGCCGAGCACGCCGAGCGCCGTCGAGATCGGCGCGAGCGAGGCATCGAGTTTGCGTACGCCCTTGCCGTCGGAGAGCGCGTATTGCTGCCAGCCGTTGCGCACGGCGACGTAATCGCCGACGCGGAAGTGCTCGTTCTTGGATTCGACGATCTGCGCGACCGTCTCGCCCACCATCACGTCACCCGGCTGCAAGCGGTCGGCGTAGATCTGGCTGTTCTTCATCACGTTCCGGTAATACGGATCGAGCGACAACCAGATCGTGCGCGACAAGAACTGGCCCGGTCCCGGGCTCGGGATCGCCGTCTCGTCGTGACCGAAATCCTCGGGGACCGGCAGCCCCCGAGGTACGCGCGCAAACGTGATGCGCTGGTTTTTGTCAGTCACGGGCGTGATCAGAGTTGCGCGAGTACGTATTCGGCGGCCGAGACGCGGAATTCGCCGCCCGTCTCGATATTGACGTGCGTCGCGACGCCGTCTTTGACGACGATGGCGAATCGCTGCCCGCGCATACCCATGCCGAAGCCGCGCGCATCGAGCTCGAGACCGAGCGCACGGGTGTACTCACCATTGCCGTCAGCGAGCATCAGCACTTTGTCACCGACATTGCTGTGAGCGCCCCAGGCGCCCATGACGAACATGTCATTCACGGCCATGCAGGCGAGCGTATCGACGCCCTTGGCCTTGAAGGCGTCGGCATGCTGCACGAAACCCGGCAGATGACGCGCATCGCAGGTCGGCGTGAAGGCACCGGGGACGGAGAACAACACCACCGTCTTGCCGGCGAACAACGCGTCGCTGGTGATTTCCTTCGGACCGTCCGCCGTCTTCGTCTTGAAGGCGCCGGTCGGCATCTTGTCGCCTGCTTTGATCGTCATGTTCAATCCCTCGAAGTGATGTGATGGGGAGGCCGTGGATGATAGCGCAGCCTCAGGCGTACGGGCGGTGCAGGTATTGGCCCTGCGGCTTGCCGATCGCCTTGCCGTTGTCGTAGATCAGCCGTCCGCGCAGGAACGTGCTGGTCACCGTGGCCGACATCTCCATCCCCTCGAACACCGAGTAGCCCTGGTCGGACTCGGAGGTCTTGTCACCGGCCACGAAGCTCTTGTTCGGATCGACCAGCACGATGTCGGCATCGAACCCCGGCGCGATGTCGCCCTTGCCTTGCAGACCGAAACGGCGCGCCGCAGTCCAGGAGGTCAATTCGGCCATCTTGTTGTACGACAGACCGCGCGGCTTGCCTTCGGTGATGAGCGCCGAGAGCATGAACTCCGTGCCGCCGAAACCGGACTTCGCCATGAAGATGTTCTTTTTGTCTTTCTTGCCGAGCTTCATCTCGGCGCGGCAGCAGGCGTGGTCCGAGCACACCCAGTCGAGCTTGCCGTCGAGCAGCGAATCCCAAAGAAATTCGACGTCCTTGCGCGAACGAATCGGCGGATTGACCTTCGCGAGGTTGCCGATCTTCGAATCGTAATCGAGGCACAGGTGGCCGATCGTGACCTCGCGACGGAAGTTCACGTGCGGGAAGATCTTCGCCATCTTGAGCGCCGACTCGACCGCTTTTTGCGACGTCAGGTGCAGCAGGTTGATGTTGGCGCAGTTGGTTTCGTTGGCGAGGTAGGACGCGATCGCGATCGCGAGCCCTTCGGAGTGCGGCGGACGCGCGGCACTGTAGGCACGCAGGCCACTCAAAGGTTTGCAGTCGATGCACTCGGGATCATGGGTCTCGCCCGTCAGATAGGTGTCGAGGTCGGTGACCTTCGCACCGCCCTCCACCATCTTGGTGTACGCGGCCAGAATCTCCGCCAGCTCGCAGTGCAGGCTGAGCGAAATGGAATCCTTGATCTTCGGGTTGCGCAGCATGGCGCGATGGATGCCGCGCATCACGAACTCGAAGTGTGCGATGTCGTACTTCTCGTTCTCGCCGATCATCAGGAACTCGCGCTGCGTGTTCGACGCACCGTGCAAACCGTAACCGCCGTAGAACATGAAAATCTTGAACGAGGTGACGCCGAACTTGTTGATCAGCATGTCGATCTCGCCGATATGCGTGCGATCGAGCGGCGCGAGGTGATAGGCGTAGTCGACCCAGAAATTGTCTTTGGACAACTTCAGGATTTCCGGATAGACCTCGGCGTACGGGCCGCCGCGCTCCATGTAATAGCCGCCGGTGCGCATGTAGTTGAGGCTCGAGGTCACGCCGCCTTGCGCTGCCGCGAGGCTCTCGCTGCGCGCGTCCTGATCGAGCGGGCCGTAAATGCCGCAGTGCATATGCGGATCGACGAGACCGGGGAACGCAAGACGATTCTTGCCGTCGACGACCTCGCGCGCCTCACCGGCCGGAATTCCCTTGGCGACTTTCTTGACCTTGCCGCCCACCACGGCGATGTCCATCTTCTCGACGCTCGTCTTGCGCGGACGCACGACGCGAACGTTCTTGATGAGCAGATCGTATTTTTTAGCGGACTCGGTCATGGTTCACCTGAGAGAGAAGGAAGATTCCGAAACAGCGATTATGCCGCAGCGTCGTTCGCGCCCGTCGCGCTGCGCGCCCGGTGTCTGCACTACGGCCGCAGATCGCGGGCGACGCGAATGCCGAAGTAGCTGTAGCGTGCGTCGTTGGGATCGCGACCGCGAAAGGTCAAACGGTTGCGGCTCGGCCGGGTCATCCAGGCGCCGCCACGCACCGACCACAGCGTGCAACCGGGCACGGTGACCGGCGACCCATCGGCGGGCGCCCCGTCGTACGTCTGCCGATAACAATCCGCATTCCACTCCCAGACGTTGCCGATCATGTCGTGCAAACCGAATGCGTTCGGCGCGTAGCGCCCGACCGGCGCGAGTTCAACCTGCGAATCATCGCAATCGGCAAAGCTCCAGCCGAACTCGAGTCGTGCGTGACCCGATCGATCGTACATGTTCGCGTGGCGACAGCCGACGTCGGGATTGCTGCCCCACGGATATGAACCTGCACCGCCTGCGCGCGCGGCGTATTCCCATTCCGACTCGCTCGGCAGTCGATACCGTTGTCCCGTGCGTTGCGCAAGCCAGGCGACATACGCGAGCGCATCGACTCGCCCGACGCAAACGACCGGTCGATCGTTCTGCAGCGGCTCGAGAAAACCTGGCGACTGCCAATCGGCTGCCGGATCGTCGCGCCATTCGATGCGTCCGCGCGGCCCCACGACTTTGTCTTGAATTCGACAACCCGGCGCGACGCGATAGCCGGTGGCTTCAACGAAGGCGCGAAACTCGGCGTTGGTGACTTCGTATTTGCCGAGCGCGAAGGGTTTTCGCAAACGCACGATGTGCACGGGCGATTCGGGACGACCCTCCTCCCCATCGGCCACCGTACCCATCGTGAAGCTGCCGGCGGGCACGACGACCATCGCCGGGCAAACGTCGCAATCGCGCAGCTCGCGCGCACCCGGAACGTCGGCAGAAAACGCCACGCACGAAAACAACGCCGCGACGCAGTACGCGGCAAGCCGTACGAGCTGCGATCTCATCGTCCACCTCCGGCCGGCAAACGCAGTTGCATGTGATACTGGTAAGCGTCCGCGCGATACAGCGCGATCACGCGTTCGACCGGACGGTTCATCACGTCGAAGACCACGCGCGTCAGGCGCAGCAACGGCGCGCCCACATCGACGCCGAGCGCACGTGCCGCTTCGACGCCCGCGAGCGTTGCGCCGATCGACTGATCGGCACGCGCGACTTCGATGCCCGCGGTACCGAGCAACTCGAACAAGGGACGTCGTGCCATCTCGGTCTGGTTCACGCGGGCCGCGATGTCGAGCGGCACGTAGGTCGTGATGAGGCCGAGCGGCGTGCCGCGCAGCAAACGCACGTGCGCCGCGCGCTGCACCAACTGACCCGGCTGCAGATCGAGCGAGACGCAGGTTTCCTCATCCGGCTCCACTTCGGTGACGGTCAGATCGCGCACTTCGGTGGCCGCGGCGAGATTGGCCACCTGACCGCGCACTTCGTTGATGTCGAGCGATGCGGGACTGCGCGCACGCGACATGTGCACGAACGTGCCTTTGCCCTGCTGACGCACCAGCCATCCCTCGCGCGCCAGGTCCTCGATCGCTTTGCGCACGGTGATGCGCGAAACGTCGAACATGCGACACAGTTGCGGTTCGGTCGGAATCTGGTCTCCCGGTCGATAGGTGCCGTCGCGCACCCAAGTACGCAGCGTGACGTAGACCTGGTGATAACGCGGCGAGGCGATGCCTCGCACCCCCGGTGACGCCGATTTCTTGGAGGTTTTGGTCTTGCGCGTCATGGCGAGTGCTCCAGATCAGTCGAGCGACAAGCCGCCGGAGAGATTCATCACCGTGCCGGTCACGAAAGCGGCGTCGGCGCTCGTCAGATAATCGACGGCATGCGCGAAATGGCGCGGATCGCCGATTCGGCTGCCCTCGCGCGCGAGCGGCACGCTTTGCTCGAGCCTGCGCAAGGTGTCGGCGTCGAAGCGCTGCGTGACCATGGGCGTCGCGATGGGTCCAGGCGCGATGCAATTCACCCGGATGCCCTCTGGCGCCCATTCTTTGGCGAGATAACGCACCAGATTGATGATGCCCGCCTTCGCCACGGCGTACGCCGGGCCCGAGAGCGCACTGCCGCCGTTCAGACCGTTGGTGGATGACGTCAGGACCAACGAGCCACGCGTCGAGGCGAGCGCCGCATGCGTCGCTTGCGCGATCAAAAACGCCGAGGTGAGATTCACCGCGAGCAAGGCGTCCCACTCTTCGAGCGCGACGCGATCGAGCGGACCTTGACCGGCGCGACCGGCCAGATGCACGACGTGATCGATGCGACCCCATTCGCGGACGATGCGCGCGACGCAATCTTTGATCGCCGCCGCGTCGGTGACGTCGAGACTCGACACGCCCATCGGCGCACCACAGGGAATCTCGGCGAGCGTCAGATCCGTCGCCCAGACGCGCATCGCGCGCTCGCGCAAGCGCGCGACCACGGCGCGTCCGAGACCCCCGGCGGCACCCGTGACGAGTACCACCGGGGACGCAGCGCCCGATGCGGTCATGCAGCCTGCTTCGACAGCAAGCGCGCGTGGATGCCGTCGAGCATCGAGTAGCGCATTTCAGCCGACGCACGCACCGCGGCGATGGCGCGCGTCTGGATTTCAGGCGTCGTGGCATACCGTTCGGTCAGTTCGAGACCGACGTGCGCATGCTCGGTGTCACCTTCGATGTGGACGTGGAAGAACTCCATGTCGTCGTCCGAGAAGCCCATCTTGCGCATCGCTTCGACGTACTTCGGATACAGCGTGGGGAGTTGGCCTTCGAGCGCCACCATGATGCCCGCGCAGGATTCGCTCAGATGACGAATGCTCGCGAGCTCCCATATCCATGCACGCATGGCACGCGTGGTCGGCAACACGTCGCCGCGCTGCTCGGCGGCGAGGATTCGTTCGTCCGACACGCCGCAGGCGCGCGCGAACTTGCGCAGCAAATCCGGGTGGCGCTTTTCCGGGCACGCCGGCATTTCTTCGCCGAGCAGATTCTCGAGCAGATGCTGGCGCGCATCGAGATCCGGCAGGCGCGCATACAAGGCCGCGAACTGCTGCGGAATCGGATCGATGTAATAAAAGTGCTGGATCGCCCACTCGCCAAGCTGCGCGCGCGACAACTCGCCCGCGGCCCATGCGCGACTGAACGCGTGACCACCACCGTGCTTGGGTTGACGGGCCGCCTCGAGCGCAGCAAAGAATTCGTCACGACCCATCATTTTTTTCTCACCCATCACTCGCCTCCTGATCGCGGCTCCCGAGCCGCGGTATTGAATTCGTGGTGACACTGCGGACAATGCGCCGCAGGCGCCTCCGCTCGCAACATCACCGGCCCGACCGGAAACCAATTGCGACACGCGGGGCATTCGAGCCAGGCCGTATTGCCCCGCTTCTCCCAGCTCGCTCCGACGTTGTCTTTCACGATTCGCATGGCGCTCACTCCGCCGGCCAATCGGTGTCGCCGGCCGTCTGCAACAGCGCTTGCGCGCGGCGCATCGCGGCCTCGGGCACGGTGGCGACCGGCGGCACCGCACGGGGTGCGCCGGGGCGCGGCGGCGGCGGCAAAGTCGCATCGATGCCCATTTTGGACGCGGTCGAGGCGCCCTCGGGGATCGAGGGGTCGAGCCCCGAGCCGGACAGGCCATCGATCACGATCGAATCGCGCGACCACTGCACGCGGGTGGCCACCGCCCACAACATCGCCTCGGGCGAGAAGATGTCGACGTCTTCGTCGACGGCGATCACGGTCTTGAGGCGACGGTAGGCCAGCGCCGCCGTCAGCGCATCGCGCGCTTCACCGCGGCCCGGATTGCGCAATTGCAGATAGGCGTGGAAGCGTCGCCCTTCGGTCGGCACGTGTACGTTCACCAGCGACGGCGCCACGGCTTTGACGATTTCATAGACCTTGCCTTCCATCGCCATGTTGTCCGGCACCAGCATGTCGGTGAGTCCGGAACCGTAGTCGTGATAGATCGCGTCACGACGCATCGTGATGCAGGTCACGTCGAACACCGGTGATTGCACCTGCGCCCCGAGGTATCCGGTGTATTCCCCGAACGGACCGTCGGCCGAATACACCCCCGGCGGCGCAAAGCCTTCGATCACGATTTCGGCATCGGCGGGCACCATGATCTTCTCGCCGTGGGTGAGCGACGGCACCACGCGCAGCGGCGCGCCGAGTACACCGCCGGCTGCACCCCAATGACTTTCGGGATAGCGCAGTTTTGCCTGCGTGCCGAGCAGCACCGCAGGATGATGACCGATCCAGAATGCGACGGGACACGGCTCGCCGCGATCCCAAAACTTTCGCAGGTTGCGCATGTTGTGCGTGGTCGGATACGGAAACCACGTCATGCGCTGCGCGCTCTGCACCCAGCAACGCTGGATCGCGGTGTTGTCGACGCCGCTGTCGGGATCGAAGGTCGTCGCGTGCGCCGCGGTGAGATACGGCCCGGGCTCGCCGCTGTGCTGCGTGAGCACGGGCAAGCGATGCAGACTCGCCTCGGCGCCGCGCCAGACGATCTGCTGCACCGGCGCATCGTCGTGCGCGATCACCTCCGGGGCGATGCTCGCGCGCGAGCGCGTGGCAAACCAACGCGCCGTGTCGCGATGATCGGGGATGCCGAGCGCACGTGCGGTGAGCGTTCGACTGGCCGTGAGATTGGTGACGACCGGGATGCCGGAGGGTTCGCCCCGCAAGTTGCGGATCTGACGCGCGAGCAAGATCGGATGCCGACCGGCGCGATCGAGTTCGTGCTGCAACGCCGTCAACTCGTGACGCGGATCGACCGGCGCGTCGATATCCCAGACGGCGGTCGCCTGTTCGGCGAGAAATCGATGCAGGTCGCTCATGCCGTCCGCTCTGCCATGCGCTGTTGCGCGCCCGGAATTCCAATGGTTATATTCGCATGATGAGTAGCCCGGACTCAACTCCGGGCACAATGACGCCCCAGCCGGGCTTTTCAACCGTCCGAATACGCCAGAGAGGTGGAGCATGGTCCGCAGCGTGCAACACGAGATGCTTCCCGTCCCCACGGCCGACGAGACCGCTCGCCAGCAGTTCATCGTCGCCTTCAAGCAGACCCTGAACCGCGAACTGCGCAGCACCCAAGGCAAGCTGTTCGACGCGGTGGTCGCACCGCGCTACCAAGCAAGCCACGGCCACGTGCCGGGGACCCGCGAGGAAATCCGCGCATCGATGCAGGCCGACCCGGCCTACCGGGCCTGGTCCACCCTCACCCGGGCGGCGCAGGAACAGATGTGGGTGGCGGTCGGCGATTCCGTATTTCGCGAGCGCGAGCGGCTCGCGGCGACCGCGCGACGCCTGAGTTCGGCGCCGACCCGGCGCGGCAGCTTGCACCTCGATCCGGACTTCGTGCCGCCGCGGGGCGTCACGGCCGTGGACATCCACTTGCAAACCGGCGGCTATGCCATGGACTTGGGCGGCGGCGACTGCTCCGCCGGCGCGCTCTATGAATGCGGCGGCAACCTGTACGCATTCGGCCAAGGCCTCGGTCGCAACGACAGCAAAGCCGCGCACGTGCAGCGCTTCATCGCGCAAAAGTTTCCCGACCTCAAACCGAAGCGCATCCTCGACATGGGGTGTTCAGCCGGTTCGGCCAGCGTGCCCTACGCACTCGCGTTTCCGGATGCCGAAGTGCACGCCATCGACGTCGGCAGCGGCATGCTGCGCTATGCGCATGCGCGCGCCGAGTCGCTCGGTGCCGCCGTGCACTTCCACCAAATGGACTGCGCGCAGACGAAGTTCGAGGATGCATCGTTCGACCTGATCGTCTCGCACAACATGATGCACGAGATCTCGGGCGTCACGCGCCGCGGCATGCTGCGCGAAAGCCGACGTCTGTTGCGCCCGGGCGGACTGTGCGTGCATCAGGACGTGCCGCTGCGCTTCAAAGGCCTGTCGGAATTTCGCAAATTCGACATGTCCTGGGATACCCTGCACAACAACGAGCCCTTCTGGGAGGTCTACGCCAACGGCGATCTTCAACCGGAATTGCTCGCCGCCGGTTTCGAGTCCGACTGCGTGCACGTAGGCAGTCTCGAAGCGACCACTGGATCATTGCCCTGGTTCGTCGCCTGCGGCTGGAGAAAACCTTGACCGAACTTGCCATCACCCGCAGCTTTCCCGTCACGCCGCGCGTCGGCAGCATCATCGACGGCAAAGCCGTCGCGCCGCGCAGCCAAGGCGAGGACATCGCGATCCTCAATCCGGCCACCGAAGAATCTTTGACGGTGTTGCGGGAAGCCGACGCCGATGAAGTCGATGCGGCGGTGCGCTCGGCGCGCCACGCCTTCGATGCGGGCCCGTGGCCGCGCATGGACATCAACGATCGCAAGGACATCCTCTATTCGATCCGCGACCATCTGCGCAAACACGCCGAGGAACTCGCCTACCTCGAGTGCCTGAACACGGGCCTGCCGCTGCAAAGCGTGCGCGGGCACGTCGCGCGCATGGCGCGCAACTTCGAATTCTTTGCCGAAGTCGCGAGCAACGTGCACGGCGAGACGTACACGCAAACGGCGGGCTTCCTCACCTACGTGACGCGCGAGCCCAAAGGCGTCGCCGGCTGCATCGCGCCGTGGAATGCGCCGCTCGCGCTCGCCTCGATGCGCGTGGCGACCTGCATTCCGTTCGGCAACACCTGCGTGCTGAAGCCCTCCGAATACACGCCGCTGTCGATGCTGCGCATGGTGGAAATATTCCACGAAGCGGGCTTGCCGCCCGGCGTGGTGAATCTCGTCAATGGCCGCGGCGCCGTCACCGGCAACGCGCTCGTGTCGCATCCGGGCATCGACATGGTCGGCTTCACCGGCGGCACGGTCACGGGGCGCGCGATCGCCGCGGCAGCCGGGCGCAACCTGAAACCCGTCGCGCTCGAACTGGGCGGCAAGTCCGCCAACATCGTGTTCGAGTCGGCCAACTTCGACGATGCGCTCGACGGAGCGCTCGATGCGATCTACCGCAACAACGGTCAGCAATGCCTGGCCGGTTCGCGCATCCTCGTGCAGCGCGGCATCGCGAAACGCTTCATCGAAGCGTTCGTCGAGCGCGCACGCAAGATCAGGATCGGTGATCCGCTGCGCGCGGACACCGAGCTCGGTCCGCTCGCCTTCGAACAGCACATGCAGCGCGTACTGTCGTTCGCCGACGTCGCGCGCAGCGACGGCGCGAAGCTGCTCACCGGCGGGCGACGCTCGCCCGCGCACCCCAAAGGCTGGTTCATGGAACCGACTGCGGTGCTCGCACCGGACAACGATGCACGCGTCTGCCGCGAAGAAATCTTCGGACCGTTCGCGACCTTCCTCGAATTCGACACGCTGGACGAAGCGATCTCGATCGCGAACGCGTCGAACTTCGGGCTCGTGAACTACGTCTGGTCGCAGGATCTCAAGACCGCGATGCGCTGCTCGCGCGATATCCGTGCGGGAACCGTGTGGATCAACACGCCCATGATGCGCGAGTTGCGCGCACCGTTCGGCGGCTACAAAGAGTCGGGCATCGGCCGCGACGGCCCGCAGGCGAGCCTCGAATTCTTCACCGAACTCAAGTCGACCATCATTCCGATCGACGGCGTGAAGATGCACCGCTTCGGCGCTTCCTGATCGGCGCCAGACCGGGAAACCGGTTCGATGGAGCGAGAATGCCGTGCTCGATGGTCTCGATGAAGTTCACGAGCACGTCGTTCGGATCGCGCAGCGTCATCTCGCTGGTGACGACGCCATGATCCGGAATTTCGAGCCGCGTCGGCGGGCAAAGAATTCGCAAGCCGAGACGCCGTGCGCCGCGATGAATGCGCTCGACGTCGGGCGTATGGAAGACGAGACAGGCTTCGCCGCGGTTTGCACGCGCGAGCGAGCGGTGCCGATCGACCGCCGGCGCGGGCTCACTCACTTCGAACAAACCCACCATGCCCCAATCGACCTGTTCGGACTGCAAGATCACCCAGCGCACCGTCGCGGGCGGCAGACCGAGCAACTTGGAGATCGCCGGCGCCTCGCGCCCGAGCTTGCCCTGCACCCACACGCCGAAACCGAGCACATCGCGGTAGAACGCCAGCGATTTTTTCATGTCGCGCACGATGATCGCCGTGCGCTTCAAAGGCGTCACCAGCGGCGCAACCGACTA
>Ga0075471_10000795_pt1 | contig 19719 bp, 27 predicted proteins | sample DEB19_08_DNA_2_FD_74787 | JGI IMG/M metagenome (GOLD analysis project Ga0075471, IMG submission 74787) | Aqueous microbial communities from the Delaware River and Bay under freshwater to marine salinity gradient to study organic matter... | ecosystem: Environmental > Aquatic > Marine > Coastal ... | reverse complement strand
CCGCCACCCGCCGGCCGTCCGTCAGGGTGTACTCCACCCGCAGCACGGCGGCGGGTCCGCACACGCGGCCGGCCCGGAGCATGTCCGCCAGGTCGTCGGCGATGTCCGGCACCGGCGGGGCCGACGGCGGGGCGGCGTCGGCGGTCTGCTCGGCTCTCGCTGCCATCCGCCCGCCCTCCCGCCCGCGTGTGTCTTCTCCCCCACTCCGCCCCGGACTCGGCGAACAGCCGCCTCAGCAGGTCGCGCCGGTCGGCCGGCCCGTGCCAGTTGGGTCGTGTCATGGCGCCCGCTCGCGCCGGTTGGCGCAATCCGCGTAGGTGCGGCGTCCGTGCCGGGTGGGGCGTCCTGCCGTGGGTCGGCGGCCGACGACCGGCGGTCAGTAGTTTTCGCGCCGCTCGTCGATCACGCCGTCGGGCGGCAGGGTCGGCGGCACCTTGGCCGTCAGCATCCGGGCCACCCGGTCGTGGTCGCCGGCCGTGTCCTCGTACCGGTCGGCGACCAGCCGCGACTCGGCCGCCGTGCGGCACAGGATCGACGCCCGCACCGCGTGGGCCTGGGCCGCCGCCTCGTTCGGCGACCGGGCCATGCCGTGCCCGTACTCGGTGCTCCACGCCCAGGGCTGCCCGTCGTCCACCTCCGCGTAGTAGCGGAGGGTGATCGTCAGGCGGGACACCTCGCCGACCGGGCGGTCGATGCGGGTGGGGTTGTGGGTCGTGCTCATGGTCAGGCTCCTTGTGTTGGTTCGGGTGTGGTGGTCCAGGCTCACGCCAGCGGTCGCAGGTCGATCTCCACCCGCACCGGCTCGGCGAACACGCTCTGCCACACGGGGAGAGAGAGCGGCAGCCGGCCCCACAGCACCGAGGCCGTCGCCCGGTGGTACTCCTCCGCGTCCACCCCGCCGACCCGCACCGCCGGGCCGGCGACCAGCTCCGCGTGCGGGTACACCTCGCTGAGCGTGTCCCACGCCTCGTGCTGCCGCAGCGTCAGCCACGCCGGGCCGTCGTCCGGCCCCCACGGGGTCACGATCACGATGGGCGTGGGGGTGTCGTCGGTCTCGCCGTCCCCGTCATCGTCGTCGTCCGGGCCGTAGCTGGCGGCCTCGCGGTCCCACTCGGCGTGGGCGTCGTCGATCCAGGCGCGCGCCGGGGCCGCGCCGTTCCCGTGGCGGGAAGGTCTCATGGGGGTCTCTCGTGGTCAGGGGTTGGGGGTCTGGTTAGTTGTCCGTCGCCGTGTCCGTCAGGTCGGCCACGACCGTCAGCGCCACCGCCACCGCGATGCAGGACAGGGCGAACGCGACCACCGGGGCGGCACCGACGGCCAGGTTCAGGCAGGCGACGGCGCAGACGACGCGGAAGAGGGTGAACATGGCTGGCTCCGGGGTGGCGTTGGTCGTCTCTACACACACAAGATACACTCCGTGTCGTGACACGTCAATGCAATTCCACGAAATTATTCTAACTTGTCACGCTTGCCGGTCGGAGTGCGGTAGAATTCCCCGTGTCACTACACGACGGGGACAGATAAGATGTTTGCCATGAGTAAGAAGAAACCGACCACGCCGGCGAAGAAGCCGAACCGTGCCGACAGTGTGAGCGTGCAGTTCTACGCCGACCGGGATACGGTCGAGGCGCTGGCCCGATACGCCGCATCCCTGCCGCCCGAGCAGGCGGTGAAGAAGCGCGGCGTGTGGATCGGCGCGATGCGGAACTTTCTGGCATCGAAAGGTTACTGGCCGCCGCCGGCCGGGGCGCGGCCACCTGCGCCGCCAGCCACGCCAGTGCCTCGGGCTTCGTCGGGAATGTCCGGCCGTCTCGAACCCGCTTGCCGGTCGCCGGGTCGATCCGCGACGGCGTGACGGCGCGCCACGACCCGGACGGGAGTTGTTCGACGCCGCCCTCGCCCCGGCCCCGCCTGCGTTTCGCCATGTCCCGCCCTCCGTGGTGGGGGCGCAAATTGTACGGCGCGACCGACGAACCTGTAGAAGGGCGCAGACGGCGGGCGGGCGGCGCGGTAGGCTGGCGGTGACCCCTCACCCATGCGGAGCGATGCCGATGCGCCTCTTCCTCGCTGCCTGCTCAGCCGTTTTTATCGGCCTCCTGGTCGCGTGTGGTGGCGGGTCCACGTCCGACACCGCCAAGACACGCGATACGAGTCGAGACTGGGAGCGGTCTTTCAAAGGTCAAATCCCCCAGGCGGGTGCAACGCCGACAACTGTTCCGGCTGATGACATGTTCCAGGCGTCCCGGCTGTCGAGAGAACTGGTCGATAACGAGGTGCGATTCGGCGAACGGTTCGGCGACCGCTTCCTCGGCGTCCAGGGGAGGGTAACGGCCGTCATCCGCGACGATAGCGGGAACAACGTGGTGGCCATCGAAGGTCCGACAGACCCGTCGGCCTACACCGTGCGTTGCCAGATGGCGAGCGGCAACCTGGTCAGCAATTTGCACAAGGGCGATATCGTCCACGTTGTCGGCCGCTGTGGGTCCAAAGCACGAGGGAGTATCATCGACCTCATCGACTGCGTGTGGATGGACGACGAGCAGCAGAAGAAGCGGAAGTGACGCCAACGAAAACGCCCCGGCTCATCACCGGGGCGCTCGCATCCCGTTCAACAGCCGAGGCCAACCCCCTGCCGGCAAGCTGAAGGGTTGGCCTCGGGCGCAAGGACCGGTGGGGGTTGCCCCGCACCTACCGTGCGTCGGCATTATACCACGCCCGGCCTCACCGGAACACCCGCCGAATCACCTGCCCCGGCACCCAGCCCCCCGCCGACGGCTGCGGCACCGGGCACACCCCGCCGGGGCAATTCCCCGGCATCCACTGCGGCGCCGGCTGCGGCGTCTGCGGATACCACGGCTGGGCCGGCGGCTGCCACTGGCCGGGGACCGGCACGGCCTGCACCGGGATCGGCTGCGGGGCCGGCTCGGCGGTCGTCGGTTTGGCCGCGTGGCCGACCTCCAGGCGGAACGTCGTCACCCCGCCGGCCGTCAACTCGGCCTGCTTCGCCGGCGACAGGTCCGCGAACGTGATCGTGACCGCCACCGGCTTGCCCGGCGTGGGCGGCTTCGGCGTGGGCGAGGCGGTGCCCGTCACAGCGTCCAGGGCATACAGCCCGTAGCCGCGGGCATTGTTCCGCTCCTTGAACGGGCTGACCGCCAGGGCCGCCTTGCGGTAGGCGTCCCGCCGATTCTGGTCCTTCGGGATCGCGTTGCTGGCGATCCACGAAGCCACCTTGCCCGCCTCGCACGGGGTGGCCATGCTGGTGCCGCTCATCAGCCCCTCGTTGTTCCCCGGCAGGGTCGAGAGGATATCGACGCCGGGATCGACCGTGAACACGTTCGGCCCCCAGGACGAGAAGCCGGCGAGCCGCCCGTTCTTGTCGCTGGCGGCCACGCTGATCGAGTCCGCGTACCGGCCGGGATACCCCTCGGTGTCGGCCGGCCCGCCGTCGTTGCCCGCCGCGCACACTACGACCACGCCCGCCGCAATCGCGCGTTTGATGGCGGCCGGCTGGAACGGGTCCGGCGACGGCCCGCCCAGGCTCATGGAGATCACGTCGGCCTTGACCACGGTGACGGCGTAGTCGATGCCGTGGGCGATGTCGTCCACGCTCCCGCTGCCGTCGTCCGACAGCACCTTGATGGCGAAGATCGACGCCTCGGGCGCGATGGAGTGGACGATGCCGGCGCAGTGGGTGCCGTGCCCGTGCCCGTCGTTGGCGTCCCCGACCTTCTTGGTGATGGCCGAGTAGGTGCCGATCACCTTCCCGTCGAGGCCGGGGTGGTCCTTCTGGACGCCGGTGTCGAGGATCGCCACCGTCACGCCCTTGCCCTTCGCCGCCGGGTTTTTGGCCCACGCCTCGGGCGCTTTCACGGCGGTCACATGCCAGGGCACATCGCGGATGCCCGTCGAGTCGAACTTGACCACGTTGCGGGGCTTCTCCAGCGGGAACTTGATGGTGTCCTTTTTGTCCGGCGGCTTCACCGCCGGCAGGTCTTGGGCGGTCGCGGCCGTGGTCGCAACCACCGCCAGGGCCGCGAGCGTCGGAAAGTAGTGTCGCAGTTTCATGTGTCTCCTTGTGTTCGGGTGTTGCCGCGCGAGGTCAAACGTTGGGAAATCCAGTCTTTTGCAGACGGAACGGCGGTCAATCTGGGCGGTTGCCGCGCGGCCCCGTCTTCTTGTTCGTCGTCGGCGTCTTCGGGGTCCACGGCCGCACGCCGACCGGCGGGCCGATGGGCTGGATGACCGCTCGCGGCGGGGCCGGCGGGTCCGCCGGGGCGACCAGCGGGCACTCTCTCGGCTGCGTGGAGAGCCACGCGGCGAACATCACCATCACGGGCGAAATCACGGCACGATCCTCCGGGGCGGGGCGAGAAAACCGTAGTCAGGGTGACGCTCCCCAAATAGATGGCTGCCGGTGTCCGGGGACTGCTAGCGGTCGGTCCGGTCCTGACAGGTCTATCCACACTGGTGCCTACGGGTCGGGGTCACTGTTGCGGCACGCCGGCCGCGCGCATCACCTGCACCTGCTGCGACTCGACCCGCTTGACCGCCGCGTGCGTCTCGGCGATCTGGCTCAGCGCCTCGGCCGGCAGCGGCGGCGGGGTCCAGCCCGGCAGGTAGCGGCCGACCAGGGCCGACAGCAGGGACACGCCGAGCAGCAGCAGCCAGCGGCGCTGGGCCGGGGTCAGCCACTCGGCCGGGGCGGGCGTCGGGGTCACGTCGTCGGGCATGGTCATAGTCTCCGGTGTGGTCGTGCAGGCTCAGCCCCACGAGTCGATGACGGCGGCGTCGGCGGCGGCGTACACGTTCTGCCCGGCCGTCGTCAGGTGCAGCCCGTCGCCCTGGAAGTAGGTCGCGTTGGCGCTGGCTCCGGCCGCCGTCACCGCCGCCACCGACGACGCCGCGTAGCTGTACACGTTCGGCACCGTGGCATCGACGTAGGCGGCCTTGATGAGCGCGTTCAGGGCCGCCTGCCCGTCTGGGTCGCCGTAGGTCGGCGTGAAGTTGGGGATCGGCCGCACCAACACTTTGCCCGTCACGCCCTTCGCGGTGCAGGCGGCGAGAAAGTCGTTGACGCAACTTTGAAGAGCCGCGAACGCCGTGGCCGCGTCGGTGCCGCCGGTGGCGAGGTCGTTCGTCCCGCCCATGATGACCATGCCCGACCACGGGGCGTTCGGCGCGATGTACGGGAACACCGCCGTCTTTTCGTTGGCCAGCATCCCCCCGCCGCTTCCGCCCGCCGACACCCACTGACCGATGATGCCCACGTTGGTGCGGGTCGTGGTCTGGGCTGTGGTCATCGAATCGAACGCGGACGCCGCCCCGCCGACGCCGACCATGTTCGAGTCGCCCTGGCCGATCAGCGTCCGCGTCGTCTGCGTCGGGTACAGTGCCCACTTGGAACCGATGGACCGCCACGCCTGGATCGCGGCCGTCGTGCCCACGTCGGCCGTGCAAATCACCAACTCGCCCCGGTCCCCCTTCCACGGCGAGTTCGCGCCGTTCAACCCGCCGATCTGGTCGACGGTGAACGTGCCGGAGGTGCTGAGGTCGGTCCCGATCTGGATGCGGTCGCGGAAAACTTTGAACGTCGATCCGGTGCGGCGGAACTCCAAGAACGACCACGCCGACGCCGTGTACGCGGTCGTCGAGGTCTCGACGCCGGCCCCCGAGTCGGGCACGAAGTAGATTTTCCCTTGAAAGAAGTCGCCGAAGTATTTCGACGCCCCCACCTTGCCCATCAGACAGCAATCCTGCGCGCCGCTCAACGCCGCCATGCCCGCGAAGAAGACGGAGAAATCCCCGCTCAACACGACCGGCGTGCCGAGGGCCGACACCCCCCGCGTGCCGTCCCCGACGACGGCCGGGAGCGAGTTCTTGCGGTTGGTGCGGTACAGGTTCTGACGGGCCGACGTGGATTGTGTCGGGTGGTTGGCGTTGACCGAGTAGTCCGTCTCGCCACCAATGGGGTCGGAGTCGGCGGACACCGGGGTCGTGCGGGCGGCGTCCGTGTACAGCCCGCCGTCGGCCTTGAGCCACAGGGCCGGCGACAGGGCGAGCGGCGTCCACGCCGACGCCCGTACACTCCCGCCCAACACCACAGGCAGAAACATGAGCGCCCCCGGTTAGTACAGGACGAGGACGTTGATTTTGTCGCCGCTGGTGCCGGCCTTGTAACTCAGGTGCGACAGGTCATCAACCCACAGCGTCGGCGCGAACGAGCCGGCCGTCAGGCTGATGCCGGCCGTGCAGCCGGTGCCGAGGATCTGCATCGCCGACGTGTTCGAACTGTCGGCCTGGAGGTAAACCAGCCGAGCCGCGTGCGCGCTGAACGCGGTCACGTTGGTGCTGGTGCTCGTCACCTGCGTCGAGTAACTGTTTGCCATCACGTCTTGCATGGTTCGTTCCCCTCGGTGTCTTCCGGCGAGTATCCCACACATTTCGGGCCGCACCCCTGACAGCGACACACCGGATTCCCCAGCGGTGCCGTCGGGTGCTCGCACGCCCGCCAGTCGCGGTTACTGCCCGCGACGTACACCCGGCTGCCCCGGTACTGGCACTCGGCCGCCGCCGTCAGTCCGGCCAACTGGCACAGCCGACACACCACCCCGGCGTGACACCCGCACCCGGCGGGACGGTCGGTCATTGCGTCACCGTAAACGTCTTGGTCGTGCCGATGCACCCGCAGTTCACCAGCTCCGAGAACGACACGTCCCACGAGTACCGGAACGGAACGTCAAGCGCAGCGTCCCCGCACGACACCAGCGTCCCGTTCGAGGAGGTCATGGTGCAACTCGGGTCTACCACCTGCGGAATGTTCCCGTAGTACCACGCCCCCGATTCACACTTCAGGTACGGGCAGATGGTCCCGCACCCCGGCACGACGATGGCCCCCGTACTCCACCCCCACCCGGCCCCGCTTATCAGGCTCAAGTCCTGATACGTCATCGGGTACGACCCGCCGCCGCCGCTCACGGTCAGGTACAGCAGTTCGGGCAACAGGTTGGCGCAACAACTCGTCGAGACCGTCGGATCTCCGGTCGTACACGCGGCGCTACACTCGGCCAGCGACCCGTAAGGACCGGACGCCCCGCCCGGCGGCGTGCCGCCGTAGGCCACCTCCGTACACACGCCGGCATCGCAGTACCACGACGACGCCGGGGCGGGCCAGTCGGGGTTGTCCCCGATCGCCGGGTCGCCGTCCGCGCAGCACAGCAGCACGCAGCAGAGTTTTTGCCCGGTGCCCGTCTCCCGCCACAGGATCGTCGCGGTTCCGTTGCCCGCCGCCGCCGAGTTCATGTACCCGGTTTCCCCGACCTTGATGACCGCCGACGTGTGCGCCGCGTCGGTGATGTCCACCACCACATGCGCCACCCCCATAATCACCGCCCGGCCCGTCGTCCCGTCGGGGATCGGCTCGATGAGCACCGCCGGCGTCCCGCTCGCCGAGGTCGGCACGATGCCGAGGAGGGCCGGCTCCCGTTGCAGGTCGTCGACGTACACCGACGGGGACAGCAGCGGGTACGACACCTGCACCACGTCCCGCACGTCGAGGTCCGCCCCGGTGTCGTTCTGGACCGTGATCTCCAGCGCGCCCGGCCGCTGCCGGTAGCCGCTGACGCCGGCCCCGGTGCGGGCGGACTTGCGGGCCTGCCGTGCCGCCTCCGTCCAAGCGTTCGCCGTGGTCGCCTTGAGCGAGCCGATCGAGTCGCCGGGGGCGAACGATTGCAGCGGGTCGCTTGCCATTTACGCTCCGATCTCCAACGACGCGAAGGAAACGGTCGGGTACACCTGCTGGACGTAGGCGGCTTCCGGCAGCAGCCGTTTCACGCCGCCGACGAATGAGTCGAAGTATTGCACCCAGACGTAATCCCATCCCTTCTTGACCGGCACCGTGATCTGAGCCGCGCCGTTCTCGTCGCGGGCAATCACCTTGTTCACCTCGTTCGGGGTGACGGAGAACTTGTGCGTGATCTGCCACAGGTCGTTGACCGTGAACCGCCCCTCGGCCCCCAGGTACAGGACCTCCCCGGCGGCGAACCCGTAGAAGGGCGCGTCGTTGACGCAGCCCGTCGCGTAGAACAGTTGCGAGAAGTAAAACAACGTCACGTTGTTCCGCCGAACGTCGAGACTCCACTCCCCTTGCCGGCTCACGATGTCCACGCCTTCCGCGCCGTCGTCGGTGACGTTGACGGCCCCGTGATGGTCCTTCAGTTGCCGGCCGGCGGCGATGGCGGGGAGACTTCGCGTGATGCTCCGCGTCTCGATGGCCTGATAAATCTTGGTCGTGCCGCCGCCAGTCGAGAACGCGAAGCCGGGGCCGATGGGTGTACTCGGGTCGGGCGCGAGGGGCTGAGCCGGCCCGTCCCCGCCGTCCAGTCCGGGATTCTGGATGGCTTCGCCGGGCGGGATGGGGCTGTAATCAATCTCCACGTCCCAGTACGGGCCGCCGCCGCGAGGGGAAACGCGAATCGCCGAGCGGAACAGGGTGCCGAAGTAGCTCACCGTCGTGTCGAGGACGGCGGCCTGGTACACCTCGGCCTCCGACGTGCTGCCGGTGGCCAACAGCCGCGCGGTCATGCCGCCGCCGTTACGGTCCACCGTCACGCGGCGGGAGTCCACCAGTTCGTACAACGACACCGCCACGGAAACACCTCAGCGGAACCGAAGGAGTAATTGCCCGGCCTTGACCCCGTCGGCCACGACCTTCATGTCGGCCGCGATCTTTTCCAGCGTGCCGAGTTGCTTTTTCTGAATCTCGGTCTGGTCCACCCGGCCGAACTGCTGACCGGCGTCCCCGAGCAGGCGGAACGCGCCGCGGGTGGCCACGATCCGGCGGGACAGTTCCTCGACGGGGCGGGCCTCCGGTCGCTGCTGGGCCTGCCGCACCAAGTCCGCCAGCCGCTTCCGGGCTTGATCGGCCTCGGCTTGCGCGGCGTCAATTTGTTCTTGACGGAACGCGCGGTCGGCGTCCCGCTGTTCGTTGCGGGCGCGGGCGGCGGCGTCGATCGCCCCGCCGGGGCCGGCCTCGCCGACGACCGCACCGACGATCCCCTCGCCCCGGAACAGCCGCTTCAGGAGCCCGGAGTCGAACGCGGCCAGGAATCCGGCCTTGATGTCCCGTAGCCCGTCGAGGACGAAGTTTTTGAAGTCCACCCAGAGGCCGGTCATTTCGAGCGAAAACCGTTTCCAGACGGCCAACGCCCCGGCCGTGGCCACCTCCCACGCGAGCGACAGGTCGCCCTTCGCAATGGCCGCGATGATCCCGGAGAAGGTGTCCGACGCCAGCCCGCCGATATCGCCGAAGAAGGCGACCGCCGCCGCCGTCGTTTCCGGGAACACGTTTTTCGCCAACCGGTACAGCGCGTACCCGATGCCGGCCACGGCCCCGGAAATCAGCACCAGCGGCGACAGGGCCACCTTCGTGGCCGTCCCGAGGGCGAACATTCCCACGCCCAGCGCCGTCACCCCGGCCGCCGCCACCGTCGCCACGGTGAGCAATTCGGCGTTCAGTTGGACGAACTTGGCGAACCCCTGGATGATCGGCCCGAGGGTGCGAATCAGCGGGAGAAGAGCGGCCTGGATGTTGATCCACGCCCCGGCCAGCGACCGGGACGCCTCGGCCGCCTGCTTGATCGTGTCCACGTCGAAAACCGTCGCCTGGTCCATCAGCCCGGCGTACTTTTCCGGCTTCCGCAATACGTCCTCGACCGACACCCCGGCGGCGTCGGCGGCGAACTTCAGCCGTTGCATCTGCTCGACGCTGAACCCCAACTGTTCGGCCATGTCCTCGATCTGGGCCGCCCGGTTTATCCCGGCCCCGAACAGCCCGGCCAGTGGGGTCAGCCCGGCGACCCCGGCGAACGCCGTCACCTTGCCGACTCGGGCCAACGACGCCGCGAACGCCCGCGTCTTCGCCAGCAGCCCGGCCAACTGCTGCGACAGCCGGTCGCGGGCCGACACCTCGACGTAGGCACCCCCGGCGCGAACGTCGTTCGCACGCCCCCCGCCCCCGCCGCTCGCCGGTCCTACTGGCACTCCGGAGCCTCCGGTTTCTTGAACACGTTTTTGCCGAACAGCCCCACACCGACGGCCGCCCAGAACCGCTGCTTTTCGTGCGACTGCCGCACCGCCAGTTCCGTCGCCGTCCAGACCCGATACGGGTTGATCTCGGTCGGGTCGAGTTTGGTCCCGAACATCGCGGCCACGCTCGCCACCTGCCACGCGGTCAGTTCGCCGAGGAACCGCTTCCGCTCCTCGGCCATCAGCGACAACTCGCCCAGCGTCAGCGGGCCGGGGTCAACACCGACAATTCCGGCGAGCCGGTAGCAGTCGGCGAGAAGGTCACGGCGTCGATCTCCTTCATTGCCGCCTTGATCGCTTCCGCCTGCACCTGTTCCGTCTTCGCCGCCAGCGCCGTCAGCGCCTCCCGCTGGCGGCTCGGGCAAAAACTGATAAACGCGCCCTGGAACGCCTCGGCCGCATGATGGATCGCATCCCCGACCAGGCTTTCGAGGAAGTCGTCGAGGCTCACGTCCGGGTGCTGCTTGCCGCACAGCGTGTGCAGCACCTCGGCCAACTTCACCGGGTCGCCGGCCACCTCGACGTAGTTCTTGAACTCGTTGCCGGCCAACTCCGCGAGGTTGACGTTGTGCCGCTCCCGCACCCGCTTCATGCCGGCGACGGTGAACGCCACGTCCCACGTCCGGCCGGTCGAGTCCGCGAACGTCGCCACGGTTTCACCTCAAAAGGTCTTGGAACATCGCCGGGAACTTGCCCTGCACCTTCGTCAGTGCCGGGGCCATGAACGGATTGCCGGGATACCGGCTCGTCTTCAACGCCCGCGGCGTCCGCGTGTGGACCGTGCCGCCCTGCTCCAGAATCGTCGGCACCCGATACGCCCGCTTCGCTCTGTTCTTGAAGTCCGCCGGACCCACCACCACCGAACCGTTCACCGTGTCGTAGGCGAAGTAGATCAGTTCCTTCAGCGGGGACACCTGCCGCGTCGTGACCGTGCCGTCCTTCTTCTTCGAGGTCCGCGTCAGCCGGCCCCGGTGCGCCTTCGGTGGCATCCCCGGCGTGGCCGACTTGTTCGCGTACCGGATACTGCTCTTCGCCTCCCGCCGCACGAACGCCCCGCACTTTGACAACGCCTTGACGGTCCCCTTCCGGGCGGCGGCCAGCACCTTCTCCGAGTCGAAGAAGGAGGCCCGCACGCCGCGGATGGTGACTTCGAGGGCCACGGCTCACCCCGGATCGGAGAAGACCATCGTGGAGGTGGCACCGGCCACCGCGTACTTGGGTTTGGCCGGGGCACTCGACCCGTCCAGGCCGAAACCGGGCTTCAGGTCGAACGTCGCGTACAGCACGTCGCCGATGCCTTGCGGCTGGCCGGTCATGCTGGCGTGGAAGTAACTCCGCACGCCGGCCGACCCTTCAACGGACACCAGCCCGTCAAGAATCATCATGTCGATGGTCGTGCCTTCCTGCGCCGCGCCGAGCAACGCCTGATACCCGGCGTCGGCGTCGTCGCACCGCACGGTCACGGACACGGCGAAGTCGATCTGCGTCGGGTGGTACAGCTTCACCCGCGTGTCGCGGATGCTGGCTTCCACCAAGTCCCACGGGATCGCCACCTGCGCGTCTCGCACGGTCGTGATCGCCGTCCAGGTCGGCGAGCCGTAGGTGCCCGTGTTGCGGTAGACCGCGCACTTCGGGCCGATCTTGATGCCGTATGCGGCGGCCATGTGATCTCACCTCAGTTGAGTTTCAGTTCGCGGAATTCGAGGGTCATATCGGACCAGAACAGGCCGCGTTGCAGCCGGTCGGGGTCGTACACCGCCATGTCGCCGGCCGTCGTCAGCAGCCGTCGCGTCGTGGCGAACACCAGCGGGGCGCGGCTGAAGTCGAGGGCGTCGAACACATGCTCTTGAACGAACGTGACCCGCGCGTCCGTCCACGCCACGGTCGGCTCGCCGGGGCTGGTGTACCGCTCCGCGACGATGACCCCGACGCGGTACGTCAGGCTGTCTTCGCCCCGGTTCTCCGGGTTCGACCCGAACGACGCCGGAAAAATCCAGACGTGCCGATCGGTGTCGCTCGCCATATCCATCGGGGCGAGGTACAGCCGCTCGACCACCGCGTCCGTCGGCACGGTCAACGCCGCCTCCACGGCATCGACCAGCGCGTCACAGACGGTGAGGATGTCGGCGGCCATCAACTCACCTGCGTCGTGTGTACCCGGTACCGGGTGTGTTGCGGGTCACTCCACCGCCACGCCGGCTCCCCGGTGCCCGGCGTCATCACCTCCCACACCCGTTGCGACCCGGCCAACGTCTCCGTGATCCGGTCGCCGATGGCGGGGTCGCCGAATGCGGTCATATCGCTCGACTCGATCAGGTAATCCCGGTCCCCGAACTCGATCCGGGGACCGCCGTCCAACTGCGAGGAGAACACCGTGCGGCCGACCACGGCGGTAATCGTCCGCGTGGTCCCGCCGCGGGTGTACGTCACCTCGACCCCGCCGACCTGCTGCGCCCGGCCGGGCATCCAGTCCTGCAACCGGGCGAACAGCGTGGACATGGGGTTACTGCTCCATGATCCGCAGTTCGGCGCGGTCCACATAAATCGGGCCGGCGGTCGCCGTGCCGCTCGTCTTCTCGACATGAACCAGCAGGCCGAGCGGCCCGGCGGCCAGGGCGATGTTGCCGAGGTTGCTGGTGGCGGACAGGACTTCGACCGCATCGACGTAGTACTTCACGTTCGACGGGTCGCGGGCGTCGAGCCACAGTTCCACCCGGTTCGCCACGGCGGACCCGGCGGTAAACGTCTTCGTGGTGTCGGTCGCGGCCACCTCCGTGGTGCCGTCGTCCGACTCGGCGTAAATCTTGGTGTCGTTCCCGTCGATGTGGAAGAACGCGCTCTCCGTGATCGCGTCGGCGTCGGTCGTGCTGGTCCCGTTCGCCAGGCCGAACGTGATGTCCACGGCGCTGGTGCTGCCGTTCGCGCCAATGCGGGTCACGAACTCGGCGATGGGGTTCGAGGACAGTGCCACCCGGTCCACGCTCAGCATGTCCACGCACTGCGCTTCGTTGGTGCTCGTCAGGCTCAGGCCCATCGCCCCGCCGTACGGCTGCGGCAGGCCGAACCCGCCGGCGGCGGCGGTCCCGGTCGCCACGCTTAGCACCGCGTCCCGGAGGATGTCGATGTCGGCCGGCGGGTTGACGTTGATGTTCACCACGCAGGTGGTGTCGGACGAGGCCGCATCCCCGACCACGCGGCCGAGGTAGAAGTCGCGGTCGTTCACCTTGCGGAAGGTGACGGCGTTGGCGCTGTGGTCCCAGTACGCCCGGCCACCGTCCAGCAGGACGATGGACGAGGCCTTGGTGACGGTGAACTGGCCCGTCGTGGTGATGTTCACCCGGTCGCCGGACGCGGCACCGTTGGCGCTTTGCAGCACTCCGGCCCGGCCGTCGGCCAACTGGATGACCTGCCCCGGATCGAGGGCGGCGGCGGTCGTCAGCCGGATTTCGTCACGACCACGCAGGTAGGCGGCGTCTGCCATGTCTCAGGTCTCCTGGCCACGGCCGTTGCCCGGTCACTCGGACGGGACGGCGGGGGCGGATTTCGCCCCCTTTTTCGCGGCGGGTTTGGGGGGGGACAACACTTCGGTCGGTTCGACGGCCGCCGGCTCCGGGGTCGAGGCCGGCGGGGTGTGGGGGCGCACCTGCCGCAGTCGGAGCAGGCTCTCGAGGCTGCCGGCGGGGAGTTCCCCGGCCGGCACCACGTCGCCCGCCCGGTACGGCACGCACTCGACCACCACGGCTTCCAAGAACTCGTACACGGTCGGCCTCCGTTACGCGGTCGCCTTCTGCAGCCCGCGCCAGTCGCGGGGGCAGATGCCGATCACATGCTTCACCGCCCAGCCGACGCCGTAGGAGCCGCCGGTCAACTGCCAGGTGCGGGACTGCGGGGACCGGCCGGTCCCTTGCAGATAGCCCACTTCGAGGCTCGGGGCCATGCTCGACGCGGCGAACCACGTCGTCGCGCTGCCGCTGTAGCTGGTGCCCGTCTCCGGGTGAATCACGCCGTTCTCGAGTCGCGGCTCCTCGACCAGCGTGAAGTTGTGCCGCTTCAGCGCGTTCAGCTCGCCCGTGGTGCGGGCCACGTCCGTGGTGCCGGCGGACGCGATCAGTTGGAGTTGCGAGGACACGAGGTTGTACGCCGTGTCACCGAGGGCCGGCGGAACGATCAGGTGCGACAGTACGAGGCCGAGGTTCACCCCGTTCTCGCGGACCAGCGCCATCGTCTTGCGGGCCGTGGCCAGCGTGGACGCGGACAGGGCCGAGGAGGTCAGCAGGTTTGCCGTCTCGTTCGAGGCGCTGAACAGGCTGAGCGAGGTCGTGGCGAGCGTCGGGTTCGCCAGCAGGGTGGCGTACACGAGGTCCGGCCGCAGGCGGGCGGCGGCCAGACCCATCGCCCCGGCCTCCTCCGCGAACGCGCCGAGGCTGTCGTTCACGATGGCGATCTCATCGACAACCAGTTGGCTACCGTAGCGGGCCACCTTGTACGTTTCCTTCAGGTCGTCCGGCGCGATGTGATCGGCCTCGGCCCCTTCCGGCTGGCGGGTCAGACCCTTCGTCGCCGTCACCCGGCTCCGCTCTTGGGTCAGGTAGTTGGCCACGTCGGTTTCGATGACCCATCCGCCGGTGGTGTCCGCCGCCTCGACGTACTTCGACATCAGCATGGCGTTCATGCTGGTGGTGATGACGTTGTTGAACGAGGGCGTCGAGAACGCGGCGCGGATGGTTTCCGTGCGGCTGCTGTACACCTGCCCGCCGCTGCACCGGATGGCTTCTTTGGCGAGGTCGAGGGCCGACATGTCGGCGAACCGGTGGCCGGCGTCCATGATCCGGTTTCGGTTCGGGTCGTTGATCCCGGCCTGGAGCCAGGGGGCGTGTTTGAACAGTTCGCCGCCGCGGGCGCGGCCGAACGCCGGGTTGTCCAGGGCCACGCCGCACTTGATCATCAGGCCGGCGGTCAGCGCCTGGATCGTGCCGCCGGGCGTGACACGCAACTGCGGCGGCGGAGTGCGGAGTTGGGAGCGCATCGCCTGGATCTCCGCTTGGGCCGGCGTCCACCCCTCGGCGATGGCGTGGGCGGCCACCTCGACGCGGTTGCCGTTGATGGTCATGGTCGGGCTGCCGTACTTCTTGGCGGCGGCCTGGATCGCGGTGATCCGCTGCGCTTCGGCCTGCACCTCGGCGTGGTTGCTCGCCTGGATCACCGGCGGTTTGGCCCCGGCGTTGGCCGGTAGTTGGTCTTCGGGCTTGACCATCCCGTCCTCGGCGGTAACGGGCATCTCGGCCGGCGTCTCGGCCTCCTCCTCGCCGTAGATTTCGTTGAACTGGATGGTCATCGCCGCCCGCTGCTGCTCGGTCAGGTCGGCCGGGACGAAGCCCAGCGACGTGACCCACGTTTCAAAGTCCATCGCTGAACCTCTCAGGGTGGGGGTAGAACCGGCTACGACCGCCGACGTGAGCGAGTCGCCGCCAATCGTGACAAAACTGATTTCTCGGAGCCGCACGCCCTTCGCCAGCATCGCCGGCCCCGTGTACTGCCGTCCGTTTGCGGTGAACGACTCGCCCCGCTGGTACTGCTCGACCGAGGCCGGGTTGCCGCCGATGGACACCTGCCAGCGGTAGCCGGCGTCCGCGCGGTTGATGACCTCGGCCGCCCGGTCGTCGCTCAGGCCGGACGGCGTGAACACCCCGGCGGCGCGGATCGGCGGGGAGCCGTCGCAGGTGACGGATTGGATTTGCCCGACCGGGCAATCCGCGCCGTGGTTGAACAGGGCGGGGAGTTCCTGCACGCTGGTGTCCAGGCTGGCGCAGTCGATGACCACCGGCAGCGGAAACCCGTCGATCCGCATCGGCTCGCCGGTGTACGCGACCATCTCGAACCGGCGGACGGGGCTGTCCCCCTCGGCGGCGCGGATGGTCACGGGTACGGTCAGCGACAGCGGTTTCACGGCGTCGGCACCTGTCCGGGTGGGGTCGGGGTGAGACTGTCGATCAGGGATTTTTCAGCCGCCCGCTGGCGAATCACGTCCTCCCAATCGAGGCCGCGTTCGGCGCAGATTTCGGCCAGCGTCGTCGTGTTGTTTTCGAGGTTCTTCGCGTCCGCCTCGGCGTCCTTCTGCGGGTCGATGGACACGATCCCGTCCCAGAACCAGACCCACGACCACGTTTCCGGCGGCGGGCAGTCCACGCCGTACTGCAACACCGCTTCCCGTGCCCACCGGAGGAAAATCCGGTCGAGGAACCGGGCCGCCATCCGCTCCCGCTGCCGGCGAATCGCCGCGTAGTACAGTTGCCGGTCGAGCCGCGCGGACGAGTAGTTGTAACCGCTGCTGTTGCCGCTCACGATGTTCAGCGGGACGTTCCCACCGCGGCCGACCTCGTTCAGAATCTCCGTCTTGAACTCGCCGTAGTTGGTGACGGGCTGCTCGGGCTTGAACTGGCTCGCGTCCCAACCCTGCGGCAGCGTCAACAAGGCTCCCCGCACCATCTGCACCGTGTCCATCGCCTCGACGGTGACGGCCTGCTCGCCGGCCGCGCCGTCGGTCTTCATGATGCCGGCAATGTTCGCCGCCAGTTCCGCCGCGCTCAGGGTCGCCAGCGTGTACCGCCGCAACTGAGCGAACAGGGGCAGGGCGGCGGCCATCCACGGCACGCCCCGCGTCTGTCCCGCCCGGCGGCGCTTGTACCAGTGGCACACCTGCCACGCCGGAACCGTTTCCGTCTCCCACCCGCGGTACAGCGACACCCCGCCGGGGTGGTTCATCAGGAACGTGTACTCGACCGGGTTGCCGAAGGCGTCCACCCGCACGCCGTCCGTGTACAGCGGGTCGAACCCGTAGTCCCACGGGTCCGAAATCTGCTCGGCCTCGTACACCGCCAGGTCGAGGCTCACCCGCGTCCGACCGTCTTCGATCAGGCCGGGGTTATCGACGATCACGCCGAAGGATTCGCCGTCGCGAACCTCGGCCTCCTGCATCAGCGTGAGGTCTTCCGCCCACGCCGCCGCCCGGCCCCACGCCGCGAAGTAGGCCTCCATCAGCCGGCCGAGTCGCCGGTCGGTGTCGCCGGGGATGCGGACCTGCGGTCGCGGCCCGCTGCCCACCGTGTCGCCGGCAATCGTCTCGATCACCCCGCCGTAGTACCCGTTGTTCGACGCCTCGTACCGGCTGCGGTCGCGGAGCAATTGCCGCGTCCCGCTGTCCAACTGCGCGTTCGGGCTGTAGCTGTCCGCCGCCTGCCAGTGCGACTCGTTGGCGAGGTCGTAACTGGCCGCGTCGTACCCGGCCCGGATCGCCCTCGGCTTGGCCGTGCGGCGGGCGGGGCGGATCAGCCGGCTCAGTTGGCGGCCGATCCAGCTCATCCGGTGGACCCCGGCGGTTGAACGCGGGCGGTGCGGACCATACCCCACGCCGACCCGTTCGACGCCATCGCCGCCTGCGACCGCCGGTAGCGGTCGGCCGCGATCTGGTCGGGGATCGAGGGCATCGTCACCTGCACGCCGTCCACGCTCCCGCTCTGCGGCTGCTGCGCGGCCACGGCGATGGCGTCGGCGTCCAGGTCTTCGGCGTCGGGGGCGGCCATACACGCAGTATGACGCCGTTCGTCGAGAAGTGAACTCCGTATGCGTCTGGTATTACAAAGTAATCTATACGGGTATAGGCGCGCAGACGGGGCGAACTCTTGGGAGTAGGCTGGGCGGTGGTTCGCTCACCACAACGGGAGGAATTGAGATGCGATCCGTATGCGTGCTGGTGCTGGTGATGGCGGCGGGTGTCGGGGCGGCGGACAAGCCGGATGTCGGCCGGGCGGTGGCCGGGAAAGAGGTGGTGACGCTGGGCGGGGTCACTGTGGCCGTCGAGCAGACGGGACTATTCCCCACCTTCTGGCGGCAGGTCGGCGAGAAGTACGAGCAGACGGACGGGCAGCGGGGCCTCTGCCTCACGCTGAAGGTCAGCACCGACGACGCCACGAAGAAGGTGAACTACACGGCTTGGCGGCACGTCGCCGGGGTCAAGGCGGTGGACAAGTTCGGTAACGGGTACGAGGTGAAGCGGGAGCAGTCCGGGCAGACGTTCGCCGACTCGGTGGAGCGGAAGGCGGTCGTATCGAAGGGCCAGCCGACCGCCGACCGGGTGTACTTCGAGGCTCCCATCGGAGCGGCCGACTACATCGATGTGAATCTGCCGGGCGAGGCGGTCGGGGTCAAGGGCGAGGTATTCCGTTTCCGGGTGCCGCGGGCGGCGTGGGAGCCGGCCCCGGCGAAGAAAGGGCCGGCGAAACTGAAGAAGTGACCGGCGGACGGGGGCGGCTGGCGATCACCCGCTCCCGCGTGACCACCCGGTGCCGGCAGTCGCGGCACCGGCGGTATCGGGTCACGGTGTTCGGTACGGTGCGGTACGTCAGGTACACCTCGTACCGCCCCCCGCACGGGCAGACGATGCCGGCCTGCGGCTCCGCGTGGTCGCTCATGCTCAGCCTCCGGGGGTGGTGTCGGCTTCGGCTTCGGCCCACTTCAGGCACGCGGCACTCACCTCGCCCCGCACCTCGTCCTCGGTCGTTCTCGGTCGTCCGTAGGCAATGTCCGACAGGACGGAGGAGATGATTTCCGGCGTGCCGATTCTGGACAATTGACTGACGTACCGTTGCGGCACCCACGGAGTCGCCGGAACCGCATGAATCCAACTCCCCGTTATCACCACCTCCAGCACCGGGTGCCGGCGGCAGATGTCCGGGCCGTGGGTGAGCCACCAGGCGAGGGGGCAACGGACATCCGAGACAAAACCCATCTCGTACACAAATCCGTCGCCGGCCCGCTCGATGCCGCCCGGCGTCTGCGCCGTAATGACGGGAAACCCTTGCCACCAAGACGGCGCACGGCCGATGAGGATTTCTCGCTCACGGTCGTGAAGGGGTCGAATCTTTCCGGTATTCGTGTGGCTGATGCGGCGACCCAACGAATCCCTCCGGTCGCGGAGACGACTTAATTCCATTTGCACGCGAACGAACTCGGCCCGCTCCTCCTCCCCGTGCTCCTGTAGAAAGTCGGCCGTCACCAGTCGGGCGAGCGCACTGTCCCCGCCGGCCCGGTCGATGGCACGGATGCCGCGGATGAGGGCGTGGTAGTCGGGCAGGTCGTAGGGAGTGTTCATCGTCGGCCCCCCTGTTGTTTCTGCCGCTGAATGTCGCTCAGCTTGATCGGCTTGGCCGCTTGAGTCTGTACCGGCGTCTCGCTCGCCGACCAGACGAGGCCGGTGAACGACGCCGCCACCGCCGCCAGGACCGTCGTGTCAAGCCAGTGGTTGTCCTCATTCGCCCGCCGCGCCCACGCCTCGAACTCCCGGCCCCGCGCATGTATCTTCGCCGGCGTCTCCGAGGCCACGTGTGCCGCGTACATCTGGTGCGGCACCGGGCTGGTGCCGTGCAACGCCAGCCGGCCCGCCGTCCCGTGCGGCGCACGCCACGCCCCGGCAAGTTGACTCTTCCACGGGTTCGGATCGAACGTCAACAGCGGTCGCAGGAACCGCCAGTTCCACCCCACCCGCTCGCCGTCCTTCCGCGCCCATTGAGAGATCGGCGCGCCGGTCGTCACCGCGTATCCCTTGCTCGGCGTGAGGAGCGAGGACAGCGGGCTTTC
>Ga0075471_10000794_pt1 | contig 19719 bp, 22 predicted proteins | sample DEB19_08_DNA_2_FD_74787 | JGI IMG/M metagenome (GOLD analysis project Ga0075471, IMG submission 74787) | Aqueous microbial communities from the Delaware River and Bay under freshwater to marine salinity gradient to study organic matter... | ecosystem: Environmental > Aquatic > Marine > Coastal ... | reverse complement strand
GGGCGGGCTGACGCCCGCTCTCTACGCCAGGAAGCTGACAGCCGAACGGAGTATAGTCACCGCCGGACTCTAAACAGATCCGCTACTCAAGACGGGGGGACGTCGGATCGCCGCCTGCCGCGAGGCCGGCTGTCCCGGACGTATCCCACATGACTTCCGCCGCACCGCGGTTCGAAACCTCGTTCGAGCTGGCGTGCCTGAGCGCGTGGCGATGATGCTGACCGGTCACAAGACCAGATCAGTGTTCGAACGCTACAACGTCGTGAGCGAAGCCGATCTTGTGGCCGGCGTCGCCAAGCTCGCGGCCCTTGGGGACAAAATGGGGACAATCGAGCGCGAACCGGTAGCCGTTAACGACCGCGATTCGCGAATTACTGTGGGAAAGTTGGTGGCCAGGGAGGGAATCGAACCCCCGACACTGCAATTTTCAGTCGCATGCTCTACCAACTGAGCTACCTGGCCGATTGCAGAGACTTCTGAGTATACCAAAACGGCCGCGAATGGCCACGAATCAGCGGGAATTTCGTCGCCCACCCAGCACGAACCAGGCGAGGCCAAGCCCGAGAATCGCACCGGCGATCACATCGCTCGGCCAATGTACGCCGATGTAGATCCGAGACACGGCGACCAATATCCCGAACGGCCACCAAATCCACCCCGAGGCGGGAATGGGCCGGGTCCCGGCCATTGCGCCCGCCATGGCCGTTGCGGCATGACCTGAAGGGAAGGAGCGGCTAACAGGCCTCGCGTCGATCACGGTGATGCTGCCGTCGGCCTCGAACGGCCTTTGGCGATCGAAGAGGGGTTTGAGCGTCAAATCAGCAATGCTCCACGTTACGGCCACGACAAGCAACATGCGCCACGCATCGCGGCGCTTATCGGGGAAGACCATGGAGATGAGGGCGGTGATCCACCAGATGAATCCGGCGGCACCGAGGGCGCTGGCAAGAAGCATCACGTCATCCAGCCACGGGCGTCGCAGCTGAATGACGTAATGCAGGAGAGAACTGTCGAAATTCATCAAGTCGGGCGGACTGAAGTCCGCCCCTGCCTGCTCTTCTTAAACAGCGACGGCTTCGGGTGTTTCCTTCACCAGGCCGAGGGCCGCGCGAACCTTGAGCTCGATTGCCGAGCGCAGTTCCACATTTTCCTTGAGGAAGGTCTTGACGTTCTCGCGACCCTGCCCGAGGCGCTCACCGCCGTAGGCAAACCACGCACCGCTCTTTTCGATGATCTTGTGCTCGACGGCAATGTCGATCAGGTCGCCCTCGCGCGACACGCCTTCGCCATACATGATGTCGAACTCGGCCTCGCGGAAGGGCGGGGCCATCTTGTTCTTCACCACCTTGATGCGGGTACGGTTGCCGACGACATCCTCGCCGTCCTTCAACGCGCCAATGCGGCGAATGTCGACGCGGACCGACGAATAGAACTTCAGCGCCCGGCCGCCAGTGGTGGTTTCGGGGTTGCCGAACATCACGCCGATCTTTTCGCGGAGCTGGTTGATGAAGATCAACGAGCACTTCGACTTCGAGACCGCGCCAGTCAGCTTACGCAGGGCCTGCGACATCAGGCGGGCTTGAAGACCCATCTGCGCTTCGCCCATTTCACCTTCGATTTCGGCGCGGGGCACAAGGGCGGCGACCGAGTCGACGACCACCACATCCACGCTGTTCGAGCGGATGATCACTTCGACGATTTCGAGGGCCTGCTCGCCGTTATCCGGCTGCGACACGAGGAGATTGTCGAGGTCGACACCGAGCTTCTTGGCGTAAACCGCATCGAGGGCGTGTTCGGCGTCCACGAAGGCCGCCATGCCGCCCTTTTTCTGGGCTTCGGCGATGACCTGCAGTGCCAGGGTGGTCTTACCGGAAGATTCCGGCCCGAAGATCTCCACGACGCGGCCGCGCGGGAAACCGCCGATGCCGAGGGCGTAGTCGATGCTGATGGATCCCGTTGAAATGGATTCCACCGGCGCAACAATGTTGTTCTGGCCGAGGCGCATGATCGAGCCCTTGCCGAACTGTTTCTCGATCTGGCCTACGGCCGATTCCAAGGCCTTCAGGCGTTCCTGGCGCTCTTTTGCGTCTCTTGCGTCTCGCACGTCTTCAATTGGTGGCATGTGAATGGGTCCTTTCCGGACGCGATTGATCCTAAAAACGCGCCAGGCGAAAGTCAAGCGTAAATCTGTGTAGTGACAGGTGAGTTCACGCCCATTTACAATGGTTTAGGGGAAGTGACCACTTTCGCCTGTTTCGGCCAGATATCGCAGTTTTTCCGGCTGATTTGGTTGACCAGGCCCTGGGAAACTGCGTACGGTGGGTGGTGCCCAGTCCGGTCGGTCACGCCCTCGGCGGCCTCATCGTGGGCGAAGCGTTGGCCCCTGCCGCCCTCATCCTTTGCGCGGCCGCGGGCGTCCTTCCAGACGTCGATTTCGCCTGGGGCGGTCACAACCGAGAGACGCACAGCATCGGTGCCGCCGTCATCGCTGGCCTCCTGGTCCTGGTATGGAAGCGATCCCCGAAATTGGCGATTGCGGTCACCCTGTCTTGGATGACCCACGTACTGTTCGACTGGCTGGGGTCGGACGACACCCCGCCCCTGGGCGTCATGGCGCTTTGGCCGCTCAATTCGAATTTCTACTTTGCGGATGCGTTCGTCTTCGAGGCGATTTCGAGACGGTACTGGCTGGATAACTTCCTGGCGCACAACGCGTGGGCCGTGGTCAGCGAGATCCTGATCCTCGGCCCACTCGTCGTGGTGTCTAGGCTAGTTCGATCGCGAGGGCCACGCCGTTGCCGCCGCCCAGACACAGCGTAGCGACGCCGCGCTTCAAGCCGCGATCCTTCAGCGCGTAGATCAGCGTCGTCAGGACCCGGGCGCCTGAGGCGCCGATCGGGTGACCAAGGGCCACGGCGCCGCCGTTCACGTTGACCTTGGAGCCGTCGATGCCGAGCTCGCTGATCACGGCTACCGCCTGCACCGCAAACGCCTCATTCAGCTCGAGCAGGTCCACGTCGTTGATCGACCAGCCGGCCTTCTTCAGGACCTTGCGGGTCGCCTCGACCGGGGTCATCAGCAGCATCTTCGGCGCGAGGCCGCTCGTCGCCTGCGCGACGATCCGGGCCAGTGGCTTGACGCCAAGCGCTGTCATCTTGTCTTCGGCCATCACCACGAGGGCGGCCGCACCGTCATTCACCGGCGGCGCATTGCCCGCGGTGACCGATCCGTCCTTCTTGAATGCGGGCTTGAGCTTTCCGAGAACCTCCGCGGTCGAGTCGCCGCGCACCGATTCGTCGGCGCTGAACACGATCGGATCGCCCTTCTTCTGGGGAATCGTGACGGGGAAGATCTCTGCGTTGAATTTACCGGCCGCCTGCGCTGCAGCGGCCTTCTTGTGGCTCTCGGCCGAATACTGGTCCTGCTGCTCGCGCGTCACTTTGTAGCTGTCGGCGACCAGTTCGCCGGCGTTGCCCATGTGCCAGTTTTCAAACGGGCACCACAGGCCGTCGTGAATCATCAAATCGACGACGGAGCCGTGTCCCATGCGCAAGCCTTCGCGCACCTTGGGCACGATGTAGGGGCAGTTGCTCATAGACTCCATGCCGCCTGCCACCGCAATGTCGATATCACCGGTCTTGATGCCCTGATCGGCGAGCATCACGGCCTTGAGACCCGAGCCGCACACCTTGTTGATGGTGAGCGCGGCGACGTGCTCCTTCAGCCCGCCCTTGAGCGCGGCCTGGCGCGCGGGGGCCTGGCCCACGCCACCCGACACCACGTTGCCCATGATGCACTCGTCGACCACGGCGGGGTCGATCCCCGCGCGCACGACGGCTTCTCGCACCACCATCGCGCCGAGTTCCGGGGCGGTGAAATCCTTCAGGGTGCCGAGGAACTTCCCGGTCGGCACGCGGACAGCACTGACGATGAAAGCGTTACGCATCTTCGTATGAAATCCTTTTCACGGCGTTCTCGCCGAGATAGTGGGCGAGACGAGATCGAATCAGGCCGACTGAATCGCGAACGGAATCCAGCCAGGCTTGTGACTCCCCGCGGACATACAGCGTCCCGTCGTCGGCCAGGCGCACACGCGTGGATTTGTCGACGGCGGGGCCTACGGCGAGGCGCCAGGCGAAGGCGACCTTGTCGTCGCAGAGCGGCGCTTTGCGAATGATGTCGGCCAGCACGCCCGGCATCACTTTGTTCGCAGGGATCATCAATTGCAGGATAGCATTCGCCCCCGGGGGGAAGCACATGCGGCGTTTGACGGTCGGAACAGCGGCATTGGTAGCAATGGTTGGACTATGGGGCGGGGCCGGGCACGCCCAGACGCCGGCACCCTGGAATCTGGTGCCGCACGAGATCGCCACGGACCTGCGCGGCGCGTACGCCGTTGAGGCTGCGGACATCAATAAGGACGGCAAGGTCGACCTGATCGCCGTCGCGGGCGCCACGCAACAGATCGCCTGGTTCGAGAACCCTTCGTGGACGCGTCATGTGATCGCGACCGGAATCCAGGGACTGATCAACGCGGCCGCTGCTGATACCGACAAGGACGGCATCCCGGAGATCGCCGTCGCAACCGGATTTGCGACGGTGCCCGCCAAGAGCGCCGGCATTGTGACGGTCTACACGCACGGACCAGACGTGAACGCCCCGTGGACCGGCAAGGAAATCCACCGCACACCGGCGGCCCACCGCCTGCGATTTGCCGACATCGAAGGGAACGGCCGCAAGTGGCTCATCAACGCGCCACTGGCCGGTGTCGAGGCCACGGTGCCGGACTACAAAGCGAAGAACACCGTGTACGCATACAACCCTGCAGACTGGAAGCCGCAGGTCGTCACCGACCAGGAAGACGGCGTGATGCACGGCATTCTTGCGACGGATTGGGACGGCAAAGGCCGCGAGGCCGTGCTGACCGCGAGCTTTCTTGGCGTGCACATCCATCGCTACAACAACGGCAAGTGGACGCGCACCCGACTGGTCGAAGGCAAACCAGCGCCGTGGCCAGATGGCGGTGCGGGCGAGGTCGCAGCGGTCCGCACGAAAGGGGGCCGCATCCTTGCCACAATGGAAGCCTTTCACGGCAACGTGGCACCCCGCCCTGGTCTTGAGGTCGTCGTGTATGCGGGAAGTGGCGACAAGTGGGGCGGACGAACGGTGATCGACAAGGGCCTGGATTATGGACATGTGCTGGTGTCCGTCGATCTCGATGGCGACGGCGCTGACGAACTTGTGTCGGGGTACAACGGCAAGCCGAACGGCATCAATATCTACCGCCGCGGTGCCGACGGCTCCTGGTCCAGGATTGTGCTTGAGGAGAACGGCATGCCTGGAAACGGGTGCACGGTCGCGGATTTCAACAACGACAAGCGCATGGATCTGGCCTGCACCGGCGGCGCCTCTTTAAAGTGGTACGAGAATCAGCCGGCCAAATAACGCGTGCTGATTCTTGCCAGCCGCTCCCCGCGGCGATCTGAATTGCTCTCGGCTGCCGGCATCTCGTTTGAGGTGCTGGCAGCAGACATCGATGAAACACCCCGCGCTAATGAATCCCCGGTCGCGTACGTCGAGCGTCTTGCGATTGAGAAGGCACGCGCCGTGCTGGCGCTGCGTCCCGAGGCGACGGTGCTTGGCGCCGACACCACCGTCACGATCGATGGTGAGATTCTCGGCAAGCCCGTCGATGACACTGACGCTCGCCGAATGATCCGCTTGCTCAACGGCAGGGTGCACGACGTGCACACCGGGGTCGCGGTGGTCAGCAGTGCTGGTGTGCGTTCGGCCGTCGACACCACGCGCGTCTGGTTCAACGCCATGACAGACGAAGACATCTCGTGGTACGTCTCGACAGGGGAGCCGGTGGACCGGGCCGGCGCCTACGCCATACAGGGGCTGGCGTCGCGCTTCATCGGGAAAATCGAGGGGTCATATAGCAATGTCGTGGGGTTGCCCGTCGCTCTCGTGAGTAGTATCCTTTCCAGTAAGGGATAACTCCAGCAAGGCTACGCCTTAAGAGGAAGGGCACTCCGGCTCCGCCTCGCTGGAACCAGCGTCACTTTTTCCCGCCTCCGGCGGGGGCAAATATGAATACCAAAGCGTTCAAAGTCGGCCTCACGAGCCTGGTTCTTGCGCTGACCTTTGGTGGCCTGTTGTACACGACCATGGCCGAAGGCACCGAGTACTACAAGCACGTGGATGAAGTGATGGCGCAGCCGGACCAGTGGTACGGCAAGAAGCTGCAACTGCATGGCTTCGTCGTGCCGAACTCGATCATGAAGAAGCCCAACTCGCTGGACTACTGGTTCCAGGTGCAGCAGAACGGCAAGATCGTCAGCGCCACGTATACGGGTGTCGTGCCCGACACCTTCAAGGACGATTCGGAAGTCGTGCTGAAGGGCTCGCTCGCCGCAGAGGGTTTCACGGTGCAGCCGAACGGCGTGATGGCGAAGTGCCCGTCGAAGTACGAAGCGAAGCCGGGAGGCCCAACGACCTCCGGTACCTACTAGGGAGGCCGCCATGGCCTCACTCGGCCAACTCCTCCTGCTCCTCGCGTTTGTGACCGCGGCCTACGCGGTCGCGGCGTCTGTCGTCGGCGCCCGCCGGCGCAACTCCCGCTTAGTTGAAAGCGCCATCGGCGCGTTCTACACCATTGCCGCGATCATGACCGTCGCGTCGGGCGTGATTATCTATGCGTTTGTCGCGGGCGACTTCACCATCCGCTACGTGCGGCGCTACTCAGACAGCGTTCAGCCGCTGTTCTACAAGATCACGTCTTATTGGGGCGGCCTCGATGGCTCGGTGATGTTCTGGGTGTTCCTGCTGTCCGTGTTTGGCGCGGTGGCAGTGAAGGTGAATCGCGATCGCCATCGCGAGCTGATTCCGTATGTCGTGGCCGTCATCGGTGCGGTGGAGATGTTCTTCCTCTTCCTGATGGTGATCCACAACAACCCGTTTGCGACCTACCTCACCGAGACGTATACCGACGGCCGCGGCCTCAATCCGCTGCTGCAGAACTACTGGATGGCGATCCACCCGCCGACGATGTACCTCGGCTTCGTTGGACTGACGATCCCGTTCGCGTTCGGCATGGCGGCGCTGTTCACCGGCCACCTCGATGATTCGTGGCTGCGCGCGGTTCGCCGCTGGACCATGTTCTCGTGGTTCTTCCTGTCGCTCGGCCTTACGCTCGGCATGATCTGGGCGTATGAGGAGTTGGGCTGGGGCGGCTATTGGGGATGGGATCCGGTCGAGAATGCGGGCATGCTGCCGTGGTTTACGGCAACCGCATTCCTGCATTCCGTGCACGTGCAGGAACGGCGCGGCATGCTGCGCGTCTGGAACGTGTCGCTGGTCATCATCACGTTCCTGCTGACGATCGTCGGCACCTTCCTGACGCGTTCGGGCATCGTGCAGTCGATCCACGCCTTCGGTGAAGATCCGGAGCTGGCGCGTTACTTCGTCGCCTTCATGCTCTCGACGGTGGTGTTCTGTTTCGGCTGGGTGATTTATCGACTGCCGCTGTTGAAGGCGCGCCACGAACTGGATTCATGGGCGTCGAAGGAAGCCGCATTCCTCGCCAACAACTGGATCCTGCTGTTCTCGGCACTCTTCATCTTGTTTGCCACGCTGTTCCCGACGATTACCGAGGCGATCAACGGCGAGCGCCTGACCGTTGGTCCACCGTTCTTCAACCGCTGGATGGTGCCGATCGGGCTGGTGCTGCTGTTGCTGACCGGTGTTGGTCCGCTGCTGGCGTGGCGCAAGTCGTCGATCGAGAACCTGCGTGAACAGTTCATGTGGCCGGTTCTCTCCGGGCTGGTCAGCGGCGGCCTGGTCGTGGCGCTTGGCGTTCGCGTGTGGAGCTCCGGGATTTGCTTCGCGTTCGCCGGCTTCGTGGCCGGTACCCTGGTGCAGGAATTCGTGCGCGGCGCGGGCGTGCGCCGTGGCATCACCGGTTCGGACTTCCTCACGGCGATGATCGGCATGGTCTCGCGCAATCGCCGCCGCTACGGTGGCTACATCGTGCACGCCGGCGTGGTGCTGATCTTCCTGGGATTCGCGGGCGAAGGGTTCAGCCGCGATCAGCAATTGCTCTTGAAGCCTGGGCAGGAAGCAACTGTCGGCGATTACACCATTCATCTCGACGCGCTTCGCGTCACCGACGACGGCCAGAAGCAGATGGTCACGGGGCACATCACCGTCAAGAACCCCAAGGGCGAGGTCATTGACCAGATGCGTCCGGCCCGGTGGTACTTCCGCAAGCACGAGGAAGAACCCACAACTGAAGTGGCGATCCGCCGGATGTTCGCGGAAGACCTCTACATCGTGATGCCGGCCTTCGAGATTGAGGAGCAGACCGCAAGCGTTGAGGTACACATCAACCCGCTCGTCAATTGGGTTTGGTTCGGATTCGGCATCCTCGCGGTTGGCACGGCGATCGCGCTGCTGCCCGAAGCCTCGATGGCATTTGCGGCAGTGAAGTTGCCGGCCGACGCGGTCACCGCCACGCTGTTGCTGCTGTCGATGCTGCTGTCGGGCGGCTCGGCGTTTGCGCAGCACGTCGTGCCGGAGCAGGGCGATCGGGATCCGCGCATGACGCTGACCTCGCCGGAGTCACGCCAGATCGGTAACAAGCTGGCGTGCTGGTGCGGGGGGTGCTCAAAGTTGCCTGTGGGGCAGTGCGCGTGCGGCCACTGCGCGCCGATTCGTGCCGAGATCGACACGTTCCTGAAACAGGGCCAGAGCGAGAAGCAGATCCTCGATCACTACGTCGCGGCGTTTGGCGGCAATCAAGTACTCAGCGAGCCGCCGACGAGCGGCTCGGGTCGCGTCGCCTGGGCGATGCCGATCGTGGTCGGCCTGGGCGGGCTGTTGACCGTCGCGTTCCTGGCGACGCGTTGGTCGCGGCGCCAGCCGATGGTGCCCGCGGTTGCCGGAGCCGAAGATCCCGACATGTCGGCGCGCCTCGACGACGAACTCAGAGACCTTGACTAACAACGCGCCCGGCGAGCCGAAGGGCTCGCCGAAACCAGACGCTCAATCCGAGCCGATCCTGCAGCCCTGGCAGTTTTTCCTGCTGGGCGGCATGCTGGCTGCGACCGCGACGGTGATCGCGGCCACGGGGCAGACGCCTGCCAACATCGTCATTCTCAGCTTGACGGTGGTGTCGGTGAGTTTCGTCGGACTCGGCGCGTATCGGATGCTGTCGCCACTGGTCAGCGAGCACACCGAAGCCCCGGTCATGATCGCCGGCCGCACGCGCATCGCGCTCGAGCGCGAGAAAACCCTCGTGCTCAGGTCGATCAAGGAACTCGAGTTCGACTTTGCGATGGGCAAAGTGGCGAAGTCGGACTTCGACGAAGTCTCGACCCGTTTGCGCAGTCGCGCCCTTGGCTTGATGCGGCAACTCGACGCGGGCGGCGGGTATCGCGATCAGATTGCGGAAGAAGTGAAGAAGCGACTCGCGGACAACGCCCCAGCAGCGTCCGGCTTCAGCGGGACTGTCCCAGAAGCCGCAGCCGCCGGCGTGTGCGAGTCCTGCCAGACTCAGAACGATACCGACGCGAAGTTCTGCAAGAACTGCGGAGCGAAGCTATGAGGCGCGCGTGTCTCTGGCTCCTGGCTGCCGGCATCTGGCTACTCGCGCCGAGCGTGGCGAGTTCGCAAGTCGACATGCCCGATCCGTCCGCAATTGCGGGCACGCCGCTGCCGGCTCCTGAGTTGCCGCTTGGCACCGTGACGGTTCGCGTCGTGCGCGAGCGAATGGGCAACAACATCGCCGGTCAGGAAGTGAACCTCACGGTTGGTGGGGCTCGCCGCACCATGAAGACCGATGAGCAGGGCCGCGCCCAGTTCGACAAGTTGCCGACCGGCGCGCTGGTGCAGGCCACTACTGTCGTCGATGGCGAGACGCTCACGTCGCAGGAGTTCGCGGTTGCCGGACAAGGCGGAACGCGCGTGGCGCTGATTGCCGGGATCGCCGCGGCAAAGGCCAAGGAGACGGCCGCCGCCGCGGCTGCCGCGCGCGAGCCGGCCCGGCCAGGCGTCGTGGAGATCGGTCCCGAGTCTCGCGTCATCATCGAGTTCCAGGACGATAACCTCACCATCTTCTATTTGCTGGAGATCGTGAACAACGCGCGCACGCCAATCGATATCGGCGGCCCGCTGTTGATCAAGCTGCCGACCGGCGCCGCGGGCGCCTCGGTGATGCAGGGATCCTCGCCGCGCGCCGGCGTGAATGGCGACGTGCTGACGGTTACTGGTCCGTTCCCTCCGGGCAAGACGTCGGTGCAGCTCGGGTTCTCGCTGCCGCAGGAAACGGCCACCCTGACGATCCGCCAGACCTGGCCGGTTGCCCTGGCGCAGGTCTTTGTCGGGATGGAGAAGATTGGCGACATGAAGATGGCGTCGCCGCAGCTCAAAGACGTGCGCGACATGAGCTCGGAGGGGCAGCAGTTTGTGATGGGTACAGGGCCGCGCCTCAACGCAGGTGAGACCATGGAACTCACGCTCACGGGGCTGCCGGCCCATAGCCTGGTGCCGCGGAATGTGGTGCTGGCGCTGGTGGCGTTGATCTTTGTGCTCGGCGTGTGGTTTGCGTGGTCGCCGACGAAGGCGCACGCCGTGCTCGACGAAAAGCTCAACGCCCGTCGTGAGAAGCTATTGAGCGAGATCGTGGCGATCGAGAAGAAGCGCCAGGCCAAGCCGTTGTCCGAGTCCGACGAGGCACGATTGCAGCGCGCGACCACCGAGCTCGAACGAGTGATCGCGGAGCTCGATCGCGGCGCTGCGGCGTGACCCGCCTGTCCGTTGTCGACGTCGCGCGACACTACGGACGTCGGAAGGCGCTGTCACAGATTTCGTTCTCGTGCCAGGCGGGCGAGATCGTCGGGCTGCTCGGCCCGAACGGTGCCGGTAAGTCGACGCTGCTGAACATCCTCGCCACGCTCCTCCAACCGTCACGCGGATCGGTCACCTACGGTGAGCAGACGTCGGCTGACGGCGCGGCCGTTCGCGCGCAGATCGGCATGCTGGGCCACGACCTGTTCCTGTATCCCGAACTTACCGCGCGAGAGAACCTCGAGTTCTTTGGCCACCTGTACGGCGTCACGGACGCCCGCGCCACGGCGCGCCGTGCGCTGGAGCGCGCTCACCTCGCCGACCGGGCAGACGATTTCGTGTCGGGGTTTTCGCGCGGCATGCGGCAACGCGTCGCGCTCGAACGCGCCTTGCTGCATGATCCCCGGTTCATCTTGCTCGATGAGCCGTTTACGGGGCTGGATCAATCGTCCACGGCGGCCCTGGTCGCGCGGTTGCAGGAGCGGCAGCAGGCCGGCTGCGTCATCGTGCTCGCCACCCACGACCTCGACGTCGCCGACAGCGTGCTGAGCCGCGCGATCTACCTGAAGGACGGCCGGATCGTCGGTACCGACACCGACACGCGTGGCCTGATCGATCGCTATCGGCGGGTGATCCAGTCATGAGCGGCTTCTTCCGTGTTGCCTGGCAGGTCATGCGCAAGGACATGACGGTTGAGGTGCGCAGTCTCGAGATTCTCTCGACGACCCTGTTTTTTGCCGTCACGGTTGTGCTGATGTTTTCGTTCGGGCTCGTCACCGACGGGCGGCCGGCCGACAACGTCGCGCCGGCCATCCTGTGGGTGTCGATCGCGTTTTCGGGCACGCTCGCGCTCGGGCGCACTTTCGAGCGCGAACGGCAGAACGACACGCTGCGCGCGCTGATGTTGGCGCCGGCCGATCGTCCCGCGCTCTATGTCGGCAAGCTGGCCGGCATTCTGCTGCTGCTGGGGCTCGTCGAGGCGATCCTGGTGCCGCTGGTTGGCTTGCTGTTCAACGCGCCGGTGATCACGCAGGCGGTGCCGCTGGCGTTGTTGCTCATGGCAGGGACGGTCGGGTTCTGCGCGGTGGGGACGCTGTTTGCGGCGATGCTCGTGCGTGCGCGCAGCCGCGACGTGCTGCTGCCCATCATGTTGTATCCCATGACCGTTCCGGTCATGATTGCGGGAGTTCGCGGCACGGCCGCGCTCTTTTCGCCATCGCCGGACCAGGCCGTGGTGCAGTTCTGGCTGTCGTTGCTGGTGGCCTTCGACGTCGTGTTTGTCGTCCTGGCGTTATGGACGTTTGAACCGGTGATGACGGACTAGTCGAGACGAGTGGTGTGAGCAAGGTGAGTGGGGTGAAGCGGTCATGACCCGTGGAATGACACTGATGATGGCGGTTGCGGCCCTGATGTTCGCGTACGCGCCGTTCATGATCGACAACGCTCCCTACGAGGCGACCATGGGCCTTGTCTACAAGATCTATTTCTTCCACATGCCGTCGGCGTGGATGTTCCTCACGGCCGCGATCACTGCCGGCGTGGCCAGCTTCCGGTTGTTGTTTCTCAAGCGCCCGCGCGCCGATCACTGGGTCATGGCGGCCGCTGAACTTGCGGTCCTGTTCGGTGCGTTCACGCTGGTGACCGGACCGCTCTGGGCGCGCAAGGCGTGGGGCGTGTGGTGGGTGTGGGACGCGCGGCTGACCTCGAGCCTGATGCTGTTCCTGATTTTCGTGGCCTACTCGCTGCTGCGCAAATACGGCGGTCCCGGTTCCGACAAGCTGGGTGCCGGTCTCGCGCTGTTCGGCATGGCCAACGTGCCATTCATCTATGTGTCGGTGAATTACTGGCGGACGTTCCATCCGCCCACATCGGTCGTGCCGACGCTGCCGGTCGAGATGGGGATTCCGCTGTGGTATTGCGTGTTTGCCTTCACGCTGTTGTTTATCGTGCTGCTGCGGCTGCGAGCCCGGCTCGAACATCAACGTGAGCGACTTGAAGAGCTCTACCTCGCAGAGGATGAAGCGTGATGAGGATGACGATGGCGAGTAGGCTGAGCAAAGTGATGCTGGTGCTGGCGGCGCTCCTGGTGGCCACCGCGGTTTACGCGCAGGGACAGCCCCCGCCCGAATTCGTGCCGGTTGGCGAGGCCCCTCAGGCCGAACAGATCCCGGCGATGCCGCTGCTGGGCATTGCGTATGGCTTTATCTGGGTCGGGATGTTTGCCTACGTCTGGTCGATCGCCAGGCGCCTCCAGAAGGTGGAAGGCGAACTAAGCGCACTGGAATCGCGGAAGTCCTGAAGTGGAAATCGGCATCCCGACCGCGTCGCATTTCATCTTCATCCCGGCGGTCCTGCTGATTGGCGTGGTGATCGGCTGGGTGCTGGGCTCCCGGGCCGCGCAGGATGCGATGGCTGGCGAGCTCCGAAAGAGAGAAGCTCGCAAGAAGTAGCCGGTAGCCAGAAGACCGCTTGCCTTCCTGGCTACTGGCTACGCCCTCTTACCGTCCGAGCGCCAGTCGCTGCGCGAGGACATCAGGAAGCCCCTCCTCGAGAATGCGCGACTGCGCCTTCTGAATCGGATACTCCACTCGATAGATCGTCATTTCGCGGGCCGTCGTATCGACGATGCCAAAGCCCGTGCGCGGATCGCCGTCTCGCGGCTGGCCGACTGATCCCGGGTTGATCAAGTAGCGGTTGGCCTCGTCGAGCGTGATGGTCAACGGTCGACGGTCGTCGGGCGTCGCCAGGCCAAATTGATCGCGCGACAAGTAGTGCCCGACCTGCACGTGGGTGTGGCCGAACAGGCACAGCGGGCGACGCGCGGCGTGCATGGCGCGCAGGGCGTCGAGATCGTCGAACACATACGCGTCTTCATCGAACGGCGTGCCGTGGCAGATCTCGATCATGTCATCCACGATCATCGGTCCGGCGGGCAGGGCCGCAAGCCATTCGCGGTTGTCCTTGGTCAGCGTCTCGTAGGTCCACTTGATGGCGCTGCGCGCCACGGCATTGAACCCCTCGGGGCTCTCAACGCCGGACCCGACCTTGTCGTGGTTGCCGCGAATCAGCGCGTCGGGTTTCATCGCGCGGACGCGATCGCACACGGCGTTGGGATCGCCGCCGTAGCCGACCAGGTCGCCGAGCAGCAGGACTTTCTCGTAGTTGAGGGGCTTGGCCTCGGCGAGGACGGTGTCAAGCGCCTCGAGATTGGCGTGGATATCGCTGATGACGAGGTAGCGCATTCAGATCCGGGTCAGTCTTCCAACCACTCCATGATGTGATCGACGTGCTCTTCCACAGAGCCCCGACCTGCGTCCACCCGGAGGTGCGCCTGACGGTAAGCCACGAGTCGCTGATTATAGAGCCGTTCCATGCCGACGCGATCGGCTGCGAGCGGCCGCCTGCCGTCACGGGGCACCCGTCTCAGCACAGTTTCAAAGGGGGCATCGAGCCAGACGACGCAGCCGTCCCGGAGCATCAACTCCCGGTTGGAGGCGTCTGCGAAGGTGCCGCCACCCGAGGCGACGACGATGCCTCGTTCGGGGAGCAGGCCGATCAGGGCCTCGCGCTCACGGGCCCGGAAGTAGGGCTCTCCGCTATCGCGAAAAATGGTCGGAATGTCGCGCCGCTCGGCGCGTTCAATGCGTGTGTCGATGTCCTCGACCTTCCAGTCAAGGCGTTTCCCCAGCAGGCGGGCAACCGTCGACTTGCCGGCGCCCATGAAGCCCACCAGGTAGATCTTGTCCGCTTTCACCTGGACGCCTGCGTGCGTACCGCGAGCCGCTCGAGATCGTCGAAAAAGCCAGGGTAGGAAACAGCCACGGCGTCGGCACCCTGGATCAGGGTGGGCGCCGCGGCCCCGAGGGCGGCGATCGCAAAGGCCATCGCGAGCCGATGATCGTGGCGCGCGTGCACGGTGCCGCCCGTCAGCCGGGTTCCGGCGCGCACCTGGAACCCGTCGGGCCGCTCCTCGGCGTCGGCGCCCATGGCGCGAAGGCCCGCCACGAGTTCGGCAATCCGGTCGCTCTCCTTGACGCGAAGTTCGCCGGCGCCGGAGACGGTGACGCTGCCGCCGAACGTGCCGAGCGTCGACAACACGGGTAGTTCGTCGATCACCTCGGGCACCTCGTCAGGGGTGATGACGAGGTCCGTCATGCGGCCGTGGCGGATGCGCATCCGGCCCACAGGCTCACCGGCATGATCGTCTTCAACGGCGGTTTCGATGTCGGCGCCAAAGCGGCGCAACACGTCCAGCAGGCCAGCGCGGCTGGGGTTGAGGCCAACCCCGGTGATGGTCACGTCCGAGCCGGGCATCGCTGCGGCGGCCACCGCCATGAAGGCGGCCGACGAGATATCGCCTGGCACCTGGAAGGCGCCCCCGGCGAGGCGCTGGCCGCCCCTCAAACCAATCAATCGGCCCGAAATCGTGACGTTCGCGCCGAACGCGGTCAATGCCCGCTCCGTATGATCTCGGGTAGAGGCCGGCTCGAGCACCGACGTGTCGCCGCTGGCTTGCAGCCCCGCCAAGAGCACGGCGGACTTCACCTGGGCGCTTGGCGTGTCAGGGGCGAAATGGATGCCGGACAGATCCGCGCCGTGAATTTTCAGGGGAGGCCGGTCGCCGGCTTCTGCGGTTACGATGGCGCCCATTTGCGTCAGGGGGCCCATGATTCGGCGCATGGGCCGCCGGGACAGCGACGCGTCCCCGATCAGGGTCGAGACAAAGGGGTGCGCGGCAATCACCCCTCCCAGCATCCGCATGGTGCTGCCGGAGTTGCCGCAGTCAAGTTCGACCCCGGCCGGCCGCAGGCCCCGGAGGCCGCGGCCCTCGATGGTGATAATCGGTGGGTCTTCGGCGCGCGGCGCGGGGGTTCGTGAGACGATAGTGCCGAGGGCTCCGAGGCAGGCCAGCGTGGATGCGCAGTCGGCGCCTGGCGCGTAGTTGGCAATGGTGGAGCGGCCGTCGGCAAGTGCCGACAACAGGGCGTAGCGATGCGAGATGGACTTATCGCCCGGGACGCGCAACGCTCCGAAGACGCGGTGCGCAGGGGAGACGGAGACGCGGTCGGCCACTCGCATAACGTTCAACTATAGCAACGTTAACGACTGCTTGACCGGCTTTGAATCGCTATGGTACTTAACCAGCACATGACGCGCGCGGTCGGGGTCCCCTCCACGAAATGATTCCACCGCATACCGTTCGTCTGGAATTCAACAGCGCGTTCGACATGCTCGACTTTGTGCAGGTCGTCTCAGACCATGTGTGCAAGCACGCCGGCCTGGACGAAGATCAGCTGCACTGGGTCAGCGTGGCGGTGCGCGAGTCGCTGGTCAATGCCATCAAGCACGGCAACAAGAACGATCCAAGCAAATGCGTCATCGTCGAGTTCTCGCCCGTTCCCGGTGATCGCGCCGACGAGCTGGTGATTCGCATCGAGGACCAGGGCGAGGGGTTCGTACCCGAGGAAGTCGCTGACCCCCTGGCGCCTGAGAACATCCTCAAGTCGAGCGGCCGCGGCATTTTCCTGATCCGCAATTTCATGGACGAAACGGTGCTCAAGAAGGTACCGGGCGGCATGGAAATCCGGATGGTCAAGAAACTCAAACAGCAAGAAGCACAAGGCGCCGCAGAAGCGTAGTGCCGTCGCTTTGACCGAACCGCTCAATCCACAATTCTTGTCGACCGCGATCGAGGCGGTGGTGCGCGCCGGCGCGCTGCAGATGGCCAAGTTCGGCACCCGCCTGCGCGTCGAGAAAAAGGGCGCCATCGACTTGGTCACTGAAGTCGACCTCGAAGTCGAACGGATGTTTCGCGCGCTGGTCGCCGAGCGCTTCCCGGATCACGACGTGCTCGCCGAAGAAATGGGCGGTGGCGATCGCGGTGCGCGACATCGCTGGGTGTTCGATCCGCTCGACGGCACCACCAACTTCGCGCACGGCGTGCCGATCTTCTGCGCGTCACTGGCGCTCGAGATCGACGGCGAGGCCGTGCTCGGCGCCATCTACGATCCCAACCGCGAGGAGCTTTTCACCGCCGAGGCCGGCGTGGGCGCCTGGATGAATGGCGAGCCGTTGACGGTGTCGACGAACGCCACCGTGCTGGAATCGATGCTCGTTACGGGCTTCCCGTACAACATCCACCAGAAGGCCGACGACTTCCTGAAGACGTTTGGCGAGGTGCTGAAGCACGCGCGCGCGATCCGCCGCCTCGGATCAGCGGCCATCGACATCTGTTGGGTCGCCGCGGGCCGCATGGATGGTTTCTGGGAGGCGAGCCTCAAGCCCTGGGACACCCGCGCGGCGGCGTTGATCCTGCAGGAGGCCGGCGGTACGGTCACCGGTATGGACGGGAAAACCTGGAATCCTGATGCGGGACACATCCTCGCGACCAACGGCCTCATCCACGACGAGTGCCTGAAGATCCTGGCGTAAGGGCTTAACGGCGGCGGTAGAGCGCGACGTTGCCGCCCTGGCAGACGCGCTCGTAGGCCGCAAGAAACCCCGGCCACGCGACGTGCTTTTGGTGCAGCATGTCGCCGCCTTCGGCGGCTTCTTCCACCATCACCCAACCGGCAAACAGCGACGGCTCGGCGTAGTAGGCGCGCTGCCAGATCGGCCCGCTGCCTTCGTGGATGAAGTCGGCAAGGTCAAAACCCTCGCGCGATAGCTCCTGCATGTAGTGGGCGAGGGAGCCCATGCTGGCCATGATCGTGGTGCCATCGTAGTCGCGCGCCAGGCATTCGGTGACCGCGCGTCGGCCGATGCCGTTCTGGCGATCGAGCTGAGCTTCGACGATCATCGGCGCCTGCCGGTCGAACGCAGGGGCCTCTCGCGCGATGAAAAACAGCAGAGGAAGGGCGACGAGCGGCGCCAGGAGTCGCAGCATGGAGACCGCGGTGCCGATGCACGCGGCCGCTCCCAGGATCAGCGGCACTTCGTAGCGAATCCGGAAGGGATGCCCGGAGTAGTACGCATAGGCCGGCAACGCCATCGCCGCCAGCAGTGCCAGCGGCATCAGCATCAGCGTCCACTTCCGCCGAGTAACTGCAAACAGCAACAGCAGCGCCGCGCAGATCTCGGCGGCGTCGACAAGGGTGCTGCCGCCCAACGACTCCACGCCGTCACGAATTGCCGTCCAGACTGCGCCGAACTGTCCCTGCAGCTTTGGATCGGGCACATAGAACCCGCCGGTGGTGAACCATACCCCCGTCGATGCGTAGCTCCAGCCGAGGAAGAAGACCACTGCCAGCGCTGGGTAGATGGCGAGTTTCGCTGTTTCGCGAGCCACCGCCTGAAAGGCCGCGCCGCGCTGCCACTTGGCGATCGCCGCCAGGCCCATGGCCGCGCCAATGATCGGCCAGGCCTCGTAGCGGGTGAGGCTCGCGGCCACGATCGTCCAACCGGCCGCGCGCGTGATCCGGATCTCGTCGCTTGCGACCCACTGCGTGAGATGCAGGACGACCAGGGACGACAACGCGAACAACAGCGGTTCCGTCATCGGCGTGCTCTGCAGATAGATCACGTTTGGGTTCAGGGCGAAGACGGCGGCGGCGAGGATGGCGCCAACCCGGGTGCCGTTGGCCGTTCGGACGATCGCGGAAACGGACGCGACGGTCACCGCAAAACAGACCACGGAGAGCGCGATTGCTGACGCGCCCGTGCGATACATCCAGTCGATCTGCACCGGGATCGCATTGAGGACGTGGGGCAGTGGCAGCCAGACGGCGCCGAACTGCTCCCAGCTCGGTGTCAGGCTATCGAAGACCCGCCGGGCCACCACCAGGTGAGCCTTGGCGTCGTAATGGCTGAGCGACAGGCCTGCACGCCAATACACGGTCGCGCCATATGTGCCCAGAATGGCGGCCAGTACGCCCAGCAGACGCGAAAGGGAATCGAAGGCGGGCATCGAGGAGGGAGGTATCTCGTTCTATAATGCCTTGAAACGCTTCAACTTAATGAATCCCGAGCTTTCGATCGTCATACCCGTTCATAACGAGTCTCCCAATATCAGGCCTCTGTATGACGAGCTGACCCAGACCCTGGGCCGGTACGGGCGCAGCTACGAGCTGCTGATTGTCGACGACGGCAGCACCGACGATACGTTCGAGCAGCTGGCGGCGCTGCAGATGCGCGATCCGCGGCTGCGGGTGATCCGGTTTCGCCGCAACTTCGGACAGACCGCCGCCTTTGCCGCCGGCTTCGCCCATGCGCGCGGGCGCCTCGTGGTCACCTCGGACGGCGACCTGCAGAACGACCCGGCCGACATTCCCGCAATGGTGGCCCTGATCGACCAGGGCAACGACATCGTCTGCGGGTGGCGCAAGGATCGCAAAGACACCTTCGTGAATCGGCGTCTGCCCAGCATCCTGGCCAACAAACTGATTTCCTGGGCGACCGGCGTCGAGTTGCACGACTACGGCTGCTCGTTAAAAGTGTTTCGTGCCGAAGTGGTGAAGCCGCTGCGCCTTTACGGCGAGATGCACCGGTTCCTCCCGGCGATCGCGAGCCAGATTGGCGTGAAGATCGCCGAGGTGGTGGTGAATCACAGGGCCCGGCGCGCGGGCGTGACCAAGTACGGGATCGGTCGCACGGTACGTGTCATTCTCGACCTGGCGACGGTCAAGTTCCTTTTGAGCTACTCGACCCGTCCGCTCCAGATTTTCGGGTTGATCGGTCTCGTCACCGGCGGCATGGGCGGATTGATTACCGCCTACCTGGCCTATGTTCGCCTGTTTGCGCATCAGAGCATCGGTGACCGACCGCTCCTGTTGCTGGGCGTGATGCTGGTCTTCATTGGCGTCCAGTTGGTGACGTTCGGGTTACTGGCTGAAGTGATGGCGCGCACGTATTACGAGTCGCAGGACAAGCCGA
>Ga0075471_10000792_pt1 | contig 19747 bp, 15 predicted proteins | sample DEB19_08_DNA_2_FD_74787 | JGI IMG/M metagenome (GOLD analysis project Ga0075471, IMG submission 74787) | Aqueous microbial communities from the Delaware River and Bay under freshwater to marine salinity gradient to study organic matter... | ecosystem: Environmental > Aquatic > Marine > Coastal ... | reverse complement strand
CGAGTCCGGCAGCCTCAAGAACTAGGCAGCCCGAGTCCGACGTGGAGCAGCCACGTCTCGAAGAGCGCACGGTCGCGTTCGTCCGTATTCGCCGAAAGCGTGGACGCTTCGCGCCGCAAGAGGGCGCGCAGCGGAGCGCACGCCGGGCTTTGGCGCGTGTCCGGAGAGAACCACATCCAACCTTCTTCGAGGAAGGGGGTGAAAAGTGGGTTCGGGCGGGTCGTCGGGCGGCTCGCCGGGACGGGGGTGGGCCACCATCCGGCCGCTTCGCGGGCACGCTCGGGGTGACGGGCGACGAAGGCGTCGAAGAGGTCGCGGGCGTCGGGACGTCCCGCTTCGATCGCGATCACGACACGGGCGTCGTCGAGCGGATCGTCCGCCGCCCGAGGGAAAGGAAGATTCCACAATCCGCGGCGGCCGAGCGCACGGGCGATCGCGAGACGCAGCGCGCGTCGATCGCGGGATCGCGAGAGCGCTTCGACGAGCGGTTCGTCGGAGACGCGCGCGTCGGGGAGCGGCGCGTCGAAGACGTTGTCCGTCAAGGCGCGCGTGAGTGCGTCGAAGTCGGGATAGCCGTCGGAGGCGCCGATGGAGAGAAGCGCGGGGAGATCGAGACTCTCCCATGCCTCCGCGGCATCCGCTCCGTGGGCGAGACGCGCGTAGACCGGAAGGTCGGCGTCGGCGGTCGCTCCCGCGGGCATCCCCGGATAGGACGACCACGACTCGGTGCGACGCATGAGTTCCACGCGTGCGGCGGGGGCCGTGGGCCACGGCCACGCGCGCAGGGCGTCGTCGGACATCGTCTTCGCCACGGTCGGGGTGAGGTAGGGCAGCAGCGCGTCGCGAACGATGCTCGAACGGGTGCGCGAAGCGAGACGGGCGAAAGCCGTCACCGCCCGCTCGGGCCACGCGCGTGCGGGCGAAGGCAGCGTCGTCAGCGCGCGCAGATCCACGGGGCGGACGTCGCGCGCGCCGTTGAGGAGCGTCGTGACGACTTCCCGCGGATTCGGAATCGAATCGCCCGCTTCGGTGAACCACGCATCGAGGAGGCCAAGGACGGCTTCGGTCTGACCATCGGCGGGGAGCGCCGCGACGACCGCGGAGAGATCCATGTGACCGAGCCACCAACCGACCGAAGGATGCGTGTAGGGGAGACCGCGCAGAATTGCGACGATGCGCTCCGCCGTGCGACCCTGAGAGGTGGCGAGGGTGCGGCGCACCGAGATCGGCGTGTCCGGTGCGGGGCTGCGCAGCAGCAGGTGGCTCGCCACGACGCACCAGGCGCCTTCGCCCGCGGCGAGGCGCGCGTCCACCGCGTCGATCAGTTCCGCGTGGGCGGCGCACGGATCGGGAGCGTCGGCGCCGCGGACGTCGACGGTGTTCCATGCGTCGAGACGCCGGAGACGTGCCGCTTCCTCGAAGCGCGCGAGGACGGTCTTCGCAACGGAGATGCGCGAGTCGCGCACGAGGGCGGCGAGTTCGGAGGCCGTTCCGAAGGGATCGTCGGCCCAACGGTTGACGAGAAGGCGAACCCGTAGGTCCGGATCCACGTCGGGGGCGTCGCGCAGGCGTTCGCGCGCGGCGTCGGTCGCGGGGTGTCGCGGATCGGGGAACGTGGGGAGCGTGTCCACGAGATCGCGGGCCCGTGGATTCGCGCGAACGGCGGGATCGAGAAGCGCCGCCGTCAACGCGGGTCCGACCTCCGACGGCAGCGACCAAAGGACATCCGACGGCGGAACCGCGACGAGGCGGAGCAACGCATCGCGAATGTCGGGTGCGACCGACGCGGGAAGGATGGGCGAGAGGGTCGCGATCGAGGCGGCGACGATGCGCGGATCGGACGACCGAAGGCGGGTCGTCACGTCGCGAACATGCGCATCGAGGAGTTCGCCGAGGCCCGACGGGGCGGGTGGAGGAGCGAAGGGAATTCCGACTTTGACTTTCGCGAACGCCGTCCGTCCGTCGGTTCCGACGCCCCAAACGAAGACGGTATGCGGGCCGGACGCCGGAAGTTCGACGCAGACGCGCGGGTCGGAGGCGCGCCACGCGGGGGTGAACCCGACCACTTTCGACGACGGCGGCGCCGCCGCGACTCCGGTTCGATCGACGACGCCGACGCGGCCCCACGTCGGGGGTGTCCGTGGGCCGCCGCCGAGGCGGGTTGCGAGGGCGTGCCGACGGGGGCGTCCGCGATGCAACATGTCGTCGAGGACGTCGCGCACGCCCGCCGTCGGGGGAGTCGTCGACACGGTACACGACGGCTGCTCACCGTCGAGAGCGTCCGTAAAGGGGAAGGGCATCGTGTCGTGATGCCCTTCGACGACCAAAGCCGAGAAGACCGCGTCGTCGACCGGGCCTTCGGCACCGATCAGCGTCGGTGTCAAAGCCGTCGTACCTTGCGGGGTCGTGATGCGCGCGAAGCGCACGAAGGCGTCCGCGGCTTCGACGACGTGATGCTCGGCGTCGGCATCGGAAACCACCGCTTGGATGATCAGGTGTCGCACCGATCCCGCGGCGGGTCCGAAATCGGGAAGCGTCGCGTTTCCTTCGACATCGGCGACGACGACGGCGGAGCGGACGTCGAGGCGTTGCACGGCGCTGACGAGATACGGAGTGGACGGACGCCCCCGCAACGTCGGAGACGGGAGCGGACCTTCCGGAACGGCGACGGCATCGTCGACCGACGGGAATGCGGGGACACCCCGAATGAAGGTGAACGCGCCGGGCGTCGTCGCGTCCGTAGAGTGTGCGCGGAAATCGTGATCGACGAGCGTCGTCGCGGATTTTCCGTCGGGCGTCGTCAGCGTCGCTTCGAGACGCACCGATTCGGTCGAAGGGGGCGTGTCGTCGAGACTTAGAAGGTAAGGCGCGTCGGATCGGATCGCGAAGACGCGTGTCGACTTGAGTCCAACCGATTCGCAGTTGAGGACGACGCTTCCCGATCGGGACGCCGAAATCGCGAGATGGCGACGGCGCCCCGGAACGGCGGTGATCGCGATTTCCGGCGAGGCGTCGAGCGGAGTGATGCGGGCGATCGCGACGCGGATCGGAGGGCCGCGTCCGGTGTGGAGCCCCAAAGAGAGCCGATCTTCGGAGGCGTCCGGAGGCACCACGTAGTCGACGATCATCCCACCGACCGCGTCGGTCGTGAGCGTTCCGAGGTCGATTTCGGTTTGGCCGTGACGCAGATCCGCGCGTAGGGTGGCGTCGGCGAAGGGGCGCAGCGGAGAGAGTTGATCGTCGGCGTGGAAGACCGTGACGCGAGCGCGGATCCGTTCGCCGGGAGCCGGCGTCGCTCGGTCGACGACGGTGTGGGCGGCGGAGCGCGGCTCGAGCGCGCTCGTCGCTCCACCGCGTTCGACGGGCAGAAGTTGCGTATCCCCGTCGACCGTGACCGGGATACTCGTCCGCGCCGATCGCAGGGGATTCGATGTGAAGACCGCGAGTCCGCGGGCGTCCGTGGTCGTCGTGCGATTGGCGTGGACGACTTCGGCCCCTTCGACGGGACGGCCGTCGCGGGTGACCGCGACCACCACCGCGTCGTCGAAGGCGTGCGCGGTGGCGACGATGCGGCTTCGGATCACCGTGCGGCTCGAGACGGCGTCACCGTCGAGCAGTTCGAGGACGAAACGCTTCGGAACCGACGCCGGGATCGGGAGCCGGGCGTCCCCCGGGGACAGGGTGGATTCGTGCAGGATCGGACCGTCGGTTTCGGCTCGGAAGCGCACGAGGAGATCCGCATCCAACGATCCCGTGATCGGAAGCGCGTCGACGTCGGGGATGCGGATCGTCGGATGGATCGAACGGGTGATCGGGAGAAAAAGCGCGGCGAGGGGAGGTATGCCCGCAGCCGCCGGGATTTTCGAGCGCGCGGCATCCGCCGCTTCCGCGATGCGGGCGGCACGGTGGGCGAGCGTCGCCACTTCGTCGTCGCGAAGACGCAGTTCCGATGCGTAATCCATGGCGGTGCGTCGGTAGGGGCCGAGCACCGGCTGGAAGTCGGGGTGGCGACACGCCTCGTCGTCGGCGAGAAGATGCTGCCGCAGGGCGATCAACGCTCGAAAAGCGATTTCCGACGTCGGGTCGCGTTCGGCGAGCGCGATCAGGGCTTCGGCTCGTGGGCGACCTTCGAGGGTCGCGGCTCGAAGGAGATCCCGGCGATCGCGTTCGACGGGACTCGAAGGCTCGGGCAGGGTTCCGAGCAATCGGGCCGCGGCTTTCACGCGCCCGGCCCCGATCAGCGTCTGGACGTCGGCCAAAGGATCCCCGGGCGGAGCCCATCCGGATTGGCCCGACACGCACGGGACGATCACGAGCAACGAGACGAGAAACCCCGCGCGAAGCATGTCGCCATTGTAGGGAGCGGGCCCTCCGACCCCGAAGTCGGGCAGCAGGATTTCTCCGGATGTCCCGAACGCTTGGCGCGGACCCTCCGCTTCCACTACGTTCGGTGCGTAGCGCCATGAAAGTCACCCAAACCACCGCCCAACCGGCCGCAGGCAGTCCGATCTGTTTCCTCGTCACGGGCGTGGGCGGCGCGCTCACCGCCCGCGTGAACGGCGGAGCCGTTCCCGTCAGCGCGACCCGGACGAACGAGGGTTGGATGGTCTGTTTCGTGCCGCCCGCGTCGGGGCCCTATCAGGTCGAGCTCGCGAGCGGCAAGCGCCAAACCGCTGCTTTCCGCGTCACGATTCCCTGACCGTCGTTTCGGGGACGACGCGCTATCCTGCACGCCCGAGCGGGTTTACGGCGAATGGCTTGCCGTCGCCCCTCCCGGATGCCGATGAAACGGGATCGGGTGCAGATTTGCTGAAGAGTATCGGAACCAACTGGGTGCGGGTGGGGTTCGCCGTCGTGGTGAGCTTCCTGCTCGCCCCGTTGCTCGCAAGTCGCCTCGGCACCGAGTTGGCGGGCTCATGGGGCGTGATCAACGCCTGGCTCAGCTGGCTCACCCTCATCACCGCGGGCATCCCGATGGCCTCGGTGCGTCTCTTCGCCCAACACATCGCGAAGGGTGACGTCGACGGATTGAACCGGGCCATTGCGACGGTCGTCCGCATCACGTTCATCTTCGGCGCGTTGATCGGAATCGGCGCGCTCCTGCTCTACATCCCTTATTCGGAAGTCAATCTTCAAAGTGTCCCGCTCGGACATACCGACGACGCGTCGAACGCCTTCCTGATCTCCGCGCTGCTCGCGGTCGGCGGATTCGCGATTCAAGTGCCTTATGGGGTGCTGATCGCCCACGGCAATTTCCCGCTTTCCAATCTCGCGCAGATCATCGCGTTGATCGGTCGGTTCATCTTGAACTGGATCGTGCTTTCGGTGTTCACGCCGTCGCTGACCGTGGTGGCCCTCGCCAACCTCGCGATCAACATCGTGGATTTGGCGATCGGCGTGGCCTTCGTGAAGTGGAAGCATCCGAACGTCACGTTCGTCGGCGCGAAGGCGGGTCCCGTTTTCGGTAGCGGAATCTTCTCGTTCAGCCTCTACGTCCTGATTCTTTTGGCCGGCGGCAAACTCACCTATTCGCTCGACTCGATCATCATTTCGAAGGCCCTCGGTGACCATGAAGTGTTGGCTTTCGAAAATGGAAAGATGTTCGTCGTTTATCTGACGGAGATCATGGTCGGCATCGGTTCGGTCATGCTTCCCGCCGCCGTGAAGTTCAAGGAGCAGGGACGTATCGACGAGATCCGTCGGATGTCCCTTCCTTGGATCAAGATCGCGACGGGCGTGTCGATGCTCGCGGCGATCGGACTTCTCGCGTTCGGCGACGGATTCATCGCCCGTTGGATGATCAACGCCCGCGGCTTCAATCACGTCGCGGCGGGGGACACGATGCGCGTGTTCACCATCTCCCACATCTTCTTCCTGCCCGCCTACGGCGTGATCGTCATGTTGCTCATGGGGCTCGGGAAGCCGAAGGGGCCGTCGTTGATCTACGTCGCAGCGGGATTGCTAAACGCGGGATTGTCGATCGCCCTCGTCCCGCGTTTCGCGACGGCGGGCGTCGCGTACGGCACCGCGATCGCGAACGCTCTCTTCACGCTGGCGATGTACGTGACCTACTGCCGCGAGATGAACGTCGGACTCGACGAAGTGATTTCTCGGACGGCGGTGAAGCCGCTCCTCGGTGCGTTGCCCGTCGCCGCCCTCGCCTGGTGGCTACGTGGAGTGCTCATCCCCGTAGGCACCGCCGACGTTCCCGCGCCGCCTCCGTCGTGGATCGCGTTGACGGTCGGCGGCGTCGCCGTCACGGCCGTGTTCGCGGTGGTGTGGGTCTGCTTCGTACAGCGCGGCGAGGGCGAATTCGATCTTTGGGCGCGGTGGCGCCGTCAGTCCTCGTCCGACTCGTAGGGCGCGAGGATCCGATCCTCGGTGCCGCGGGGAATGCGCACCATCGACGCGCGGAGGTCGAGGAGATCGCGAAGCCGCACCGTCGGAGCGTCGGATGGGATCGTTTCGGTGGCCCGCCGAAGGAAATCTTCCGCGGAAGTGGCCGAAACGCGGAGCGCGTAGCCCAAGCCGACTTCCGCGAGATCGGTCGCGACGGCGACGACGAGCGCGAGACGCGCGTCGGGAGGAAGTAGCGCGACGTTACCGAGACGCTTGTCCGTCGGCCCGCATCCCAAGGTGGCGGCGTCTTCGAAGGAAAACGCGGTCGCGAAGGGCATGTGTCCTTCCGCGCGCGCCCAATCGACGAGACGGCGCGCCGTGGCCGCGAGGGGTTCGGGCGCGTCGTATGTCTTTGCGCGGACGGCGGCGAGGAGTTCCGCGCACGCGCGTTCGGTCGCCGCTCCCGCGAGATCGGCGTCGCCGCAAAGGTGGAAGGCGAGATCGAACGTCGGGGCGAGCGTCTCGGTGACGAGAGCCTGTGCCGCCGCGTCGTCGCCGCCCGCGAAGCGCGTGATCGGGTCCGGTCGCGGCGTCGTGCTCACGCCTTGGCTTTCTTGAAGAGGTCGGCGTACTCCGGAACGATGTCCGCGACGAACGCCTTCATGCCTTCGACCGTCTTGTGGTGTTCGAGCATGAGTTGAAGGACGTCGAACGGGATCGTCGCGACGTCCGCACCGGCCAAGGCGCATTCGCGCACCTGTCGCGGATTGCGAAGCGACGCGGCCAAAACTTCGCAGTCGAAGCCGTAGTTCGCGAAAACCTGCACGCAGTCTTCGATGAGTTGAACGCCCGACCGCGTGCCGCCGTCGTGTGCGAATCCGTCTTCGTCACCGCCCTGCGCGACCTTCTTGCCGAGGATGGGGAAGTAGTCGGTCTTGCCTCCGGGCAGGCCGAACTTCGCGCGGAGATCGTCGTCGATGCGTCCCGCGAACGGAGAGACGTAGCGGGCTCCGGCCTTCGCGGCGAGCATGGCCTGTTCGGCGGTGAAGATGAGCGTCGTGTTCACCGGGATGCCGCGATCGGCGAGGGTCTTGATCGACTTGAGGGCGTCGAAGCGGACCTTGGCGTTGGCTTCGAGCCCCGGATTGACCGGGATCTTCACCACGACGTTTCCGGCGATGCCGTTGAAACGGTCGAAGAGGTAGAGACCCTGCGTCGTCATTTCCGCTTCGGTGGTTCCGATCACTTCGAGGCTGACCGGAGTGTCGCCCGCCACGGCGAGGATGCGTTCGATCTGCGTCTCGAGCGACGCGGAATCGCCCTTCTTCTTCGCGTTCTCGACCGCCTTCTTGATCAGGGACGGATTCGTCGTGATCCCGTCCACGATGCCCCACGCGTAGGCTTCCTTGATTTGGTCGATGTCGGCGGAATCGATGAAAATGCGCATCCTGGCTCCTCGGGGCTCCGGTCTCGGACGTCCCTGCGGCGGGGATGCTAGCAGGGCGTCAGCGGAGGCGGACTTCCACCCGGCCGTCCGCGATGCGGACGTCGTGGATCGGGAGGCGGGAGTCCCGATCGCCCATGGTGCAACGACCGTCGGAGAGCTCGTAGCGCCACCCGTGGGCGCGGCAGATCACGGCACCTTCGAAGGGGTAGCCCTGAGACAGCGGGTCGGAGGCGTGCGGACAGAGGTCGTCGAAGGCGGAGAGTCGGTCGCCGTCCTTGAGAACCGCGACACGCCGTGTGCCGACGCGGACCATCTTCGGAACCCCGTCCTTCAGGGCGTCGGCGGAGAGAACGTCGGTCCAGTCGGAAGGGGTGGTCATCGGACCGCGACGACCGTCTCCGCGGGAATCCCGCCCACGAAGGCCGCCACGGCGGCATCGACGGCGGAAGCGTCCTTCGATTCGAAGGTGACGTAGGCCGTGTAGCCGTCGGCCCCGTCGACGGGATACGACCCGAAGGCGACCGTCGGGAATCGGGCGGCGACCTCGTCGAGGGTCTTCGAGAAGTGTCCTTCGTCGGCCACGAGGTCGACACGACGCAGGACGAAGGGCGCTTGGCGGAAGCGCTCGCGGATCATCGCGAATTTGCGACGCACGAGAGACGGCGTTCCCGGGAAAATGTGGACGTTGCGCATCGCGACGACGGGCCAGATCGACACGTCGCCTTGCACCAACACCGCGCCGTCCGGAAGGTCCGACATGCGAAGGAGCGCGTCCGTGATGGGGGGCGTCGCGCGTGTCCGAATGATGTGCTCGAGGTCGGGGTTGCGGACGAGCGGAACGCCGAACGCGCGTGCCGCCGCGGCGATGGTGACGTCGTCGAGGGTCGGACCGACGCCTCCGGTGGTGAAGACGTGCTCGACGTGGGTCGACGCGCGTCGAATTTCGGACGCGAGCAGGTCGAGATCGTCGGGGAGCACGGTCAGGCGGTGAAGTTCGACGCCGATTTCGCGCAGTCCCGCGATCAGGAAGGGCCCGTTCACGTCCTGCACCTTTCCGGTCAGGATCTCGTTGCCGATCACGAGGACTTCGGCGCCCGTTCTCATGCAAGGATCGTAGCAGGGGCGCGGTTGCGCGGCGCTGCCCTCCCGGCGACACTCGGCGTCGGAGACTCCCTTGGCCAATTCCTCCATGTTCCGACGCAAGTCCCCCGATCAGGTCGTACCCGAAGGATCCCACGGGGAAGGGTTGAAGCGCTCCTTGAGCGCCTTCGACCTCACGATGCTCGGGATCGGCGCCATCATCGGTGCGGGTCTTTTCTCAAGCATCAAAGAGATGATCACGGGCCGCGTGCTCGCGGACGGATCGCTCTTCGTCGGCGCCGGACCCGGGGTGATCCTGTCGTTCGCGATCACCGCGATGGCCTGCGGTTTCGCCGCGTTCTGCTACGCCGAAATCGCGTCGATGTACCCGGTGTCGGGGAGCGCGTATTCCTACTCCTACGTCGCGTTCGGCGAAGTGATCGCTTGGATGATCGGTTGGGATTTGATGGTCGAGTACGCGATCGGCAACGTCTACGTCGCCGCGTCGTGGAGCGACTATTTCACCAACTTCCTTCGAGGCATCAGCAACGGAGCGATCCACGTTCCCGAGTGGCTCGGGATGGACTTCCAGTCCGCGACGATGAAGGTGAAGGCCGCGACCGATATGCTCGCCGCGGGAACGGCGTCGGCGGCGGACTTGGCGTCGGCGAAGGAGACCCTCGCGGCCTTCGCGGACGCGCCGCGCATCGGCCATTGGGTGTTCTCCGTCGATCTCCCGGCCGCGCTCATCACGCTTCTTCTTACGGTCCTGCTCTTCGTCGGCGTGAAGGAAAGCGCCCGCCTCAACACCTTCATGGTGATCTTGAAGGTCGGTCTCGTCGTCGCGTTCATCGCGATCGGATTCGGCCACATCGACACGAACAACTGGACCCCGCTCATGCCGAACGGGTTCACGGGCGTGTGGCACGGTGCGGCGCTCGGGTTCTTCTCCTACATCGGGTTCGACGCCGTGTCGACGGCGGGTGAAGAGGCCAAGAACCCTCAACGCGACCTTCCGCGCGGCATGATTTGGTCGTTGATCATCTGCACCGTGCTCTACATCCTCACGGCCGCCGTCCTGACGGGCGTCGTCAACTGGAAGCAGCTCGAAGGCAACGATCCGCTCGCGGAAGCCTTCGAGAAGATCGGCATGCACGGCGCGTCGACGGCCATGGCTTTCGGCGCGGTCATCGCCATGGCGGCCGTGCTCCTCGTCTTCCAACTCGGACAGACGCGCATCTTCTACGTGATGGCCCGCGACGGCCTGCTCCCGAAGGTGTTCTCGAGCGTCCATCCGAAGTATCAGACGCCGCACGTCAACACGTGGCTCGTCGGCATCGTGGTGGCCATCCTCTGTTCGGTGCTGACGCCGGATCAGGCGATCGGGCTCACCAACATCGGGACGCTCTTCGCCTTCGTCCTCGTCGCGCTCGGCGTCATCGCCTTGCGCATTCGCGAGCCGCATCGCCCGCGTCCCTTCAAAGTCCCGGGATATCCGGTCACTCCGATTCTCGCGGCTCTCGCGTGCCTCGCGCTGATTTTCGGACTCGAAGCGTCGAACTGGTGGCGCTTCGTCGTTTGGCTCGGGATCGGCCTCGTCTTCTACTTCTTCTACGGTTACAGGAAGTCGAAACTCGCGTCCTAGCCGTCGAAGATGACGGCGCGCTTCACGGTGACGAAGAGGAGGCGCGCCGCGAGCACCAAGGCGGCGCCCACGACGCCGAGCCACGGCGTCGCGCCGTCGCCGAAGAGCGTCCAACCGACGACGACGAGGCCGACGACGCCCCAGGCGACGACGGCGCGGAGGCTGTTGGCGATCGGGATCCGCCGATTCTTCAGCACGTGCCGGGCGATCGTGATGGACAGCACCGACTGACCGGCGAGCGTCACGACGGCCGCCGCGACGAGCGCCCACGTCTTCGCGCCGAGGACCTCGATGAAGACGCGCCGGAACGGATCGTGCGACGCGTAGAACATCCAGAAGACCAAGGTGCCGATATGGACGGTCCCGGCGATCGCCGCGGCGCTTCGCAGAAGCCCGGGCGGATGTTCGCGGGCGACGCGCACGGGAGGCGCGATCGGAATATCCGACCACTGCATGCGCTGCACCGGTATTTGATGGTGCAGGTCGGTGGGGCGGTTCGAGGTGGAAGTCACGACGACGGCTCTCGCGGATGATAGCCTCGCGCGCATGAGTCGCCCCGCCGTCCTGCCGCGCACGCTCGGTTTTCGCGAGGGACTCGCCGTTCTCGTCGGAATCATCATCGGTTCCGGGATTTTTCGAGGGCCGGGGAAGGTCCTCGCCGCGTGCGGGACCCCGGGATGGACGTTGACGGCGTGGATCGCGGGCGGCGTTCTGTCGTTCATCGGAGCGCTCGTCGTGGCGGAGTTGTGCGCGCGCCTTCCGCGGGCGGGCGGGACCTACGCGTTCCTCAAGGAAGCGTGGGGAGCACCGTCGGCGTTCGCCTTCGCGGTTTCGGCTTTGATCGCCTTCAAACCGCTCGCCATCGCGGGGATCGCCCGCGTGTGCGGCGAGCATGCGCTGATCGCCTGCGGCGTGCGGGATCCGTCGGCCGCCCTCGTCGGCGCGACGTCGGTCGGCTTCGTGGCGGCGCTGACGTTGTTCAACATTCGCGGCGTTCGCGGGAGTGCGCGGTTGCAGGTCGTCGCGACGGTCGCGAAGGCGGTCGCGTTGGGGGCCGTGATCGTCGCGGCATGGTGGTACGGCGACGGCGGAGGCTTCCGGCCCGTGAGCGGAGCGGCGGCGATTCCGTCGGCGACCGCGTTCGCGGGGGCGCTCGCCGCCGTCTTGTGGGCCTACGACGGTTGGGCCGATCTCGGGTATCTCGCCGGGGAAGTGAAGGAACCCGCGCGTGTCCTGCCGAGATTGTTCGCCGTCGGACTCATGATCGTGGCGGCGTTCTATCTCGCCGCGAATCTCGCCTACCTGAGCGCGTTGCCTCCGGATCGCATGGCTGCCGGAAAAACGGTGGCCGTCGACGCCCTCTCGGGACTGCTCGGAAGCGGTGCCGCGGTCACGGCCGCCGCGGCGGCCATCGCGGTGTCGACGTTCGGAGCGTTGAATGCCTCGATCTTGAGCGGCGGGCGGATCCCGTACGCGGCCGCCGCCGACGGACTCCTACCGGCGAAGCTCGCGCGGCTCGACGCGGCGGGGACACCGACGGCGGCACTCGCGATTCAGGGGGGGCTGTCCGCCGTCCTCGCGGCTTCGGCGACGTTCGAAGATTTGGCCGACGCGTTCATCGTGACGACGTGGGCGTGGTATGTGCCGATGGCGATCGCCGCCGTGAAACTGCGGCGTACCGCCGGGGCCCCGATCGCGGGCAACTACGCGATGCCGTGGTACCCGTGGCCCGTCGTCGTCTTCGTCGTGGCGGCGACGCTCTTCTTGGGGCTACGTTTCGCCGCCGATCCGCTCGCGAAGGTCGCCGCGGGGTTCACCGTGGCGACGTGGGTGGTCGGCCACCTCGTTCACGGGCGAATCAAGGAATCCGGTGCATCCAACCGCGGGGATCCGCGGCGCGACCTTCCTGAAGATCCACCAGTCGGTTCCTGAGTTCCATCGCCACCGGGCCGACCGGCTTCGGGATGTCGTGATAGCGATCGTTCACGTGGATCTGTGCGACGGGACCGACCACGACCGCCGTCCCGCAGACGAAGAACTCGACCGCGTCGGAAAGTACTTCCGCGATCGGCAGCGGGCGTTCTTCGACGGTCAGGCCCAAGTCTTCCCGCGCGATGGCGATGAGCGAATCCCGCGTGACTCCCGCGAGGATCGTGCCCGAAAGCGCGGGCGTGACGACGCGTCCGTCCTTCATGACGGCGAAGACGTTCGATCCGGCGGTTTCTTCCACGACGCTGCGCGTGTGGGCGTCGAGGTAGAGGGCTTCGTGGTCACCCGCCGCCGCGACGTCGCGCCGCGCGCGCAACGTGGCGGCGTAGTTCGCGCTGCACTTCGCGTAGCCGAGACCACCGGGAGCGACGCGAGCTCCGTCCTGCACGCGGAGGCGGATGCCTTTCACGTCGCCGGCGAAGTAATTGCCGACGGGGGAGCCGAAGATGTGGAAGCGGAAACGCGACCCCGACGAAACGCCGAGGATGGGTTCGGTTCCGAACTGGAGCGGTCGCAGGTAGAGCGACCCTTTGCCCGGCGCGGGGACGACCGCGTCGCAGGAGCGCGCGACGAGTTCGCATCCGCGAATGAAGACCTCTTCCGGAACGCCGGGCATGGCGAGGGCGTCGGCCGAGAGGACCATGCGCGCCGCGTTCTTGCGGGGGCGGAATACAGCGAGGCCGCCGTCGGGCTGACGGAAGACCTTCAGACCTTCGAAGCAGCTGACGCCGTAGGACAAGACCGCCGCCGAAGGATGCATCGCGAACGTGGCGACGTCCTCGAGAGCACCTTCCGAGAAGACCGGGTCGCGATCGGCATCGCCTTTCGAGACGAAGATCTTGCCGGACGGAGAGAACATGAAAGCGGTGGCGGCCATGCGAAAACCCTAACGTCGAAGCGCGGCTCCGTCACCCGTTTTTCGGGGCGGACGTCGTGTAGTCGGCGACGATTTTCCAACCCGTCGGCGGACCGAAGTTGCGAAGGATCAGCAGGAATTCGCCGTGGGGAGCGTCGTCTTTGCGGTCGAGTCGCCAGCGGCCGCGCGTCAGGATCGTCTCGTGATCGAGTCGGGACGATACGAGACCGTCGAAGGTGAGTATGCCGAACGCTTCGGGCGTCTTGTAGGAGGCTTTGTAGCGATCGCGAACCGCGTCGAAACCGCGATTCGATCCGTGGGACCCCATGAACACGGTGTGTTCGTTCGCCGCGTAGCCCGCCATGTAGCCATCGAGATCGGCGCGATTCCACGCGTCCCGTTGCCGGAAAAGGACGGACTCGACGTCCGCGAACGCGGGGTCCGAAGCGCAAGACGTTGCGGCGACGCAGAGAAGGGCCGAAGCGGCGACGCGGCGCGTCAATCCGATCCGGCGACGCGGCTTTGACGGCGTCGCGGAAATGGTGGCATGCGGCATGCGCGAATCCTAGACTTGCGGAAACGACTCGGTAGACCCAACTCGTGAAGCCTCGGCGACTTCTTTCGATGGGCGCCGCGCTCCTCGCGGTGCTGTGCGGCGGTACGTCGGCTCAACAGCCGAACGCTCCGTCGTCGGCGTTGTTCGTTCAGTTCCGCGACGGTGCTCCGTGGCCGCTCGTCGCCGATGCACCGAACAACGGCGTCCTGAACACCTTCGTCCGAGGCACGCCGAACGTTCCGTGGGCGTTGTTCCTCGGGCCCCTTCATCCGTCCGCACTCGTGTCGGCGGGTGGGCAGCGTCTCGACGTGGGAACACCTCCCGCGTTCTCGGATGTCGTTTCGGTCGGATCCGGCGGCGGAGATCCCTCGGTGACGGGTTGGTTGTCCGTCATGCCGTCGGGGATCGCGTCGGTCAATTGGCCGATCGGTACCGGTCTCATGGGAACGTTGCCGGGGATTCAGGCGGTCCTGCTCGACCCGACGTCTCCGGAGGGATTCCGGATGACCGGAGCGTCCCGCATCACGCTCAAGCCCGCGAAGAGCATCGTCTTCGTGCAGGGCGACTACAACCCGGGGCCGATTCCGAATTGCCGTTTGGCGGACGTCTCGCCCTACGGATTCTCGACGTTGCGCGACACGCTTTCGGCCGCGGGATTTTCAAGCGTGACGGAAGTGATCGACACCGCGACGACGCTGAACGCGGCGTTCACCGCGGGCAAGGGCGTCATCGTTCTCGGCTCCAATCAGCGCACGCTGTCGTCCACGGAAATCACGACGTTGCACAACTTCGTCCGCACCGGAAACGGCGTCGTCGCCTACGCGGACGCACAGTTCGGACCGAACAACTGGAACAGCGACAACGGATTCCTCGTTCCGTTCGGATTGGCGGTCGCGCCCGACAACTTCGGTGGGAACACCGCGTTCGGCTCGTTCGTGACGCATCCCGTGACACGCGGTTTGACGACCGGAATCACCGCCGAGGGGATCTCTCTCATTCAGACCGGGACGCCGACGCTCGCCTATGCGTTGCCGCCCGTCGCGCTCGCGCCGTGCGCCTCCAATCCGGGGTGTGTGCCGACGCCCGCAAGTCCGCCGATGCCGTCCGCGAACCCCGCCTACACCGCGATCGCCGTCGCGTCGTCGAGCGGCGGAGGACGCGTCGCGGTCACCTGCGATCGCAACACGTTCCTGAATCCGCCCGGAATCGGCACGAGCCTCGAGGCGGCGGACAACCTGCTCTACGCGATCAATCTGTTCTACTGGGCCGCGGGCTACTGACCGATCAGAGTCCCGACGTCGACTTGAGCACGATGCTCGGATAGGTTTCCTGGAAGTACCGCAGTTCCCATTCGCTGCGGAAGAGCGTCACGACGTTGCCCGCGACGTCGTCGAGAATCTTCATCTCGCGCATTTCCAACGTGGGAACGTCCTTCTTCTCGACCCAACGCGCGGCGATGTAGGGGAGTTTTTCGAGACGCACCGGCGTGTCGTATTCGTCGAGCATGCGCGCGGTGACGACTTCGAACTGAAGGGGACCGACGGCCGCGAGGACCGGTTCGCGCCGTCCGTCGCGCGGGTTCAGGATCTGCACGACGCCTTCGGCGGCGAGCGCGTCCAATCCTTTTCGGAAGGACTTCTGCTTCGCCGGGGAGTCCGGAGCCGCCGACGCGAAATGTTCGGGTGAGAAGCGCGGGATACCTTCGAACTTCGTTTCGGGGCCCGTATGAACGGTGTCGCCGATCACGAAGATGTCCGAGTTGACGAGACCGACCACGTCGCCCGCGAATCCTTCGTCGAGCGTCACGCGCTCCTGTCCGAACAAAGCGTTCGGGTGGGAGAGTCGTACTTCGCGTCCGAGTCGCGGATGTTTGACCGCCATGCCGCGTTCGAATTTGCCCGAACAGATGCGCAGGAACGCGACGCGGTCGCGATGGGCGCGGTTCATGTTCGCCTGAATCTTGAACACGAAGCCCGAGAATCGCGGATCCGTCGGCTCGAGCGGACCTTTCTCCGTCATGCGGGGGCGCGGCTTGGGGGCTTCTTCCAGCACGGAATCGAGAAAGAGTTCGACGCCGAAGTTGGTCATCGCGCTGCCGAAGAACACGGGCGTCAGTTTTCCGGCGAGGACCTTTTCGCGGTCCCAGGCGGGCATGCCGCCGTCGAGAAGTTCGAGGTCGAGCCGCATCTGTTCGTAGAGCGGCCGTTCGATGATTTCCGGAAGGCGCGGGTCGTCGACGTCGATCACGGTGAGTCCCGCCACCGATGCGCCTTTGCGGACGCGTTCGAAGAGGTGGACCTTCTTCGTTCTCAAATCGACGACGCCTTCGAAGGACGGACCGTTGCCGATCGGCCACGTCACGGGCGTGGAAGCGATGCCGAGGACCTTTTCCAACTCGTCGCAGAGGTCGAGGGGTTCCTTCGCGGGGCGGTCCATCTTGTTCATGAACGTGAAGATGGGCACGCCGCGCGCCGCGCAGACTTCGAAGAGTTTCTCCGTTTGCGCCTGAACACCGCGGCCCGCGTCGAGCAACATGACCGCGCTGTCGACCGCGGAGAGGACGCGATAGGTGTCTTCGGAGAAGTCTTGGTGTCCCGGGGTGTCGAGGAGATTGACGCGGTAGCCGCGGTACTCGAACACGAGCACCGTCGACGTGATGGAAATCCCGCGTTCCTGTTCGAGCTTCATCCAGTCCGAGCGCGCGAAGTTCCCGGTTCGACGCGCTTTCACCGTTCCGGCGGTTTCGATGGCGCCGCCGTAGAGAAGGAACTTCTCGGTGAGCGTCGTCTTGCCGGCGTCGGGGTGGGAGATGATCGCGAACGTGCGACGGCGGCCGACTTCGCGTTCAAGGACGGGATCCATGGGCCGGGATGGTACGAAAAAGTGGGAGCCGTTCCCGTGGCGGGATGCGAAATCCGCACGTCGTGTACGCTTGTCGCGCTTTCGAGCCGCCGCGCGGCCCCGGAAAGCTCGGAGAATCCCATGCGCATGTCGCTCGTCCTCGGTTTCATGGCCGCGATCGTCGCGGCGCAGGTCCCCGCCGAACTCGTTCCGAAGATCCGTGAAGAGGGACAGGCGCCGAAGAGTCAGGTGATGAAACACCTCGACGAACTCGTGAACGGCATCGGTCCGCGTCTCACCGGTTCGGAGAATCTCACGCGTGCCTGCGACTGGGCGCGGGAGAAGTTCGAGTCCTTCGGTCTGAAAGCCCGCGTCGAGCCGTGGGGAGAGATCGCGGTGGGATTCGACCGCGGACCTCACGCGGGCGTGATGTTCACGACGGACTCCGACGGACGTCGCAAAGGCGAGAATCTCGTCTTCGGAACGAATGCGTGGACCCCGGGGACGGACGGTTGGACCGAAGGTGCCTCGGTGTTGGCGCCGAAAGTCGAAGCCGAGGTCGATGCGTTCGTGAAGGCCGCGAAGGGAGCGTGGATCGTGGCGCGTCCCGGAGCGTTTCTGCGCGGGAAGTCTCTGACCGACAAAGCGGTCGAAGCGGGGGCGCTCGGCATCCTTCGGGACGGCGGCGAGAACGTGACGACGTCCGGCAACCATCAAACCCAGTGGGAGAAGTGGCCCAAGCTTCCGAGCATCAACGTCATTTCGCGTCAATTCCGCGCGATCGTCGCCCGTCTCGAGGGCGGCGAATCGGTTGCGTTCGGATTCAACGTCGACAATCGCTTCAAGAAGGGTCCCGTCGTCGTCTCGAACGTGATCGCGGAAATCACGGGCACCGAAAAGCCCGATGAGTACGTGATGATCGGCGGGCACATCGATTCGTGGGACGGAGCCCGCGGAACGACCGACAACGGCACCGGCACGGCGACGACCATCGAAGCGGCGCGCATCCTCGCGGCGGTCGGTGCCAAACCGCGCCGCACCATTCGCTTCATGCTGTGGAGCGGTGAAGAACAGGGATTGCTCGGTTCGGACGCCCACGCGGAAAAGAACCGAGCGGAGATGGATCGCATTTCCGTGTGCCTCGTGCACGACGGCGGAACGAACTACCTCTCCGGCATCATCGGTATCCCGGAAATGGTGCCGATCTTCGAGGAGATTCTGGCGCCGGTGAAGGATCTCGATCCGATGAAGCCGTTCGCCATCAAGAAGGTGGACAAGTTGCCGGTGGCCGGAGCTTCCGACCACGCGTCGTACACGGTGCGCGGCGCACCGGGGATCTTCTGGAATCAGGCGGGTGTCGCCAACTACGGATACACGTGGCACACGCAGAACGACGTCTTCGCCGCCGCGATTCCCGAATACCAACGTCACTCGTCGATCGTGATCGCCCTCAGTGCCCTCGCGATCGCGAATTGGCCGACCCTTCTTCCGCGCGGCACTCCGGCGCCACCGAACGTGGCCACCGCGCGCCGTCGGCTCGGGGCGCAATTCGACCGTTCCGCCAAGGGCCTCGTCGTCGAAGAGGTGGTCGAAGGGTCCCGCGGTGCGGCCGCGGGCCTTCAGCCGCAGGACCGCATCGTGAAGGTGGACGACACCGTGGTGGACAATCGCGATCAATTGTCGTCGGCCATCAACGTCGGCGGGACGAAGAAGACGTTGACCGTCGAACGCGGCGGCAAGACGCTGACGTTGACGCTGGACTTCGAGCCGAAGAAATAGTGCGATCGGTTCGGTACGACGAAGAACCCCCGACGGACGCGCGTCCGTCGGGGGTTCTTCATCGAGAGGATCGGATCAGAAGTAGGTGAGGCCGAAGACGCGGTCCGACACGTAAGGCGCGCCGAAACCGATCACCCACGCGCCCGCTCCCGTCACGAGCATGTTGCCGAGGTCGAGCTGATTGCCGATCGCACCGGCGACGGGCGCCGCGGTGAAGCTCACGAGCGGGTTGCTTCCGGACGTCACCACACCGCCGTAGAGGTGGATGTTGCCCGCCGTGATGCCCGTGCACGGTCCGTTGTCGACGATCACCGCCGTCTGGTGGGCGACGCGAGTGCCGATCGACGGATAGAACTGACCGGCGGCGGGCGCGAGGGAGTGGGCGCCGAGGGAGAGCGACCGCATTCCGGTCGGGAAGATGCCCGGCACCGGCAGCGTGTTGAAGGGAAGCACGGCTCCCATGCACGCCGCGAAGCCGTTCAACTGCATGTCCGAGCTGCGGAGGCTGGCCGGAGCGGCGCCGGGCGGGAGGCACGCGCAGAACGGGGCGCCGTTCGTCACCGAGCCGTTGATCACGGGCGTCTCCGACTGCGTGAAGTACACGCCCGCGGCGCTCACGGCGGACATGCGCAGCGATTCACCGAAGAGCGTACCGACGGGGGTGGGACCGACCGCGGCGAAGTTGAAGTTCGCGGGGGCGACGAAGTGGTAGGTGCGACGCGCCCAGGCGCCGGCCGCGGGGATCGGGCGCGCCGACCACGGAGCGTGCATCTCGACCGGGCAGCCGTGCGTCAGCCAGTAGGCGATGTTCCACTGTCCCGTCGCGCAGTTCTTCGCGTAGTCGATCGCGCCGCTGAAGTGCACGGGGAGGTTGTAGGGGGCGAACGCCGACGTCGGGACGGGAAGTCCCGGCACGGCCCCGGCGGGGATCGTGTAGGTCGCGTCACCGTTGACGAGGAAGCGCCACACCTGAACCTGCCCGCCGCCGGTGTTCTCCATCCACGTGCGGGAGTACTTGCCGAGAAGCGTCGCCGCGGGGATGACGGCGCCGCCGCCGTTGACCGCGAGCGTGAAGACCCAGTAGTCCGCGGCGATTTGGGCGTTGGTGATCAGGTTGCCCGTCGGGAACTGGGCTTCGACGCCGCAGTCCTTCAGGACGGCCCCGCGACCCGCGAGTTGCATCGTCGGGAAGACCGGAAGCCCGAGTTGGGTCGG
>Ga0075471_10000791_pt1 | contig 19748 bp, 19 predicted proteins | sample DEB19_08_DNA_2_FD_74787 | JGI IMG/M metagenome (GOLD analysis project Ga0075471, IMG submission 74787) | Aqueous microbial communities from the Delaware River and Bay under freshwater to marine salinity gradient to study organic matter... | ecosystem: Environmental > Aquatic > Marine > Coastal ... | reverse complement strand
TTTCCCTTCATCGACGACGAGTCTGCTGGTGCTCATTGCGCATGAGCGTTTGCAAAGTGGGACAATCGGTGTGGTGACGCTGACGCAAAAAGCTCCTTTAACTTCGGCCGGGAGCACCACGCGGTTCGCGCCGGCCTGCAAAAGCTTGCGCTCGGTGGATGGAACCTCGCCGCGGGCGATGATCTGGATGCGTGGGTTCATGTTTCTAGCGCTGAGCGTGATGAAGTCGTTCGCGGCATCGTTGGGCAAGACGGTGGCCAACACACGGGCACGGGCGATGCCGGCGGTCTTCATAACCGCCTCATCGGTGGATGGGCATTCAGACTGAGCGGGGCACCACCATCAGCGAAACGCGTGCCAGAAGCCCTGGCGTGAACGCTGCGCCGCCGTCAAACACCTCCGAGCTCGATGAAATGGCTGGATGCCCACGGGCGTTTAAATGATCCCGACTCTACCATGAAGCGCCTGCTTTCTCTCCTCGCCCTCGTTTCCCTCGCCAGCTCCGCTTTTGCCGCGGACAAGAAATCCATCATCATGATCGCTGGGAAACCCTCGCACGGTCCTGGCCAGCACGAGCACAACGCGGGCATCCAGCTTCTCAAAAAATGCCTCGAACAAAGCGTGTCTGACAAGGTGGAGATCCGGCATCATCTCAATGGCGAGTGGCCATCGCAGGAAGAACTCGCCAAGGCCGACACCGTGGTGATCTACTCCGACGGTGGCGGCGGTCACCCGGCGCTCCAAACTGACCGGCTCGCCCAGCTGGACAAAGAGATGAAGCGCGGCTGCGGCTTTCTCACCATCCACTACGCCGTCGAACCGACCACCGAAAAAGGCAACAAGGAGTTCCTTGATTGGATGGGCGGATGCTTTGAAACTCATTGGAGTGTGAACCCGCACTGGGATGCGAGCTTCAAAGAACTACCTGCGCATCCTATCAGCAGTGGTGTGAAGCCTTTCGGCACGAACGATGAGTGGTACTTCCACATGCGCTTCCGCCGAAACATGCAGGGCGTGACGCCAATCCTCAGCGATGTGGCTCCTGATTCGACCATGGGCCGTCCGGATGGGGCACATAGCGGCAATCCCGCCGTGCGTGAGTCCGTCAAAAACAAGGAAAAGCAGCACGTCGCCTGGGCCTGCGAACGTGCGGACGGTGGACGCGGCTTTGGCTTCACTGGCGGGCACTTTCACCGTGGCTGGTCGAACAACGACCAGCGCAAACTTGTACTCAACGCCATCCTTTGGACCGCTAAGGCCAGCGTGCCCGCCGATGGCGTAGCCTCCACAGTCACTGAAGACGACATGAAGGCCAACTTAGACCTCAAGCCCGGCCAAGGTCTGCCCGAGAAGCCGAAGAAAGCGAAGTGATGCTCACTGCATCATGGCCTGCGCCTTATCTGAGGTGCCTGAGGGATCACGGAAAGCGGCGAGGGCCGGGCGCGAAAGCGTGGGGTCATCTTCGAGGGTCTTGTCGGCCAGTTGGCGGGCGAGGCGCACGAGTCGTGTGTCCGCCAACAGCTCACCGAAGAGCAGTGGAGCCTCGCCGCTCTGCGCGTGGCCAAGCACATCACCAGGGCCGCGGCGTTTGAGGTCCTCTTCGGCGATTTGAAAGCCGTCGCTGGTCTGCTCCATGATGGCGAGGCGTTGCAGGTTCTCATCATCCTTGTCGTCGATGAAGAGCACGCAGTAGCTGGTGTGCGCACCGCGACCGATACGGCCGCGGAGCTGGTGAAGCTGTGCAAGCCCGAAACGCCCCGCATCGTGGATCAACATCACCGTGGCATTCGGAACGTCGATGCCAACTTCGATCACAGTGGTAGACACGAGCGCATCAAACTTGCCGTCGCGAAAGCGTTTCATCACATGCTCCTTTTCCTCGGGGCTGAGCTTGCCGTGCAGAAGACCCACCTCGAGCGGAGCGAGCCGTTTGGACCACTCCGCATGGCCTTTCACCGCCGCGCCGGCATCCACCTTCTCCGACTCCTCGATCAGCGGATACACAATGTAGCCCTGGCGGCCCTCCTCGATCTGGTCGCGCAAAAATTTCGCCGCCTCGGCCTGCTTGGAGCGACCGCGCACCTTGGTGACGATCTTCACGCCATCACGCGGCCGCTGGTCGATGGTGGAGACATCGAGGTCGCCATACACGGTGAGCGTCAAGGTGCGCGGAATAGGGGTGGCGGTCATCACGAGCACATCCGGTGTGGCGGATTTGCGGATGAGTTTTGCCCGCTGGGCCACACCAAACTTGTGCTGCTCATCGATGACGATGAGGCCGGCATTGGAGATGAGCTCTTTGTCAAAGAGCAAAGCGTGGGTGCCGATGACGATGTCTGATTTGAGCAAGCTCGGCTGATCTGCCAGTCCCGCAAGACGAGTCTGGCCAGTCAATAATCTCACGCTCAGCCCCAATGGCTCCAACCACTTCGCGGCACTGCGGGCGTGCTGTTCGGCCAAAATTTGTGTTGGAGCCATCATGACGGCTTGGGCGCCACTTTCGATGGCGCGAAGCATCGCGGCAAAAGCCACCACGGTCTTGCCACTTCCCACATCGCCATGCAGCAAACGATTCATGGGGGCGGCGGAGGCCATGTCGCGATGAATTTCATCCAAACAGCGCTGTTGAGCCTCGGTGAGTTGGAAGGGCAGATCCGCCAAAAAGTCGCGCAATAACTCGCCGGTGCCTTTTTGAGATCTGCCACCCGCGTCGAGCATGCGACGGCGGCGCTGTGCGACGCGCAGCTGGTAACCGTAAAATTCTTCGAGTGCCAGATAACGCCTTGCCACGGCGAGAGCCTCGTTGCTGCCAGCAAAATGCACCTCGCGCAGAGCTTTCGCCCGTGTCATACCGGCGAACTCGCCCTGCCCGGATGGTTTTGGCAGCAGGTCGTCGATAAAATCGGGCGGCAGGTGCTGGAACACATGCCAGGCAGCCACACGAAGCGCCTTCTGCGTGATGCCGCCACGCAGTCGGTAGATCGGCGTGATGCGGCCGGTGTGGATGGTGGCGGCCTCGTCATCGCCCCCGCCTTTGATGATTTCGTATTCAGGATGAACGATGGAGAGGCGGCCTTTGAAGTCCTTGATGACGCCGTAGATGATGAGTTCCATGCCCTCGGCGAGCGATTTCGACAACCAAGGCATGTTCCACCAACGCAGCGTAAGCTGTTGACCGAGCATGCCGCCCGCCTGCTGCACGACGGCCTCGAAAGTGCCCTTGCCGCGGCCAAAAAACTTATTCGCACACTTCGTGACAATCACATGATGGCACGAGGGCGTCGGCGAGGCCTGAAAGGCCATCACATCCATCCGCCGCCGATCCTCATGTCGCGATGGCAGATGCCACACGACATCCGCCATCGTGCTGACACCCTCTTTCGCTAGCGACCGCATGACATGCGCCGGAATTCCGGGCACGGCGGCGAGAGCGAGAGCGAGGTTGATGTTTGACACGCAGGCAGATGATGCGTGGGCAGGGTGGTGTCAAAATGGAATGACGAATGGGATTGCCTCCCACCTGCGTTTTATTGCAGACTCCGTGTCGCATGAAATTCGTTGTCTGTCTTTTGAGCGCCATCCTGCTCACCCAGCCGCTGTTTGCGGCCAAGGGTGCGATCGGCGTCTCGTTGCTCACCCTCCAAAACCCATTCTTCAAAGTCATCGGCGACAGCCTCACCGCGGAAGCCGCCAAGAGCGGCTATGAGGCGGTGGTGCTGAGCGCAGATCAGGATGTGGCGCGGCAGAGCAATCAAGTGAAGGATTTCATTGTGAAGAAGGCCGCGGCTATTGTGCTGAGCCCCTGCGACTCAAAGGGCATCGTGCCTGTGATCCAAGAGGCGAACGCAGCGGGCATTCCGGTCTTCACCGTGGATATCCCATGCAACGAGCCGGGCGTGCAAATCGTGACGCAGGTGACCACTGACAACTTTGGCGGGGGCAAAGAGGCAGGCAAAGCGATGATCGAGGCGCTGGCAGGTCGCGGTGGAAAGATCGGCGTGCTCGATTTGAAGCAGGTCGAGTCCTGCATCCTACGCGTGAAAGGCTTCAAGGAGGTCATTGAGGCTCACAACGCCTCCGCCGGGGCGGCGAAAATCGAAATCGTGAGTGAGCTGGATGGCGGAGGCGCGAAGGACAAGGGCTACAAGGTCGCCGAGGACATGCTGCAGGCCTTTCCAGATCTCGTGGGCCTTTTCGCGATCAATGATCCGTCCGCACTCGGGGCCCGCGGCGCTCTCGAAAAGGCAGGGAAGGCGGACAAAGTGGCCATCATTGGCTTTGACGGTCAGCCGGAGGGCAGGCAGGCGATCAAAGAGGGCAAGATCTATGCCGATCCGATTCAGTTCCCCGATAAGATGGGCGTGGAGGTGATGAAGGCCTTTGTCCGCTACTCCAAGGGCGATGACCTGCCGCCGCAGATGCTCATACCGACAAAGTTGTATCGTAAAGCCGATGGCTTGGCTGATTCGGAGCTGAAATGAAATTTTGGAAGGACCAGATTTCTCGAATCGCCGCGCTACTGGTGCTGGCAGTGTTTTTCAGCGTCATGACACGGCGCGAGGAATTCCCGCAGGATGCCGCGGCGGCCCGCGAACTCGTTTCGGGCCTCGGCAAGGACGCGAAGGTGATGGTCGCCGTGCGTGGCATCGCGGAGGACAAGGCTTTTGCGGAGGCTTTGAAGGCGGAACTGGGCTCGCGAGCCGTCGAAGTCGTCACCGGTGAGCCTCGCGATGCAAGAAAGGCTCTGGACCGCGTCACTGCAACAGGTCTCGATGTGATCATCGGAACGCAGGTGACGGCCGAGTGGCTCGTTTTCAGCGATTTGAAGGACGTCAAAATTTTGAAGCCCTCCAGTCGCACCTGGCCGGTGTTTTTGACGCGAGACAATTTGCTCAACATCGCCAGCCAGATCGCCGTGATCGCGATTTTGGCGATTGGCATGACGTTGGTGATCATCGCTGGAGGCATCGACTTAAGCGTGGGCAGCCTGCTGGCGCTTTCCGCAGTGGTGACGACGCTGATCCTTCGCGATGCGTTTGGCGGCGAAAAGGCTACGAGCATGCAAATGATGCTCGCCTCGCTCGGCGGCATCGGTTTGTGCGCGGCGAGTGGCTGGCTGGCCGGTGACATCATCACGCGGCTGCGCATGCCGCCCTTTATTGTCACGCTGGCGATGATGCTCGTGGGCAGCGGCCTGGCCTACCGGCTGGCGGATAATCAAAGCGTGTATCAGGTGCCGGAGAGTTTTATCTGGCTGGGACGTGGCGCGGACCTCATGAATGTGCCAAATGCGGTCGTACTGATGCTGCTGCTCTATGCCGCCGCGCATGGGATGATGACGCAGACGGCCTTTGGAAGACATCTGTATGCCGTGGGTGGCAATGCTGAAGCCGCGCTGGTCTCCGGCGTATCGGTAAAGCGTGTCACGGTGATGGCATATGCGCTTTGCGGTTTGCTCGCCGGTCTCGGAGGCGTGGTTATGGCCTCGCAGCTCAAGAGCGGCTCGGGCACTTTTGGGGCCAAATACGAATTGTATGCCATCGCCGCCGCCGTGGTGGGCGGCACCAGCCTCAGCGGCGGTCGCGGCACGATGCCTGGCACCCTCATTGGAGCCTTCATCATCGCTGTGATTCAAAATGGCATGAACCTCACCAACGTAGAGAGCAACACGCAGAACATCGTCCTCGGCCTCGTCATCCTCGCTGCGGTGGCGATGGAGCGGAGGAAGTAGGGCGCGGGGTCAGCGGAAGAACTTCTTCGCCTTCTCCAAAAAGGATTCCTCCATTGGTGAGGTGGTCTCACCAAGGGATTTGGCATAGTCTTCGAGCTTCGAACGCTGCTCAGCGCTTAGCTTCGTTGGCACGGCGATTTGAACGTGCACATAAAGATCGCCGTGGTGCTCGGAACCGAGGGTTTTCATGCCTTTGCCGCGCAAACGGAAGGTCGTGCCGTTCTGAGTGCCGGCGGGCACTTTGACGGTGGCCTTCGCTCCCATGGTGGGCACGGTGATCTCACCTCCGAGAGCTGCGGCGGTGAAAGAAAGCGGCATCTGGCAATGAAGGTCATCACCTTCACGCTCGAAAATCTCGTGCTGCTTCACCTGAATGACGACATAGAGATCACCGGCCGGGCCGTTTTTGGTGCCAGCATTGCCATTCCCACTGGAACGAAGGCGGGAACCGTCCTCAATGCCAGGCGGAATGTTGATGCGGACGCGGGCAGATTCTTTGGCCATGCCGGTGCCACGGCAGTCGCGGCAGGGATCTGTCACCGTCTCCCCTGCACCATGACAGTCCGGGCAGGCCTGTTGGACTTGGAAGATGCCGCGCGACATGATGACCTGACCGACACCGCCACAGGTGCGGCAAGATTTTTTGCCGGAGCCGCTGGTGGAACCGGAGCCACGGCAGCTTTTGCAAGACACCTGACGCTCGTAATCGATCTCACGCTGAGCACCGTGTGCGGCCTCTTCGAGGGTGATCTCGAGGCCATAGCGAAGGTCCGCGCCGCGTTGCGGGCCATCGGAACGGCGGGCACGGCCGCCACCACCGCCGAAAAAGGTATCGAAGATGCCTCCTCCCCCGCCACCGAAGACTTCGTTGAAGATGTCGAAGGGATTGTGGAAGCCACCTCCCCCACCAGCAGGCCCCCCCATGCCGCCGGAGAAAGCAGCATGGCCGTAGCGGTCGTAGGCAGCACGTTTGTCTGCGTCGTTGAGGACATCGTAAGCCTCGCTGACCTCCTTGAATTTTTCCTCCGCAGCCTTGTCGCCCGGGTTTTTGTCCGGGTGATATTTCACGGCGAGCTTGCGGTAGGCTTTCTTGAGGTCGTCCGGCGTGGCGTCACGCGAGACGCCGAGGACTTCGTAGTAGTCGCGTTTGTCGGCCATGGGATGCGAAAGAGGTAATCAGAGATGAGAAATCAAGCAGCAGGTGCGCCGGCGACGATGACGCTGGATGGACGCAGGAGGCGATCTTTGAGCCTGAAGCCACGGCGCGTAACCCGCAGGATGGTGCCCTCGGCATGCTCGGCGCAGGCCTCGGTGGAAACAGCGTCATGAAGGTTCGGATCAAACGGTTTGCCTAGGGCTTCGACCTCGGTCACACCCATGTCGCGAAGGAAATCGGCGATCTGGCGCTGGACCATGCTCATGCCCATGAAGATCATCGACTTTTCGGACTCGGCGCGTGCAGCTTCAAGGCCCATATCAAAGTTGTCCATGATGGGCAGGATGCCGCGAAGCAGGTCCGCGTTGGCATAGGCACGGGTTTCCTGTGCCTCGCGTGCGCTGCGCTTGCGGAAATTGTCGAGCTCCGCTTGGGAACGATAGGCGAGGTCTTTCCACTTTTCGACTTCGGCGCTAAGGATGGCGATGGGGTCCTGAGAAATCTCGCAGGCACTTTCGGGAGCCACTTCGGTGGCCGTGGGGGCTTCAGCCACCTTTTCGACAGCTGGGGTGGTGGATTCGGGGGAAGATGGGGGCGCGGAATCAGGACTCGGCTCGTTCATGACGGCTTCAGTTTGGGTTTGGGGGGCCGAGACTATGCCGTCTTCTGCAAAACGATCAAGGTGATGTCATCATGAGAGCGTTTCCCACCGGTGAAGGCGTTGACCTCCTGTAGGAGGCCGTCGATGATGGTGCGAGGGGCGGCGTTAGAGGCTGAGGCTAGCTGAGCGAGGGCGTTATGGACACGTTCGTCACCAAATTCCTCCCCTTGGGGGCTTTCGGCCTCGTTCACGCCATCGGTGTAGAGCAGCAGGAAATCGCCGGGCTGCATGTCAAAGGCGGTGTCTTTGGTGACACGTTCAAAGACCGCTCCGGTATCGATGCCGACGCCGAGGCCGGGCGGATGAATGGCCTCGATCTTGCCGCTGGCACTGCGCCAAAGCAACGCGGCATTGTGTCCCGCCCGAGCAAGGGTGACGGAGCTGGTGCCTGGCCGCAGCGTGAAGTAGGTCATGGTGATGAACATGTCCTCCTTGATGTCCGGGGCGATGGCGCGGTTCACCACGCCGAGTGCCGCACTTGGGCTGGCTCCTGCAGGCGCGGCGGAACGTAACAGTGAACGGCACATGACGGTGATCAGCGCTGCAGGCATGCCTTTGCCGGAGACATCGGCGATGACAGCTCCAAACCGACCATCTGGAAGCGGCATGAAGTCAAAATAGTCCCCACTGAGACGGCGTGCGGGGATGTTTTTGCCAGCAATGGCAAAACCCTGGATCTGCGGATCGCGATCTGGCAGAAGCACTTTTTGGATTTCACTCGCGGTGTCGATCTCACGCTGGTCGGCTCGGGCACGGGCCGCCTCCTGTTGGGCGATGGCATTGGCGAGAGCGACAGCGGACTGCTCGGCGATGGAGGAAAAGACTTCAAAGTCGTTTGAGTTAAAGCGGCGTGCATCTTTGGAGGCCGTAAGCACGAGGATGCCGAGACGGCGTGTGCCAAAACTCAGCGGTCCGACTAAGGCAGTGGCACCGCTGTCGAGGCCGAGATCCGGCACGAGCTCGCTTTTCTGCGCGGAGAAGATGCGTCCGAGGACGCCCTGCTCTGGAGAGACATCCGCACGGCGGAAGAAGCTGAGCACCGCGCCTGGATTGTCCTTTGATTGAAGGCGCACGCTTTCAGGAACAGCATGCAAGGCGGCGCAAAATTCGCTGAAGTGGCGTGGCACGAGGCGCTTGGTGGGCACGTCGTAGGTGTAGATCGCCCCACCGGTGCTCTGGGTCACCCGCATGGCTCCTTCCACGATAAGGCGGTGCATCGCCTGCTGCTGGTCCTCACGCCAAATCGCCTCGCCGAGCTCATGAAGGAAGCCAAAGAGGCGACGTTCCTCGGCCACAATGGCTTCCTCTTCGGCACGAAGGCTCGTCAGCTGGCGTTTCTGGCTCCTCGAGAGTCGGACAAGATAGAACACTGCTGCCGACATCAGCAGCATGAGGAGAATGGGAATGTAGGGGGTCATGGGGCATGCGGCGCGGCACCTCCGGGCAGGCGCCATCAGGCAGGCACAGGCGTGGGATGCGCCACGGGGACGCTGTGGGCCTGGAGCTCCTTTTCGAGGAACTCAATGACATCTTGGAAGCGGATTTCATTCTCCGCGTTGATGCCGGAAAGGGTCTTATGCGAGTCAAGGATGTGCAGGGTCTGCAGCTCCTTCGTGCAAGGCTGGGCCTCAGCACATTGCTGGAGGGCGGCACAAGCTCGCTCACGTTCGGCGACCCAAAGTTTGCCCTCCGTATCGAGGTTGAGGATGTTATGCAGACCGAGGCTGGTCAGGAGCTGCACGTTGCGTTGATTGGCATTGACCACGCTAAGGCCTTCGCTGTCAGAGGGAGGCGGCGTGGTGGTCTTCATGCTGAGGGCGGCGCCGGTGAGCATGCCGAGGAAAGTGGAATCCATCATCGGACAGCGATCGAGGTCCACGACGAGGCTGCGCACGCCGCGGGCCATGACGCCTTGGAAGGCGGACTTGGCCTGCAGGCTGTTTTGAAAGGTTCCTTTCCCTTCCACGCGCATCCAAAACACACGGCCAATCATGCCGACAAGGATGCGGGAGGCGGGGATGTTCATGAAAGCGGGACGGGGTTCTTGGCAGAAGCAGTTTCAATTCCACAGATACGACTGCTGACTCACGAGCTCTTCTGGGCCACGCCGAATGCTCACCTTCCACATCGTAACACGGCCGTGGTTCCGATACTCCTGACCACAAACCTGAAAACGAGAGATATTGCTGCGGCGGATATCATCCACAATCTGCTCCTGCACAAAGTCCTTCAGGCCGGTGTTCGCCATGCGGTATTCCAAACGCACCGTAACGGGTCCGGTGCGGTCATCCAGTTTCCAGAAAATGGTGTAGTAGTGCCCAAAACGATTTCGGATCTCCTCGGCGGTGACCGCTCCGAACAAATGGTGATCACGCTCGAACAAGATGGCCGGATTCTGAGTGCGTGGCGGCTGGCCGGGATGAAGATGGTAATGCTTCACCTTCGTGATGCTCCCGCCTGGACCCGTGATGGACGATGAGCAGGCACCGATCGTCCACGCCGCCAGAACAGCCAACGTTAGTCGAAGAAAAGCGGGAAAAGACGCCGGAATCATGAGAGGGCATATATGAAGCGATGCAGGCACTGTCAACGCCGCCTTCGCACGGGGAAAAAGTCAGTGCAGACGCTCCGTCTGAGGCTGATGATACACGACTGAGTCCATCGCCGCCTCCAGATCGAGACTGCTGAGCACCGGCTCCAAGTCCGCATGCCTCGCCGCCTCCTCCACCTGCTTCAATTGCATCAGTCCGGCGAAGTCCTGCTGCTCGATCAAATGGCGCACCTTTGAATCGCCGCCCAGTTCCACAATGCTCGGATGGTTCAGCGCCGCAGCGGTCTTTGGGCTCTGCGCGGCGAGCCGCCGCCACATGGTGCCCTCCGGCCAGAGGATCAGCAGGCGCGAGAGGTTGGCGGTCGCTTTAAGATCATAGGGGTCAAACTTCTGCGCGAGGGCTCCAATAAAGCTATGGTCGAGTTCCTGACTGAGGCTGGTCCAAAGAGATTGCGCCTGCGATTGAATGGCCACGCCTTGTTTGGCCACCTCCGCGGCGCTTTCGATGCCATCAATGCTGCCAAGCAATCGCAGCGCCATGGTAGTTACCCACATTAGGAAGCTGGATGGCAGAGCGCTGAGCAACATACCCTTCCAGCCGTTCCACTGGCCCAGCAAACTGATCAGACCAATCACGCTCAGGACATAAACCCCTGCCTTGCATAGAAAGTAAGTCAGCAGCCCGGCAGCAGCGGAAAACAACAGCAGGCGGTCCGCGCTCATCCCAGAGGCCGATTCACCAAAAACCTCTATCCGATGCCGGAAGACATACCATGCCACTCCCACGGAAAGCGCCAAGCTGCACATGCCGACGAGTTGACGCAAGGCACCCCGTGAAAAGGCCAGAAAAGCGGTGACCGCCACAAAGCCCAATCCGCTAACAGTCAGCCACATGCTGGCGGACGCCATGGATGCGGTTTCAAGGAATTCGGCGGAGTCGGGGAGAGGCACGGCAAGCATTCATTTAACATCCATTAATCATTTTGCCAAGTTGGAGCTTGCTTCACAAAGCATGCCAGTAAAAAGCCCCGGACCGAATCGAGCGGTCACGGGGCTTCGAAACTAACTGGCAGCACTAGACGATGCAGGGGCTTAGGCCACCTTCTTGTGATACTGCTGCTGATAGATGCTGTCGTTGAGCTTCAGCTTCGCGCGGGCAGCCTCGACGGCAGCAGGAGCACCTTCGCAGTGGAAGTTGATGAACGTACCGGCCTCAACGTGGCGCGGATTGAAGGGAAACTTGCGCTTCCCAAGGTTGTCGATCTGCTTGATCTTTAGGCCTGCGGCCTCCAGATCCTTACTAACGGTGCTGACGAGCTGCTCGACGGTCTCTTCCTTGCCTTTCGTGTCGAGGACGATGAGGGCTTCGTATTGGCGTTTCATGTTCTAGGTGTGGTTTGGGGTTAAACGGCGGGGTGTGGCTGGTTAAAAACGTTCATCGCCTGCTCAAGGCCGCGCTGCAAGGCCATCAGCACGGCATCGGCGGAACGCTGAATGATGCTTTGAAGCGCAGATTGTTCGTCCGGAAGGAACTTGCCGAGGACGTGGCCCACCATGCGCTCGCCCTTGGGGCGTCCATCTTGAGGCGCGATGCCAACTTTGAGGCGCGGGAAGTCCTGGGTGCCAAGATGACAAATGAGGGAACGAATGCCATTGTGGCCGGCGGCGCCGCCATTCCCACGAAAACGCAGGCGGCCCAGCGGTAAATCGACGTCATCATAAATCACAAGTGTGCGGGCAGCCGGAGCCTTGAAAAAATGACTCACAGCCTGTACGCAGCGACCGCTGTCATTCATGTAAGTCTGCGGCTTGAGAAGGTGAACTCCATCGTACTTCGCAAGCAGACCGCTCCAGCGCTTTTCCTCACGAAAAGGGGCTTTGAAGCGATTGGCGAGTTCGTCCAGCACCATAAATCCAACGTTGTGACGTGTGTCCCTATAGGTTTCTCCGGGATTCCCGAGGCCAACGATGAGCAGGGGTGGCAAGTTCAGGCCACGGCCCGTGCTGTCGATGGTCTCGGCCACATCGCGGGTGAGGTGCGGGGTTTACTTCTTGGCCGGGGCCGGAGCCGCAGCAGCCGCGGCGGGTTTCGCAGCACCGGCAGCAGGCGCGGCGGCAGTAGCAACAGCCGCGGCAGCCGGTTCTGGCTCGGCGTCAACTTTCGGCTCGCTGCAGTGCACCAAGACAACCTCGGCAGCGAGGCGAGTGCGAACACCTTCAGGCAACTGAATTTCACCCACATGGATGGACCCATTGAGCTGCAGGGCCGTCACGTCGATGGTGATGGTCTCAGGGAGGTCCTTCGGGAGACAGCGCACTTCAAGGTCGTGATGGATAGCCTCAACGAGACCGCCAAATTTCACACCAGCAGCCTCTCCCGTGAGCACGATCGGCACATGAGCATGAATTTCTTCATCGTGAGCCACCGCGTGGAAGTCGATATGAAGAATGCCACCGCGCAAGTAATCGTGCTGAACTTCCTGCACGAGCGCCAACTGTTCAACAGAGGAACCAGCGATCTTCAGAGAGACAAGAATATTGTCCGACGCGGAGCTTTCGAGCAGTTTGGAGAAAGTCTTCCCATGCACCTGAAGCGAGGCAGGAGAAGTCCGGCGGCCATACAGAGAAGCGGGAAGGTTGCCAGCCTTGCGCAGGCGGTTGACGGCACGGGAGCCTGCGACGTTGCGAGGTTCGGCGTTGAGATCGAGGATTTTGGCCATGTCGGGTGTCTCCGGGTAAAGTTTCAGGAAAAAGGGCGCGGAGACTACACGCCTAGCCCCGGATGTCAAACAACGAAGTCACGGACTCATTGCCATGAATGCGGCGAATGGCGTCCGCCAGCAGCGGCGCTATATCCAGTGCGGTCACTTTCTCCCCGGTCGCCTGAGGCGTTGAGTTGGTGGCCAAAAGCTCAACGATTGGCGATGCGGCGATACGGGCGCGGCCTTTTTCCCCAAGTACACCGTGAGTCACACCCGCGTAGATTTGCTTCGCTCCGTGCTCCAAAAGCAGTTTAGCTGCAGCGGTCAGGGTGCCGGCCGTCTCCGTCAAATCGTCCACGAGGAGCACGTTTTTGCCCTGCACATGCCCGATCACACTGTGCGCCTCCACTTCCTCGGCACTGACGCGGTTTTTCGCCACGATGGCCATCGGAGCCTTCAACGCCTTGGCAAAGGCATGCGTCATTTTGATGCCGCCAACGTCGGGAGACACCACCACGAGGTCTTGATCGATGCCGCGCTCTCGAATCGCCTTCATCAATACCGGAGCGGCGTACAGATGATCCACTGGGATATCAAAAAAGCCCTGAATCTGCCCCGCATGCAGATCCACGGTGAGCACCCGGTTCACGCCCGCAGCCACCAACAGGTTAGCCACCAATTTCGCGGTGATCGGAACCCGCGGACGGTCTTTGCGATCTTGGCGTGCATAGCCGAAAAACGGTAGAACTGCGGTGATGCGGGCCGCGCTGGCCCGACGCACCGCATCCACCATGATCAGCAACTCCATCAGATTCTGATTCGTCGGCGGACAAGTTGGCTGCACGATAAAAATATCGCTCCCACGAATGTTCTCGTGGATTTGCACAAAGGTCTCGCCGTCGGGGAAGGTCGTCAGTTCAGCGGCGCAGAGCTCGGTGCCGAGGTTTTGGGCGATCAGGCGTGCCAGCGTAGGATGCGCGGAGCCACTGAGAATCTTCAAGCTTTCAGTCATGGGATCGCGAGTTAGACGAGTCCGTCACAGAAATCAACCCGCCCGGTTTTTTGACTGCCTTTTTGCCCATTCAGGACTCAATCCAGCCACTCCATCTCATTCGAGAGCATCGTATCATCCTCAAAGGTAAAGCGACCGATGAAGCGTCGCCGCCTTACCAGCATCTCCTCCAACCAAAAGCGGTCATCTGCCCACATCTCGTCCAGTGGCAGCGCCTTCAGCGGTGTCCATAGCGGGATCGCCTCCTCTGTCTCGATCGCCGTGCCCTCATGTGCCGTGGCAATGAACACATCCACATGCAGGCTGAGTCCATCGACAAACTGAAACCAAAGCTCCCCATGCTTCAGCGGGTCCAGCGCCGTCACACCCAACTCTTCCTGCGTCTCGCGAATGGCGCATTGCTCGGAGGTCTCACCCAGATCGATCTTGCCTCCGGGCCCATTAATCTTTCCTGCGCCTAGCCCGCGTTTCTTGCGGATCAGCAGCACCTGACCCTTCGCTTCGTCGATGATAAACATCAGCGTTGCCAACATCGAGGGCTTCCAAGTTTTCCATTCGGTCATGAGGCCGTGAGCCTATCCGCCTCCCATGCAGCGTCAAACCACCGTCTCAATGGAAAATCGCCACTCATCGTCTAGTGATCCAAGCCGAAACGGAAGACCGCAAGAGGATCGGAAGAAAAGCTCCGTGCATCGGCCCGCCGCCTGCTCATCCTACATGTCGTCCCATGACCTCTGTCTCCCGCCCAGGAACGCTCGAAAAAGCGCTCAAAATCAACCTCTCCAAACAGATCTACGGCACCTTTGCGGAAATCGGCGCCGGCCAAGAGATTGCAAACTGGTTCTTCCACGCGGGCGGAGCCTCCGGCACCGTGGCCAAGACGATGAGCGCCTACGACATGGTGATCAGCGACGAAATCTACGGCAAGGCAACCCGCTATGTGTCCCGCCAGCGCATGTGCGCGATGTTGGAACACGAGTATCCGATGCTGATCCAGCGCCTCGCGGCGAATCGCGGTGAAACGACGAGCTTTTTCACGATGGCGGACACCATCCGCGCCCGTGCTTACAGTGACACCAATCAAGAGTGCCACGGTTGGATCGGGCTGCGCTTCCAAACCGATCCCGGCGCACCAAGCAATGACATCCAGATCCATGTGCGCCTGTTCGATGATTCGAATACCCGCCAGTCCGAAGCAGTTGGCATCCTCGGCGTGAATCTACTTTATGCCGCCTTCCACTTCCGCGACTCGATCGACGAATTCCTTGCGAGCTTGCTCGACGGTCTCACGCGGAAACGTGTGGAGATCGACATGATCGACTTCAGCGGCCCCGCCTTTGCCTCGACGCACTATCAGGACCGCCTGGTGGCACTGAAGCTGGTGCGCCTCAGCTTGGCGGATGCGGCGTTGTTTGGTGCCAACGGAGAAATTTGGCAGGCCAGCGATGTGTTGTATAAGAAACCCGTCTTCCTTAAACGCGGCAGCTTCGATCCGATCACCAACCTGAACCTCGACATGATCGCGCGCGGCCAGGCTGCCTTCCTAGCGGACTTCGGTAAGGAGGCACATGACAACGTGGAACTGCTCGAGCTGACGATGCACAACCTGCTGGCCTCTGGCTGCGAGGTGCCTGACAGCGAGTTTTTGGCACGGGCGGACGTGCTGCAGGCACTCGGCAAGAACGTGCTGATCTCAAAGTATCCCGAGTTCCACCGCGTAAGCGCCTTCCTCGCACGCCACACGCAGATGCCCATCGCCATCGTGCTGGGCCTGCCGCTCTTTCAGGAGCTTTTCAACGAGCGCTGGTGTGCGGATCTCGAGGGCGGCCTGCTGGAATCGTTTGGCCGTCTCTTCAAGAATCAAGTCCGTGTCTATGTCTATCCGATGGGCGACCCGCTCACCGGTAAGGTCCTAAGTGTCAACGATGCCAAACTGAGTCCCGAGCAGCGGCATCTGCTGCGCTATCTGCTGGACACTCAAAGCGTCCGTCCACTGGAGGACCCGCACACGGATTTCATCTTCCACACCAGCGCGGAGGTGCGCCGCATGATCGAGGCTGGTGATGATCGCTGGCGCTCGCTCGTGCCGGATATCGTGCTTCGCCAAGGCCCTTGGAAGGAGATGGCTAAGCCGATGCCGTGATTCGGGAATGACGAATCGTGAAGCCCGGCTAGGCTCTTGCTGCCATGAGTGACAAGACCGTTTTTCAGAAGATCCTCGACCGTGAAATCCCTGCACCTCTCGTCTATGAGGACGAACTCGTAGCAGCCTTCAACGACATCCAGCCGCAGGCTCCCACGCACATCCTGATCGTCCCGAAGAAACTCATTGCTCGCGTGGGCGAGGCCGCAGCGGAGGATCAGGCCACCCTCGGCGCCCTACTGCTCGCCGCCGGCAAGATCGCCGACCAACTCGGCATCAAAGCATATAACAAGGGCTTCCGACTCGTGATCAACCATGGTCGTGATGCAGGCGAAAGTGTGCCACATCTGCATGTGCACCTGCTGGCAGGCCGGCAACTCGAATGGCCTCCAGGTTGATTTTTTTCGCAACTTCGTGTCCTCAACCCGGTTTGCGGAAGTGTCATGGAACCTTTTTCACCTCTAGATCCCATTCGAAAGCTGCTCGCTCAGGCCCGGGAAGCGAAGGTGCGTCCGAACTTCACCCAGAGCGTCTTGCGCAAAGCCCGGCAAACGCCGCAGGATCTCGGCTGGCTCGCATCGCTGCGTGCTTGGTGGGAGGAAACCCCACTATTCAGCGGCCTTAGCGTAGCTGGGTGTGCTCTGGCAGCTCTGGCGCTGGCTTGGGTGACGCTGCAGCCGGCCGTGACTGCGCCTTCCGTGGCGGATCAAAGCGTGCACCCCCCGCTCAGTGCTGCCGCACTCGATGAAATGCCCATCCTACCGGAGAGTGAAGAGGCTTGGGAAAGCCCCCTGCACACGGAGGCCCTGTTCGCCGTCGAAGACAGTTCGCAGTTCACGGACAGCGAAATCAGCTTCCTGCTCTACTGAGTCGGCAGGCTCGACAACGCATTTCTTCACGCACCGCGTGGCACATGAAACTTCGAGCAACCTGCTAGAGGCTGCGCATGGAAAATGCGAGTCGCAATCGCCAAGTTTCTGATGGGTGATTCAACGCCAGTTGGATGATCTAGCGACTGAGAATCAGCCTGCCGGTCAGGCAAAGACATCCATCACCGCTTTGCCCTTGCCGTCCTCCGTCACGTAGAACGGGCGGCCTTCGATCTCGAACTCAGTTTTCGGGCTGATGCCCATCGCGGTCATGATGGTGGCGTGCAGGTCCATGACGCTGACGGGGTTCTTGGTGGCGATGAGCGGGCGTTCATCGGCGGTTTCGCCGTAGAGGTAGCCTTTCTTCACGCCGCCGCCGAACATGACGACGCTGGTGCCGCCGGTGAAGTGACGATGCAGGCCGTAGTGCTTCATTTCTTCGAGGCGATCCACCTTAAAGGTCGTTTGATCATTCGCGGTCGAGCCGGGCTTGCCTTCCATGAGCGCATCGCGGCTAAACTCGCTAGCGATGACGATGAGCGTGCGGTCGAGCAGGCCTTTCGCTTCCAAATCGCGCACGAGCTGCGCGATGGGCGCGTCGATTTCCTTGTGCATGGCGTCCACGGTCGTGTGGCCGTCCTTGTGCGTGTCCCATTGGAAGAAGGGCACGTATTCGGTGGTGACTTCAACGAAGCGCGTTCCTGCCTCGATCAAACGGCGCGCGAGCAAACAGCCGCGGCCGAAGCGGCCGGTGTCGTATTTTTTGCGGCTCTCCTCGGGCTCGAGCGTGATGTCGAAGGCCTCACGCTCCTTCGCGCTGAGCAGGCGGTAGGCGTTGTCCATGCTGCGGAGCATGGACTGCTGCTGGTAATCGCTCATGAAGTCGCGCTGCGGACTTTGATCCACGAGTTTGCGGAAAAGGCGGTCGCGGTTGGCGAAACGATTCGCGTCCATGCCCTTCGGCGGTTTCACGGACTGCGCGGCGTCTTCGGGGAAGGGGAGATTCATCGGACCGAACTCGCTGCCGAAGAATCCGGCGGTGGTGAAGGCCTTCAGCTCCTCGCTTTCCCCAACGCCTTCGAGACGCTGACCGATGTTGATGAACGCGGGCATCACGGGGTTGCGCGGGCCAAGCACCTTGGCCATCCACGAGCCAATGTGCGGGCAAGCCACCGTTTGCGGCGGAACGTAGCCGGTGTGCCAGTGATACTGATGACGCGAGTGCAAAATGCTACCGAGATCTGGCTGCACCGCGCTGCGGATCAAAGTCGCTCGATCCATGACTTTGGCGATGCTTTCGAGACCTTGGCAAATTTTTACGCCATCAGCGGCAGTGTCGATGGCAGGAAAGGTCGAGAGCATCTTCTTCACTTCGAGACCCTTTTCGAAAGGTAAGTAGCGTTTCGGGTCAAAGGTGTCCGGCGCGGCCATGCCACCTGCCATCCATAAAAGAATGCAAGCGTCGGCCTTGGCGGGTGGATGAGTGATTTTTTCGCCGGTCTTGGCCCAGATCGCCCGCGGCTCGCCGGTCATCCACGCCGCCGTGGAGGCAGCCGCTAGCTTTTTGAGAAAATCGCGGCGAACGAGATGCTCGGGCAGGCTGGGATCCAAGTGGTTCATAAATCGGTTAAACGTACGGTGAATGCGTTCGCTGGCGGAAATCTCGTAAAGGACTCAAAACCCCGTCCTTGTCGGCTTGCTACCATTCTTCGATATGAGTTCGATCCAGTCGATTTCAACGGGAGTCTCCTGCATAGGCAAGTAGAGCCTCACAATACCCAGCGGGCCTTCGGCGGGCAGTTCGACGGTGATTTCTTCCCAATCGCCGCCTTTGAGCGTGAAGTCGGATCGCTTCGCCTTGCCTTCGACACCTTGCGGGAGCCAATCGACGTGTGAAGCGGCTGCTTGGGCCTTGAGGCGTGCTTTGAGCGTCGTCGGGCCATTGTGCTTCCCAGCGGCGAAACCGAGGAAAGCGGCATCGCCGAGCTTCGTCAGCTTCAAAACCCCGTTTTGGACCTTCGCGGTGCAATCGCGGGCCTTCCAGCCTTGCAGAGCGGGATCAGCGATGTCTTTCGCGGGCGATTTGGCTTTGCCTTTCGGCTGCGATTTGCCTTCGAGCTCGGGATGATACTGAGCAGGATCAAATTTGGGGTTCGGCACGGGCACGACGGCTTTCGTGTCGGTGAGGAAGGTTTCGATCAAGGCATCGAGTTCGGCCACGAGCTCGGGCTTCTGCGCAGCGAGGTTGTTTTTCTCGCCGAGATCGTCGCGCAGGTTGAAGAGCAGGTGACGATGCGCGCCCTTCTCGCCGCCGTGGAAGAGGCGGATGAGCTTCCAGTCATCGCGATGCACCGAAACGGCCGGCGGGAGCCAGTCCGGCACGCCGGGGTTGTGCGGGAAGTATTGAAAGACCGCTTTGCCAGCGAGCGCATCGCCTTTTAGCGAAGGAAGGATACTGTGACCATCGAATCGCTGCCCTTCGGCCGGTTTGAGGGCGAGAGCTTCGAGCAGCGTGGGATAGTAGTCCTCGCTTTGGATGATCGCATCACTGCGGCTACCGGGTTTGGCGATTCCAGGCCACACGATGACACCGGGCACGCGCGTGCCGCCTTCAAACAGCGTTGCCTTACCACCGCGCAGCGGGCGGTTGCTGGTGGGCGTGGTTCCATCGATATCATTGTACATGTTGCCGCCGTTGTCGGCGGTGAAGAGGATGATCGTGTTGTCGGCGATGCCGAGACGGTCGATCGCATCCAGCAGCGTGCCGATGGCGTCGTCCATGCTCTGGATCATCGCCGCGTAGGTGGGGCTGCGCTGCGCGTCCTTCCGGTCGATGCGGCCGCGATGCGTCTCGATGTTCGCCTTCTTCGCGTCAAAGGGCGCATGCACGCTGAACATCCAGTAGTTGAGGTAAAACGGCTTC
>Ga0075471_10000789_pt1 | contig 19778 bp, 20 predicted proteins | sample DEB19_08_DNA_2_FD_74787 | JGI IMG/M metagenome (GOLD analysis project Ga0075471, IMG submission 74787) | Aqueous microbial communities from the Delaware River and Bay under freshwater to marine salinity gradient to study organic matter... | ecosystem: Environmental > Aquatic > Marine > Coastal ... | reverse complement strand
GGCCGGCTGGAAGCGGCTGAGCACCGTCAGGTTGCCGTCGCGGTTGATGCGCAGGCTGCCGGCATCCCACCATTGGCGCCCTTCCGCCGTGGGGGTGAGCTCCTGCCAGTCCACCGGGCCGGCCAGGGCCGGGGCCGCGCACCAGCTGAGCGCGAGCAGCAGCAGCCCGACAAGCCAGTGGCGGAGGCGGCGTGTATGGGCGTTGTTCATGCCGCCGCGCTGGTTTTGCAGCCGTGCATGCTCAGCAGGCTGGCCAGGGTGCTGCGCAGCTTGGTGCGGGGCACGATGTGATCCACGAAGCCGTGGTCGCGCAGGTACTCGGCGGTCTGGAAGTCGTCGGGCAGCTTCTCGCGCAGGGTCTGCTCGATCACGCGGCGGCCGGCGAAGCCGATCAGGGCCTTCGGTTCCGCCAGGATCAGATCACCAAGCATCGCGAAGCTGGCGGTCACCCCGCCGGTGGTGGGGTGGGTGAGCAGCGGCAGATAGAGCAGCTCGGCCTGGCGGTGGCGCTCCAGCGCACCCGAGATCTTGGCCATCTGCATCAGCGAGAGCATGCCCTCCTGCATGCGGGCGCCGCCGGAGGCGCAGACGATCAGCACCGGCCAGCGGCGGGCGGTGGCCTGCTCGATCAGGCGGGTGAGCTTCTCGCCCACCACCGATCCCATCGAGCCGCCCATGAAGCGGAAATCCATCACCCCCAGGGCCAGCGGTATGCCCTCCACCCGGCACAGGCCCGTGATCACCCCATCCTTCAGGCCGGTGGCCCGCTGGGTGTCGCGGATGCGATCGGCGTAGCTGCGGCGGTCCTTGAAGGCGAGCGGGTCGGTGGGGGCCAGGTCGCCATCGAGGGGCTCGAAGCTGCCGGGATCAGCGATCAGGGCGATCCGCTCCTCGCTGAAGATGCGGTGGTGGTAGCCGCAGCCACTGCAGACGCTGGCGTTGGCCGCCAGGTCCTTGCGGTAGACCACCAGGCCGCACTCCGGGCATTTGCTCCAGAGGCCGTCCTCCTCGTTCACGTCCTGAGCGTTGCGCAGCACCGGCGCGGTCTTGCGGCGATCGGCGAACCAGTCGAACAGCGACATGGGGCGGCGGCGGCGGCGGGGGGAGGGTCAGCCCATTAAAGGCGGGGCGCCACCCAGCACCGGCGCCAGCAGCTGCAGCCAGAGGCTGTTGCCGCCACACCACACCGCCAGACCGGCGCCGGCCAGGAACGGTCCGAACGGGAGGGGCTCCCCGCGTTTGAGGCGGCCGCTCATCAGACCGATCACGCCGAAGGCGGCGCCGCTGAACACCGCCAGCAGCACCAGGAGCCCCAGACCCGTCAGTCCCAGCCAGGCCCCGAGCAGGGCGGCGAGCTTGGCATCACCCAGGCCGAGGGCCGGCTTGCCGAGCAGGCGGCCGGCGCCGGCGCTCATCGCCTCGAACCCCAGCAGCCCGGCGCTGGCGGCGAGCAGGTGCCAGAGCAGCAGGGCGCGGCCGGGGCCATCCCCCTGGCTGAAACCGGCGATGGCGGTGATCACCAGACCCGTGATCACACCCCAGCGGCAGAGCGGTTCCGGCAGCCAGAGGTGATCGAGGTCGATCAGGATCAGCGGAATCAGCAGACCCACCAGAATCCAGCCCGCCACCAGGCTGAGGGGGGCCGGTGCGGCGCTGCCCAGGCCGCTGGGGCTGCCCGCCGCCACGGCCACGAACAGTCCGGCTGTGAGCAGCTCCACGGCCGGGTAGCGCCAGGCGATGGCCGCTCCGCAGTGGCGGCAGCGCCCGCGCTGCAGCAGCCAGCTGAGCAGCGGCACGTTCTCGAACCAGCGCAGGCGGGTGCCGCAGCGGGGGCAGTGGCTGCCGGGGTGCACCACCGATTCCTCGCGCGGCAGGCGCCAGGCCACCACGTTCAGAAAGCTGCCCAGGCAGGCCCCGAGGGCGGCGATGGCCAGGGCTGCGGGAGTGAGCAGGGGGTGGGGCAGGTCGAGCAGCATCAGCCGCGGGAGAAGGGGCGAGGGGAGCGGGTGCGTCCGGCGGCGCGGGTGCGCACCAGATCAATGGGCAGGTACTGCTCTCCTGGCAGCAGCACCGGCGTGTCGAACACCACCCGGCCCTGCTCAGCGGCCGGTCCGCTGATCACGATGCCGCAGGGTTCGATCCCGCCGCCGCTGGTCTGCAGGTAGGCGAAGTAGATGCCGCGGGCCACGGCGATCACGGCGGCGCTGTTGATGCGATCCCAGCGCGGGGCCGACAAAGAAACACCCACCGCCCCCCGGATCTCAAAGGATGGGGGGGACGGTGGGTTGAACCGCCGGGAGGATCCGGGGGTGGTGGGCTCAGGAGCGAGCGCGATGGCCGTCACCGGGTCCGCCGATGCCGATCAGGTTAGGCCAGGACTGGGGTTGGCGCCCCTCAGCGCATCAGGCGAGCTTCTTCTCTTCGATCATGCGGTGGATGATCGGAGTGAGAATCAGCTCCATCGCGAAGCCCATCTTGCCGCCGTTGACCACGATCGAGGTGGGGCTGGACATGAAGGAGTCGTGGATCATGTCGAGCAGGTAGCGGAAGTCGATGCCCCACTTCTCGCGAGCACCCTTGCGGAAGTGGATGATCACGAACGATTCATCCGGCGTGGGGATGTCGCGGATCATGAACGGGTTGGAGGTGTCCACCGTCGACACCCGCTGGAAGTTGATGTCCGTCTGGCTGAACTGCGGGCAGATGTGGTTGATGTAATCCGGCATGCGGCGCAGGATCGTGTCCACGGTCGCCTCGGCCGAGTAGCCGCGCTCCTTGTTGTCGCGGGCGATCTTCTGGATCCACTCCAGGTTCACCACCGGCACCACGCCCACCAGCAGGTCGGCCAGGCCGGCCACGTCGTAGCCGTTACCCTTCACGCCGCCGTGCAGGCCTTCGTAAAAGAGCAGGTCGGTGCCGGTGGGGATGGTCTCCCAGGGGGTGAACTGGCCGGGCTCGAGGTTGGTGCCGAGGCGGGCGTTGTGCTCGGCGGCCTCCTCGACGGAGTGCAGGTAGTAGCGCTTCTGGCCGCTGCCGGTTTCGCCGTAGGTCTTGAACAGCTCCTCGAGCTTGTCGAACAGGTTGGCCTCGGGACCGAAGTGGGAGAAGTTCTCGCCCTTGGCCAGGGCGGCCGCCATCGCCTCCTTCATCGGGCCGCGCTCGTAGCGGTGGTAGCTGTCGCCCTCCACCACGGCCGGGGTGATGCCTTCGCGCTTGAAGATGTGCTCGAAGGCCCGCTTGACGGTGCTGGTGCCTGCGCCGGAGGAACCGGTGACGGACACGACCGGATGACGCTTCGACATGCGCAGGGATCAGGGAACTGTGGGCGAGTTTGGCAGGTCGCCGGACCGGCACCTGCCGCCGCAAGCCGCAGATGGTTCTGGCCCCGGGTGCCAGCCCTCCCCTCAGCCCTCCAGGGCCGCCAGCAGCTGATCGCCCATGGCCTGGCAGCCGAGCTGGGTGCAGCCCTCGCTCATCAGATCGCCGGTGCGGTAACCCGCGGTCAGCACCCGGTCCACGGCGGCCTCCAGGTCGTTGGCGGCCGCCTCCTGCTGGAGCCCCACCCGCAGCAGCATCGCGGCGCTGAGCACCATCGCCATCGGGTTGGCCTTGTCCTGGCCGGCGATGTCCGGGGCGGAGCCATGGATCGGTTCAAACAGGCCCGGTCCGTCTCCACCCAGGGACGCGGAGGGCAGCATGCCGATCGAGCCGCTGAGCATGGCCGCCTCGTCGCTGAGGATGTCGCCGAACAGGTTGCTGGTCAGCAGAACGTCGAACTGGCGGGGGTTGCGCACCAGCTGCATGGCCGCGTTGTCCACATACATGTGGCTGAGTTCCACGTTCGGGTAGCTGAGGGCGTGCATGGCCTCCACCCGGTCGCGCCAGAGCTGGCTCACATCCAGCACGTTGGCCTTGTCCACCGAGCAGAGGCGCCCGCCGCGCTGCACCGCCAGATCGAAGCCCACCTTGGCGATCCGATCAACCTCGTCGTCGAAGTAGGCCATGGTGTTGAAGCCGCGCACGCGGCCCTCGCTCTCCACCCGGCCCTTGGGGGTGCCGAAGTACACGCCGCCGGTCAGCTCGCGCACCACGAGGAGATCCACCCCCTCGATCACCTCACGCTTGAGGGTGGAGGCGTCGATCAGGGCCGGAATGATCTTCACAGGCCGCAGATTGGCGAACAGCCCCATGCCGGCCCGCAGGCCGAGCAGGCCGGTTTCGGGCCGTTTCTCACGCGGCAGGCTGTCGTACTGGGGCGAGCCGATCGCCGCCAGCAGCACGGCATCGGCGGCTTTGCAGGCCTCCAGGGTGCTGGCGGGCAGCGGTTCGCCGGTGGCGTCGATCGCCGCGCCGCCCATCGGCTGGGGGTCGTAGCTGAGGCTGAAGCCATGGCGCCGGCTCACGGCGTCGAGCAGCTGGCGCGCCACCGCCGTGATCTCCGGGCCGATGCCGTCACCGGCGAGCAGGGTGATCCGGTAGCTGGAGGTCATGGGAATCGGGCGCAGCCGGCTGGCACGGGCCAGGGGCTTTGGCGGTGCGTCGGGATGGGCGCGAGGCTACGCGGCGACGGGGATCAGCCCCTCTGGCCCCTCTCCAGGGCCCGGATCGCCTTGGTCAGCTCCGGCAGCTTGTTGAAGGCCGCCGAGCAGCGCAGCCAGAGGCGGTTCGGGATGGCCGGGTAGCCACTCACCACCTCGCCGGCCGCCACCTCACCGTGAATGCCGGATTTGGACGAGGCGATCGAGCGATCGCCCATCACCGCCTTGTTGGCCAGGCCCACCTGGCCCGCCAGGATCACGCCATGGCCGAGGCGCGCGCCGCCGGCGATGCCCACCTGGGCCGCCAGGGCGCAGCCCTTGCCGGTGGTCACGCCATGGCCGATGTGCACCAGGTTGTCGATCTTGGTGCCGGCGCCGATGCGGGTTTCGCCCACCGAGGGGCGATCGATGGTGCTGCCGCAGCCCACCTCCACGCCGTCCTCGAGCACCACCAGGCCGGTCTGGGGCATCTTGCGCCAGCCGCTGGCGGTGGGCACGAAGCCGAAGCCCTCGCTGCCGATCACGGCATTGGAGTGCACCACACAGCCCCGGCCGAGGCGCGAGCCGGGGTGGAGCACGGCGCCGGCGTGCAGCTCGCAGCCCTCGCCGATCTGCACGTCGTCGTAGATCACCACCTGGGGGTGGATCGTGCAGCTGGCCCCGATCTGCACCGCCTCACCGATCACCACATGGGCGCCCACATGGCTGCCCATGCCCACCACCGCCGAGGGATCGATCACGGCGCTGGCATGGATGCCGGCGGCCTTCGGACGGCGGGGGTAGAGGGCCTCAAGGGATTCGGCGAAGCCCAGGCGGGGATCGCTCAGCGCGATCCAGGCCATGCCCCGCGCGCTGGCCTGCTGGCGGATCGCCTCGGCTTCCTCGCCGCGGGCGGGCAGCAGCACGGCGCTGGCCCCGCTGCCGGCCAGGGCCGCCGCCAGGGCGTTGCCCGGCTCCAGAAAGCTGAGCTGGCCTGCGCCGGCCTGGTCGAGCGCTGCGGCGCCGCTCAGTTCGGGGTCTTCCCCCAGGTGGTGGGCGAGCCCCTGAACCCCGCCGCCGGCCTGCACTTCGCTCAGGTGGCTGAGCAGCTCGCTGAAGCGCATGGGGCGAAATGGCGTCGGCCGGATCGTAGGGCCCACGGGCCGATCAGCTGTCTGATGCCGCCGGCGGCGCTGCGGTGGCGGTGAGCACCAGGTGATCGCGGTGCACCACCAGCCCGCGCTGGCCCAGGCGCTGGGCCAGCTCGGTGCTGCTGAGGGCGGCCAGGCCGCGGGCCAGTTCGCGGCCATCGAGGCTGAGCACCAGCACCGGATCGCGGGCTTCGAAGCTGCCCTCCACCTGGCGCACGCCAGCGGCCAGCAGCGAGGCGCCCCGCGCCAGCAGGGCCTGCTCGGCGCCGGCATCCACCCGCACGCTGCCTCTGGGCAGCACCGCGTGGGCCAGCCAGCCCTTGCGGTTGCTCAGGGGGCGGTGGCTCGGGCGGAACAGGGTTCCGGCTGATGCCCCGGCCAGGAGTGCCTCCAGCACGGCCGGATCGCGGCCGTCGGCCAGGCGCACCTGCACGCCGCTGAGGGTGGCGATGCGGGCGGCGGTGAGCTTCGTGGTCATGCCGCCGGTGCCCCAGCGCCCGCCGCCCTTGGCCACACCGCTGAGGGCCTCCAGCTCGGTCGGACTCTCCACCACCGGGATCGGGCGGGCACTGCTGTCGTTGCGGGGATCGCCGGAATACAGGCTGTCAATGTCGGTGAGCAGCACCAGCTCATCGGCCTCCACCGCCACCGCCACCAGGGCCGAGAGGGTGTCGTTGTCGCCGAAGCGCAGCTCCTCGGTGGCCAGGGTGTCGTTCTCGTTGATCACCGGCGTCACCCCCCAGGCCAGCAGCTGCTCGAGGGTGCGGCAGGCGCTCTGGTAGCGGCGCCGGGAGGCGAGATCGCCGCGGGTGAGCAGCACCTGGGCCACGCAGCGGCCGTGGCGGGCGAAGGCCTGGTCGTAGAGGGTCATCAACCGGCCCTGGCCCACGGCGGCGGCGGCCTGCAGGGCCTCCACCTCTCTGGGCCTGGAGGTGTGGCCCAGGGCGTGGCAGCCGAGGCCCACCGCGCCGCTGGTGACCAGCACCACCGGTTCACCGCGCTGCCACAGCCCGCTGAGGCTGGTGGCCAGATCGCCGATCACCTGTTCGGTGCTGCGCCCCTCCTGCCCGCGCAGCAGGCTGGTACCCACCTTGATCACCCGCCGCATCGCCATCTCCCTCAGGCCAGGGGTGCGCCGGCCAGGCGGGCGAGCCGCACCTCGAGCTTCTGCCAGTGGTCGTGGCGGCAGGGCCGTCCATCGGCATCCACCGGTTTCACCAGAACCGTGTACAGGCCGAGCCGGTTGCCGGCCAGCACGTCGGTGAACACCCGATCACCCACGATCGCCACCTCGGCAGGCGGCATCGCCAGGCTGTCGAGCACCCGCCGCAGGGGGCCGCGCCGCGGTTTGCCGGCGCTGGTGGTGAAGTTCACCCCCAACTGCTCCGCCACCCGGCCGATGCGGGTGCGCGAGGGGTTGTTGCTGAACAGGTGCAGCGGCATCTGCTGCTGGGCCTGGCGCAGCCAGGCCTCCACGCTCTGCGGCATGTGATGGCCGTGGCGGGGCAGCAGGGTGCGGTCCACATCAAGCACCAGCGCCCGGATGCGTCGCTCCACCAGCTGCTCGAGGGGCAGCTCCGCCAGGGTGCCGGGGGCGACCCAGTCGGGCTGGAGCAGCTGGGGCAGGGAGCGCAGAACCAAGGCTGGAGGGGATGGAGGGCGCGTCAGGGTCATTCGGCGGCGCGTTCGCGCTCGTCGAGTTCCGCCTCGATCCGCGGCTGGACCCGCTCGAATTCCTCGCCTTCCACCAGCACACCCTCGCCGTTCGTCATGCGGGCCACCACGAAGAACGGATCGAGCGGGATGAACAGGCCGTACTCGCGGCCCTCGGCCCGGAACTGGATCAGCATCTCGTAGAGATCGCTGTCCTCGTCGTCACCCTCGTCCTCGAGCTCCTCCTCGAGTTCATCCGGATCGGGTTCGTCCAGTTCGCCACTCACCGTGAGGGTCACGGCGGAGCGCACCAGGGTGAGGTCGTGCTCCTGCAGCACCACCTCCGCCACCGAGAGGATCGGCTCGGCTCCATCGAGCTCCTCGATCACCTCGTCGTCGCTGTCGTCGTCCTCGGCGATCCGCACCAGGCAGACCGGAGTGTCCACCGGGGTCAGCAGGCCGTAGTCGTGGCCGTCCAGGGGGATCAACTGCTCGAGGAAGCACAGCAGCTGGCGGCCTTGGCCGTCGCGCACCAGCACGGTGGGCACATCACCGGAGCCGTTGCTGGTCATGTCAGCGCTGCTGTGCGAGGAACCATCGGAGCTCATGGGGTGGGGGCGTATCTCTTCAGGATGCCTGGGCGCCGGCCCCGCGGCCAAGGTCAGGGGTCGCCGCTGCGACCGGTGCCGGCTCGGGCCCCTCGAGCAGCCACTGCTCCAGCAGGAGCGCGGCGGCGGCGCTGTCGAGGGCGCCGCTGCGGTCGCCATGCAGACCATGCCGTTCGGCGGCCGCCCAGCTGCTGGTGTGCTCGTTGACGAAGGCCAGCGGCAGCTGCAGCTGGCGGGCCAACCGTTCGCCATAGCGGCGGCAGTGCTCCGCCTGCTCGGTGGGTTGCTGGGCCGCATCCAGCGGCAGGCCCACCACCAGGGCGCCGATGCGACGCTGCTGAGCCAGGGGAACCAGCAGGGCGAGATCAGCGGCGAAGCGACCGCGCCGCAGGGCGGGCAGGGGCGTGACGGTGAGGCCGAGCGGGTCGCAGCCGGCCAGGCCGATGCGGCGGCGACCCACATCCAGGGCCAGCACGGAGCGGGGGGCGGGCGCCGCCAATCAGCGCCCCAGGGGGGTGGGGATCGGGCGCTGGCGCGGTTGCAGCTGGCCGAGCACCGCCTCCAGCCGGCGGGCCACGGCCTCGCTCGGTTGCGGCGCATGGCGGCGCCAGACGCTGCGGGCCATCAGCACCTCCTCCCCCTCGGGCGCCAGGCCCATGCCCTGGAGCCAGCGGCCCCGGGCGGCATCCTGCACGTCGCTGCGCAGCACCAGTTGCTCGGCACCAGCGGCGCCGCGCTCCAGCAGCAGGCGCAGGGGCTCACCCAGCAGGTGCTGCCAGCCGGGATGCAGGCTCAGCTCCAGTTCCGGCAGCCCGCGGGAGCCGGGGCGCAGGCGCCGCACGCCGGCCACGGCCTGGTGGCGTGAAGGGTCGTACAGCATCAGGCTCGGCGCCTCGGACTCGTCCATCAGGTCGTCGACGCGGCGATCCAGCAGCTGGCGCAACTGGGCCGGCAGGGTGGACTGCTCCAGCTGCCACATCGCCACGGCCGTGCGCCGGTTCAGCGGCAGCAGCTGCAGATCAGCGGGCAGGTTCAGGGTGACCGGGGCGGTCGGCTGCTCCGGCCGCTGCCAGCGCCAGAGGATTTCGCGGCGCAGCGGTTGAAAACCCTGCTGGCGCAGCACCGCCAGCCGCTCGTCGTCGCAGCTGGAGCTGGTGGCGATCCAGCTGGCGGCGTTGCGACTGCGCTGGATCGCCTCGCGCACCAGGGCGGCCTCGATCGCCAGCCGCCCAGCCTCTCCGCCGGCCAGGCACTGCTCACTGGTGCGCAGATGCTGCAGCTGCCAGCAGCTGCCGCTGCGGTTGAGGCGCTGGCTCACCACCAGCCCCAGCGGGTGATGCGGGCTGCGATAGGCCACCAGCACCGCCGGGGCCAGGGGCGGCCGGGGGGCCAGATGGTGCAGCAGTCGCTCCGGACCCTGCAGCAGCAGTGAGCGCTGCAGCAGTGGCAGCAGATCAAGGAAACAGGCCTCCTGCAGGAGCGGCAGCTGCCAGCCCCGCAGGGGTTGCACCTGCAGGCTCTCAACGGGCGGTGTCAGGGTGGCTGGCGACACGTCGCACTCCCGGTGGCCACCGGACGGTGGAGCCTCCGCCCATGCTACGGCCGCACGACCTCAGGGGCGAACCAGCACCAGGGGCGTGCGCTCGTTGGCGTTGCCGGCCGGGTTGGGCTTGAGGGCGCGCTGCAGCAGCGCTTCGTCGCAGCCCGGGCTGGAGGCCAGCACCTTGACGCGCCCGAGATCGTTCACATCCACCACCGCCACGGCCACCCCCAGCTCGGCGGCCAGCTGGCGGCAGACGGCGGCGCTGTCTGCGGGACCGAGCACGATCGTCTGGTCGTAGGGGGGGGTGGTGCCGGTGATGTCGTCGATCAGGCGGGCCTGCTCCCCGGCCAGCCGGTAGAACCAGCCCTTGAGGCCCACCAGCTTGAGGGCGGTGCCCACCAGCCAGGCGCAGAGCACGCGGGCCGGCCCGACGTCGTCGATCAGGGTCTGCATGCCGCAGGCGCTGGCCAGGGAGCTGGTGGGATGGAACACCCGGCACAGGAGCCGTGCCAGCGAGGACGGCTCCACCATGGCGGGATGGTGATAGCGGCCCTGCATGACGGCCAGGGGTGTTTCGCCGATGGTCAGCACATCACCCGGTTGCAGCACGGCGCCGGCGTAGTGGCGCAGCACCTCGGCCGGATCGTCGAGGGTGCCGAGCAGATGGGTGCGGATCGGCAGCACCGCGCAGCGATCCCCCTCCCGCCAGCGTGCGTTCTCGGGGCTGGCCGGGGCCGGACGGCGCAGGGGGATCAGCACGCCGTCGCGGCGCTGCAGCCGGCCGAAGGGGCCGTAGTTCACCCAGAGGATCTCCAGCCAGAGGGTGTCGAGCAGCTGGCGCAGATCGGCGCCCTCGTGGGCCGTGATCGTGACCCGCGCCTGCGCCTGGGTGCTCTTGCGGCCCTTGACGATGTAGGCGAACCAGTAGTTGTCGGCCCGGGCGTCTTCGTCGGGATGCTGCGGACGGATTTCGCTGCGGATCTGCAGGCCGGAGAGATCGGCGCGGCCGAGCAGGGTGGGCTGCAGCGCGATCTCCGGCACGAACACCTCCATGCGGGAATGGGGGTTGTGGATGCGCAGCGTTCCCTTGACCAGCAGCTGCTGATCGCTCTGGCGCAGCACCTTCCAATCGGCGGTGCTGAGCTGCAGCGGCGAGGCGGGCCGCAGCCGGTGGCGGCCCTCCAGCCACAGCAGGGCAGCCCCGAAGAGCAGGGCGGCGATCAGCAGAACAGCGAGCAGGGGGGGCAAGGCCGGCAGATTGCGTTCTGCGGGAGCGTAGAGCTTGCGGCCGGAAAAGCCCTCTAGCGTTTGTTCAACGCCACCTCTGGGGAGGCCCGATGCGCAAAACCTTCGTTCTTGACACGAACGTGCTGCTGCATGACCCCCAGGCGCTGACCCGCTTCGAGGACAACGCGGTGGTGATTCCGATCGAGGTGGTCGAGGAGATCGATCGCTTCAAGCGCGATCCCTCGGAGAAGGGGCGCAACGCCCGCCAGATCTCGCGCCTGCTCGATGCCCTGCGCGAGAAGGGCAACCTCGCCGATGGCGTGACGATCGATGAGACCACCGGCGGCACCCTGCAGGTGGTGTTCTGCCGCAGCGAGACCCTGGCCCAGCTGCCGCCGGAGCTCAAGGGCGGCAACGGCGACAACAACATCCTGGCGGTGGCCCTCGAGCAGCTGCGCTCGGGCGTCATCGCCGATCGGCCGCCGGTGGTGCTGGTCACCAAGGACACCAACCTGCGCATCAAGGCCGATGCGGTGGGCCTGATCGCTCAGGACTACACGACCGACAAGGTCACCATCGCCGATCTCTATGCCGGCGTCTGCGAGCTGATGGCGAGCGCGGCGGCGATGGAGGCGGTGCGGGGCGAGGGTGGGCTCAGCCTCGCGGCGCTGCCCTCGGCGCAGGGGGTGGAGCTGCAGGCCAACGAGGGGGTCACGCTGGTGGATGAGGCCCAGCCGAACCACACGCTGCTGGCGCGCTTTGACGCGGCCCGTGGCGCCCTGCTGCCGCTGCAGCGGGCCGGTCGCACGCGGCTGGGCAAGGTGGGGCCCCGCAACCGTGAGCAGACCTTCGCCCTCGATCTGCTGCTCGATCCGGCCGTGCAGCTGCTGACGTTGGTGGGCAAGGCCGGCACCGGCAAGACCCTGCTGGCCCTGGCGGCCGGCCTGCATCAGGTGGCCGATGAGCACCTCTACGAGCGGCTGCTGGTGACCCGACCGGTGATCTCCCTCGGCAAGGAGATCGGCTTTCTGCCGGGCAGCCTCGAGGAAAAGATGGGCCCCTGGATGCAGCCGATCATCGACAACCTCGATTTCCTGCTGGGGGGCAGCCCGGAAGAGGAGGGTCGCAGCTCGGTGCCGCGCGCTGCGGCGGGCGGTTCGGGGCGGGCGGGATCCCATCGCGCCCCCCGCAGCAACTGGACCGATCTCAAGGGCATGGGCCTGCTGGAGGTGGAGGCGATCAGCTACATCCGCGGCCGCTCGATCCCCCGCCAGTTCATGGTGGTGGATGAGGCCCAGAACCTCACCCCCCATGAGGTGAAGACGATCGTGACCCGGGTGGGCGAGGGCACCAAGATCGTGTTCACCGGCGATCCGTATCAGATCGACAATCCCTACGTGGATGCCGAGAGCAACGGCCTCACCTGGCTGGTGGAGCGTTTCAAGGGCCAGGCCCTGGCCGGGCATGTGACCCTGATCCGTGGCGAGCGCAGCGAGCTTGCCGAACTGGCGGCGAATCTGCTCTAGGGCGCGGCCGGCCTGAGGATCTGAAGCGGGTGGGCTGCGCGGCCGGGCCCTACACCATCCGCTCCGGCCGCACCCACTGGTCGAACTCCTCGGCGCTGATCTCGCCGAGCACCAGAGCCGCCTCCTTGAGGCTGAGGCCGTGCTTGTGGGCGTGCTTGGCGATGCCGCTGGCGCGGTCGTAGCCGATGGCGGGGGTGAGGGCGGTCACCAGCATCAGGCTCTGGTTGAGCAGGCGCTCGATCCGGGCTTCGTTCACCTGCAGGCCCTCGATGCAGTGCTCGCGGAAGCTGCGGCAGGCGCCCGCCAGCAGCTCAACGCTCTCGAGCGTGTTGTGGGCGATCAGCGGTTTGAACACGTTCAGCTCGAAGTTGCCCTGGCTGGCGGCCAGCTGCACGGCGGTGTTGTTGCCCATCACCTGCACGGCCACCATCGTCAGGCTTTCGCACTGGGTGGGGTTCACCTTGCCCGGCATGATCGAGGAGCCCGGCTCGTTCTCCGGCAGCACCAGCTCCCCCAGGCCGCAGCGGGGGCCGCTGCCGAGCCAGCGGATGTCGTTGGCGATCTTCATCAGGCTGCCGGCCAGCACCGTGAGGGCGCCATGGGCCGCGGCGATCGCCTCATGGCCCGCCAAGGCCTGGAACTTGTTGGGTGCGCTGCTGAAGTTGGTGCCCAGCCGTGCGCTCAGCCGCGCGGCCACCGCCTCGCCGTAGCCCTTGGGGGCATTCAGGCCAGTGCCCACGGCGGTGCCGCCGATGGCCAGCTCCCGCAGCCGCGGCAGGCTCAGGCGGATCGCCTCCAGCCCGAGTTGCAGCTGGGCCACGTAGCCGCCGAACTCCTGGCCGAGGCTGAGGGGCACCGCATCCTGCAGGTGGGTACGGCCGATCTTCACCAGCTGGGCCCAGGCCGTGGCGCGGGCCTGCAGGGCCGCCGCCAGCTGCTCCACCGCCGGTAGCAGCTCGCGCTCCAGCTCCAGCACCACCGCCACGTGCATCGCCGCCGGGAAGGTGTCGTTGCTCGACTGGCTGAGATTGACGTGATCGTTGGGGTGCACCGGGCTCTTGCTGCCCAGCACGCCGCCGAGGGCTTCGCTGGCCCGGTTGGCGATCACCTCGTTGGCGTTCATGTTGCTCTGGGTGCCCGAGCCCGTCTGCCACACCTTCAGGGGGAACTCGCCATCCAGCTCGCCGGTGGCCACCTGCTCAGCGGCGGCCACGATCGCCGCGCAGAGGTCGGCATCCAGCTTGCCCAGGTCGCGATTGGCTTCGGCGCAGGCGGCCTTGAGCTGGCCGAAGGCGTGGATGATCGGCAGCGGCATGCGCTGGCCGAAGGGGAAGTTGCCGATCGAGCGCTGGGTCTGGGCGCCCCAGTAGTGGTGGGCGGGCACCGCGATGGCGCCCAGGCTGTCGGTTTCCTGGCGGGTGCTCATGGGGTTGGCGCTCAGCGGGAGGGCACGATCTCGCTGTTGAGCTCGTTCACATCACGGCTCAGGCTGAGGGTCACATCCCCCTGCGGCTTGAGGCCGGTCACCGTGGTGAGCGCGGCGTTGATCGCATCGATGCTCACCGGGCCGCTCTCATTGAGCACCGCCTTCCCCTCGGTGTTGAACACCACCACCTGGGGGATGGTGCCCTTCCAGTAGGTGGCCGGATCGCTCGGTCCCTGGCCCTGGCGGTCCTGCAGGGGGTCGGTGGGCAGCAGGATCAGCTCGGCGGTGCGGCCCCAGAGGCGCTGCAGCTCGTTGAACACCACGGCGTACTGCTTGCTGGCGGCGCTGTCGTCGAGGAAGAAGCCCAGCACGATCGGCCTGTGGTCGGCCATGGCCTGCGCCAGGGTGCTGCGGGGCGGCACCAGCGAGCCGTTGCCGGCGTAGAGGGCGTAGATGTTGCCGTCGTAGCTGTTGGTGTCCCGGGCGGCCAGGGCCCCACCGGCCGCGCCGATCAGCGTGGTGAGGGCCACCAGCAGGCTCAGGGCCAGCGGGGCCAGACGCTGCAGCAGCCGGGCCAGGGGGGCGGGCATCGGGTGGGGGATGGACAGAAGCGCCATTGTGACGGCTGGGCCGCCCTCAGCCGCGGCCGATGCTGCGGCCCATCCCCTGCAGGATGCCGCGCCCCACCAGGCCGATGGCCCGGCCGATCACCTGGGTGAGCAGCACCACCACCAGGTCTCCGGCGCGGCGCAGCATGGTCTGCAGCTGCGGGGCCAGGGCATCGCGCGCCTCAAGCAGCAGAGTGACCAGCTGCTGGGGCCAGCCCAGGCGGCGCAGTTCGGCGTCGCGCGGCTCGGTGAGGGAAAGGGGCTCGATCGCACCGCCGCGCAGGCCGTAGAGCAGGCGCTGGCTCTCGTAGAGCTGCACCGGGCGCTCGAACCAACTGCCCCAGCGCTGCTGGGTGTTCAGCTGGTTGCGCAGCCGTTCGAGGTTGCGGGTGGCCAGCAGCTCGGGCACGAGCAGGTAGCGGCGCAGCTCCGGCCAGCTGCTGCAGCTGGCCAGAACCTCAGCGCTGATCAGTTCCGCGCTGCGGATCAGCCAGTTGCTGATCAGCAGCTCCAGATGCAGCACCGCCTGCGGTTCATCGGGCGCGAGCAGCCGGCCCTCCACCAGCAGCGGCTGGGCCTGCACCAGCGCCGCCAGCATCGGCAGGGCTTCGGGAAGGTCCGGGTCGAGGCTGGTGAGGCTGCTGGCGCGCGCCAGGCTGTCGGCCACCGGCAGCAGCCCGCCGTCGTAGGGCAGTTGCACGTATTCGCCGGCCATCTCGCGCAGCGAGAGCCGCCGCAGCTCCGGCTGCAGACCCTGCCAGCGCTCCGCCAGGGCTTCACCGCGCAGCTGATCGCCGCGCAGGCGGGTGATCAACAGGTCGAGCTGGCTGATCAGGGCCAGCAGCAGATCGCGCCGGTGCTCCTCGCTGAGCCCGTCGAGGGCCATCAGCTGGCCGCTGCCGTTGCGCAGCCCGGCCTGGGCGGCGGCCACCAGCCGGCCCTGGATCGTCTCCCACACCGCGATGGCCGTGCGCTGGCGCAGGGTGATCGCTGTGCTGCTCTGCTGGCGGCCTGGGGCTGATGCCGGGCCGACGGCCGTGGCTTCAGAGGCAAAGGCCATGCTGATCGGGCCCCACAGCCAGAGCAGCAGCCGGCGGGCCATCGCCAGTTCCCGCATGCGGCCCAGCAGCAGCAGGCGGCTCAGACCGCCATCGCACAGCTCCAGCCAGCGCTGGCAGCGGCGCTGCTCGGTCGCGATCTGGGCGAGGCCGCTCTGCAGCAGCCATTGGCCGAACCCCAGGGCAATCGGGTCGGGTTCAGCGGCCACGGCCTGCAGGGGCCGCAGTTCCAGCACGCGCCCCCCCTCGAGCAGGGTGACGACGGCGCTACGGATCTCCTCTGGATCGGCCTGTTGCAGCAGTCCCTCGCTCGGCAGCTGCAGCAGCCAGTCGCTGCTGTAGCGCGCCTCGCCTGGCAGCAGCAGCAGAACGGGGGCCGGATGCCAGCGCTCCCGCAGCTGCTGCAGTTCCTGCAGCAGGCTCTCGGGCGGCATCGCCGCCGGCGCACTCCAGATCACCAGTTGAACGCCACCGGCGAGCTGGCCGGCATCGGTGGCGATCCGCAGGGGCGGCAGAGGCGCTTCGGCCTTCTCCAGCAACCGCTGCAGCCCCTCAGCCAGCAGCGGTTCGGCCAGGATCAGCAGCTGGGCAGCGGCCTTGGCCTTGGGCACGGCGGTTGGAGGGGGGAGTGGCCTGAGAGCAGGCGGGGTGAGGGGCTCAAATTAACGGCTGCCGCAAGGCCGGTCAGCCGCGTCGGCCGCTCAGGTTGAGGGTGTAGCTCTCGATGCGGTAGCCGGTCTGCTGCTCGATCTGCTGCAGCAGTTCGGCGGGGAGTTCCACATCCAGGTCTTCGATGGCACCCGAATCGAGGCAGGTGAGATGGCTGTGGGGATCGCTGCGGTAGCCGTACAGGCGGCCGCTGGCGCGATCCAGGCACTCGATCACGCCGGCGCTCTGCAGGGCCTCGAGGTTCTGGTACACGGAGGTGTGGCCGATGTTGCGGCCGCGGGCATTGAGCTTCTCGAAGATGTCGCGGGCGCTGAGGTGCTCCTTCTCGTCCCAGAGCAGTTCCAGAACCATGCGCCGCTGGCGCGAGAGGCGCATGCCCAGATCGCGGCAGCGCAGATAGGCCGCATCCACACCGCTGGAGCGCTCACCCGCGCGGGTGGATCCGGGCTTGCTGGCTGCCGTGACGGCCACGCACTGGCTGCATCGCTTACACCGTTATAGATGGCTTGGGCGAAGTGAGTGCGTCCTGGAGGCGCTCCGGTCCCACGGCCTGCAGGGCCTCGGCCAGATCCACGGCGCCGTCGTACAGGGCCCGGCCCACGATCACGCCCTCCACGCCCAGGGGCGCCAGGCTGAGCAGCGAGAGGATGTCCTCCAGGGTGCCGATGCCGCCGGAGGCGATCACCGGGATGCTGCTGGCTTCGGCCATGGCCCGCAGCGCCGCCAGGTTCGGGCCCGCCAGGGTTCCATCGGTGGCGATGTCGGTGCTGATGATCGCGGCCACCCCAGAGCCCTCGAAGCGCCGGGCCAGATCGGTGGCCTGCACGCTGCTGGTCTCGATCCAGCCGCGGGTGGCCACCAGGCCATCTTTGGCATCGATCCCCACGACGATCCGGCCGGGGTGGCGGCGGCCGAGCTGCTCGACCAGCTCGGGCTGTTCGATCGCCACGGTGCCGAGGATCACGCGATCCAGCCCGCACGCCAGCAGCTCCTCGGCCCGCTCGGCACTGCGCACGCCGCCACCGAGCTGCACGGGGATGGCGAGGGCGGCGGTGATCGCCTTGATCACCGGATCATTCACCGGTTGGCCGGTGCGGGCGCCATCGAGGTCCACCAGGTGCAGGCGCCGGGCCCCCTGGCGCTGCCAGTCCAGGGCCTGGGCCACCGGGTCGTCGCTGAAGCGGGTCACCTGGCCGTAGTCGCCCTGATGCAGCCGCACGCACTGGCCGTCGAGCAGGTCGATGGCGGGGATGATCTGCATGGCGGCGGGCGCTGGCAACTGCTGCCAGCCAGGCTGCCAGAGGCCGCGATCGCGCAGGCGCCGCAGCGGCACCAGCAGCCGCACCTCGCCGTTGAGCACCGCCTGCAGCCGCACGGCCCGCTCCGCTCCCCGGCCCTGCTCCCCCAGCAGCCGGAAATGGCGCAAGCCTGCGGTGTCGGCCAGGGCGGCGGCCTGGGCGGTCCAGTTCAGCGGCAGCTTGGCGGGCATCGGTGCGGGGATCGGTGCGGGGATCGGTGCGGGCGTCGGTGGCGGCGTCGGTGCGGGCGTTGCGGTGGCCGGCGATCGGGGTGGGCCCTGGCCCTCAGGCTCCGCTGAGTGGCCCCAGCTGGCGGTTGAGGCCGTAGGTCTCGGCATCGGCCGGATCGCTCAGCCCCAGCTCCTGGCGCCACTGCTGGATGGGTTTGTCCCAGCCCTCCTCCCAGCGGGCCAGGGCCAGGCAGCTGGCCTGGCGGGCGATTGCCTGGCCGTGGCTGATGGCGCGGCTGATCGCCTCGAAGCGCTCGCTCTGGAAGCGGAAGCTGGCCAGCTGGGCGGCGCCGTTGAGCAGCACGTAGGCGGGGAAGCCGATCTGGGCTGCGGTGATCGCCAGCACACCGCTCTCCCCCTCGGGGTCGGTGCCGAAGCCGGCCAGCACGTGGTGGATGTCGTGGGTGGTGGCGATGCGCTGGGTCAGCCAACGCTCCTCGCTGTCGATGGCACGCGGCCGGAAGAACTCCGGGTCGTAGCCCAGCTGGCGGATCAGTTCGGCATAGCGCCGGCCGAGGCTGCCCTGGGGCATCTGGATCAACCGCTCGATATCCGGTTGCAGAGGCGGGTAGCGGCTGTCCATCAGCGCTGCGCCGCCCGGCAGGGCGCGGAAGCGCTGCACGCAGGCCGCCATCTGCGCGCTGCCGAGGAAGCTGTCCACCAGATCGGCCACGTTGCCCAGATCGCCGCCGCTGCGCCCGATCGCCGCCAGCAGCTTGAGGTTGTTGAGCGAGCGCAGCAGCTCCTGGAAGCGGGCCATGGCCGGGTTGGGCGCGGTTGGACTCCGGCTGCGAGCAGCGGCGGCCGCCGGTTTGAATGGCCCCAGTGTGCAGGCAGCTGGCGTGAAGATCCTGGTGATGGGCGGCACCCGATTCGTGGGCCGGCCCCTGGTGGCCCAGCTGCTGGCCGAAGGCCACGCGCTCACCCTGTTCACCCGCGGCCGCAACCCGGTGCCCGCCGGTGTGGAGCACCTCTGCGGCGATCGCAGCACGCCGGAGGGCCTGGCGGTGCTGGAGGGGCGTCGCTTCGATGTGATCGTCGACAGCTCCGGCCGCACGGTCGACGACAGCCGCGCCGTGGTGGAGCGCACCGGCGCTCCCAGCCACCGCTTCGTGTACGTGAGCTCCGCCGGCGTCTACGCCGACAGCGAGCTCTGGCCCCTCACCGAGGACTCGCCCACCGACCCCCAGAGCCGCCACAGCGGCAAGCTCGACACCGAGGCCTGGCTGCAGGCCGAGGCGATCCCGTTCACCAGCTTCCGGCCCACCTACATCGTGGGCGCCGGCAACTACAACCCGGTGGAGAGCTGGTTCTTCGATCGCATCGTGCACGGCCGTCCCGTGCCCCTGCCCGGCGATGGCAGCACGATCACCCAGCTGGGGCATGTGAACGATCTGGCCGAAGCGATGGCCCGCTGCCTCGGCGTCGATGCCGCCGCCAACCGCATCTACAACTGCAGCAGCGCCCAGGGCATCAGCTTCCGCGGCCTGGTGGCCGCCGCCGCCCGCGCCGCCGGCAAGGATCCGGCGTCGGTGGAGATCCGCAGCTTCGATCCCTCCGGTCTCGACAAGAAGGCCCGCAAGGCGTTCCCCCTGCGCCTGGCTCACTTCCTCACCGACATCACCCGCGTGCGCACCGAGCTGGCCTGGACGCCGAGCTACGACGTCGAGCGCTCGCTCGCCGACAGCTACAGCAACGACTACGCCCGGCGCCTGCCCACCACGCCCGATTTCAGCAGTGACGCGGCGCTGATCGGCTGATCGGCTCTCAGCCCTTGCGCAGGTAGCCCCAGGCGGAGCTGAGGGCCAGCAGCAGCGAGGGCCAGAACAACCAGTAGCCCAGCAGGTGCAGGATTCCCGGCAGGCCGAAGCTGCCGGGCCCGTCCAGGGCTGCGCCCCAGCCGTTGGGCCAGAGCAGCAGCAGCAGGGCGGCGAACTGCAGGATCGTCTTGGCCTTGCCACCCCAGGAGGCGGGCCCGCCGCTGCCCTGGCCGGCCCGCCAGCCGGAGATCAGCAGTTCCCGGGCCAGCAGCAGCCAGATCGCCCACAGGGGCAGCACCCCCTTGGCGGCCAGCCAGAGCAGCGGCGCCAGGATCAGGATCTTGTCGGTGAGGGGATCGAGCCGAGCCCCCCACACCGAGCCGCCCCCGGCCCGCCGGGCCAGGGCCCCATCGGCGGCATCGCTCAGGCCGCCCAGCAGCAGCAGCCACCAGGCGACGGCCGGCCAGTCCGCCGCCAGCGCCAGGATCAGCGGCAGGCCGGCCA
>Ga0075471_10000788_pt1 | contig 19785 bp, 25 predicted proteins | sample DEB19_08_DNA_2_FD_74787 | JGI IMG/M metagenome (GOLD analysis project Ga0075471, IMG submission 74787) | Aqueous microbial communities from the Delaware River and Bay under freshwater to marine salinity gradient to study organic matter... | ecosystem: Environmental > Aquatic > Marine > Coastal ... | reverse complement strand
AAGAACTTTATGAAGAAATTTGTATTTCTTTAGAACAAAAAAAGCTAACAAAAAAGGCCGAAGAAATGCTGATTTTGATAGCACAAAGAGCAAACACAAAACTTAGATACGAAAACCCAATGGATCGAGAAGATTGCATTTCATTTGCAATGTTAGATCTTTTCAAATATTGGGATCGTTTTAAACCAGAAAAGACGACAAATGCTTTCTCTTTCTTTACTCAAGTAGCAAAGAATGGTTATGCTAAAGGTTGGAATAAATTGCACCCTGGTAAATACAAAGGAACAATTTCTCTAAGTGGAAGTGGAGATTCTGATTCAGAAGGAATCTACTCAATATAAAAGAAAGAATGAAAAATCTACTTACATACGACGAATTCTTAGATGAAAATTACTTACCCTATTTTGGGGTAAAGCAGGCTCTTGATGATTCTGTTGACAATGAAAGTGGTAAACCTACGACCATTAAAGATTTTCATAGAATATATGCAATGACTACTACTTGGTGGAATGCATGGAAAGCAGAAAACAAAGACAAATACGAATTTACTCAAGATGCTTTTACTAAAACATATGATGTAAAAGATAAGAAAACCGGGGATTTGGTTTTTGTTTATGATTATGGCCGTTTCAAAATCTTTACTAATAATTCTCCTTCTATGTTTGTTTTGAGAGATGAAGTTTCTCCAGAAGAACTTCAGAAAGCTGAAGACAACGCTGAAAACATAGACAAAACAGAAAAGGAAAAAGAGGAAGCTGAAAAAATAGCTAAATCGAAATTACCTAAAAAGGATGGAGCTGGAGATTCAGCCGAAGATCAAACATCTGATGTTGGATCGGATGAAGAAGAGGCAGACGACGAATTTAAACTATAATAAGGAATGAATTTACAATTACCTACATATGAACAATACTTTCTTAATGAAAGTCGTAAGTCTTTCGAGACATTCATGGAAATAGATGCAAAAAAGAAGCTATTTGAATCTTTGTCTATTTGTCCATTTTTAACTGCCGAAGAAAGATTATTTTCCGAATTAGTTATTGAAACAAATCAATGGGATTTTTTCTTAGACGGAACTCTAAATGAAGAATCTATTGCTGATAAACTTAAAGCTAAAGCTGCGGCTGCACTTAAAACAATCAAAGACAAAGGTAAGGAATACTTATCAGATACACAAGAAGTTATTTTAAAAATTGGAGGAAATATATCTGCACTTATTGGTAAAATCGTTGGTGTAATTAAAGCATTCCTATCTAAAGCTTGGGCTTGGATTCAACAGCAAGTTGAATCCGGGTATGCAAAATCTAAAGAAGGAATTATTAAAGCTGCTAAAGGAAAATTTGCTGGTAAATCAGATGTTGCTAAAGCTGAAGTTAAAAACCTTGGAGCTATGGCAAAAGGTGCTGCTGCTTGGTGTACTGGTGGAGTTGTTGGAGATATGGAAAAAGGAATGAATGATGCCGGTAAAATGGACGAATCATTCTCTTACATTATTGAAAATGGTCTTTATGTAGCTGCATCAGAATTAATTCTAGAAGATGAGGAATTTGTAAATTACTTAAAAACTGATGACTTATATGAAAGTGGTGGAGGAGTTAAAATTCCTTTCCTTTCTGCATTAGCTCATAAATTAGCGGAAGTACAACCATTTAAAGCTCTTCACTCTATTGAACATGCTGCAGGTGATGCTGCTAACAGTGGACTTGGTAAAATTTCTTCAATCCTTTCTAAAGTTGCTAAAGCTCCAGGACCATTTGAATTTACAATTGTTGGTGCTGTATTTGCTTTAGTTACTGGATATGCTATTAAAGCTGGAGTAAAAAATATTGTACATGAAATTGGTGCTTCGGCATTCGGTGCTATGGTAGTAGGACTAATTCCTGGAATTGGTGTTATTCTTATGTGTATGAAATATGCAGCTAAGGGAATCTGGTGTGTTGGAATTTGTGAAACCGCATTAGGTATGGTAACTAAAGGTGATGACCATCACGATGACGAAGAGCATAAAAAAGAAGAAACAAAAGAAGAAGAATAATGGAAAACCTTCTATCATATGACGACTTTATTAAGATCGAAGAAAACCTAACAATAGGAGATCCAGGATCTGAATACAGTTCACCTATTATTTCTAAGGTGACTAGTAATGGAATCGTTACTTACACCGATAGTAGAGGTAAAACATTTTCCAAGAAGATTGAAGAAGATCTTCAACAAATGGCAGATGGAGTTTTAGATCCAAGCCAATCAAATCAAGGATCACAATTAAATACCGATCCAAATCGAACAGTTGGAACAGGAACATATACTCCTGTTAGAGCTGCCGATCAAAATGTAACAACAAAAGCTGGTTCAGATACGACCGACTCCGCAAGTGGAGGTTCTTATCCTGTTTACATCAGCTAAGATAAATAATAAAAAACAAACCAAAACATGAAAAACTTATTATCATTTGACGAGTTCGTAAACGAACACTACAATGTTGAAGAAACTAAAGAAGTTGAAACTAAAGTTGAAGAAGGAACTGATGCTGATGGATTCGACCCTTCAAAAACAACCGATGCTGATCCAACTGAAGCTGCAATTAAAACTGTTGAAGAATTAGTACCAGGTACTGAGTACGTAGTTGACGGTAAAGCTGATATGTTATACCAAGGTGTAACTGACGGAGTTTACGTATTCAACGGAGAAGAAAAAGCTGAAGCTGTTCAATTCACTGAAGATGAAATGGCTGCACTTGTTTCTGCTGGTAAAGTTGCTGCTGTAAAAGGACTTTAATCCTTAAAATGATATGCATTCGATTAAGAACAACAAACCAAAGAGAAATTCTGGGTTCATACAGGGATATTTTCCCATTAACGAATGCAAAAAGTATTATGGGAATGGTCCTATAATATACCGTTCCTCTTGGGAGCGTAAATTTTGTTTATACTGTGAAAGGACTCCGGAGATCGAAATGTGGTCTTCGGAGTCTATTTCTATAAAGTACTTTAACCCATTAGACGAAAAGTACCATACATATTTCCCTGATTATTTAGTCAAATTAAGAAATGGTACAACTTTCCTGGTTGAAATTAAACCAAAGGCTCAGTTAATTAAACCTACTGAACCGAAACGTCTAACTCCAAAATCCATTAAATCATACAAATGGGCTTATAACACATGGGTTACAAATATGGTTAAAAAAGAAGCCGCTGAAGTTTTTGCAAAGTCTCGTGGATGGAAATATATGCTAGTCACCGAGGACTTCTTCAAAAATAAAGAATAAAGATGAGCAATCCAGTTTTTGATTTTCTACAAGAGCTAATTAACTTAATGGCCACTAAATTTAGTGGAAAGGGTGATGTACCAGTTACTGAAGATTCTAAGGATGCTTATAAATGGCTTTTGGAACAAATGAAAATTCCAAAGAACAAAAGAGTTGCTGATGTTAATGGTCCTGTAATGCATAATGGAAAAATCTACATTTTCAAGTACAATGCAAAATACAAAGATAAATTAGCTTATTGGGATAGACATCCAATTGTTTTATTTTTAGGGTATCAACAAGGGGCTGAAGGTAAATTAGCAGTTGGTTTAAATATTAGTTGGTATCCACCAGAAGCAAGAAAATTCATAGTTGAAAAGATTAGAGAAATGTACAAAGGTCACTATGAATCGGCTATGAAAAAAGATCCAAATGATGCAATAGGACAGAGACCTGTTTTAATTGACTTATATACGCTTAAAACTGCGATGGATTCTATAGGTCTTTCATTTGCATTAAGAACTTATATTCCAGGAAACATGATGAAACCTCAAGTTTGTATTGATTATGAGGATTGGGATAAAGCTATTCGATTAGACACACCTAGGATATTCCCTGAGTTACAAACAAAAGGAAAACAAATGGACGATATCTATAAGTTATTTAGAGATTATGTTAAAGGGTATCGAGAAAATATGGCTGTGAATAAAGCAAAATTAGACAAAAATAAGAAACTCCAGAAGTATACCTTCATAAAATAAGAGTTGATGATCTAAGATCGAATATATACTATAACAAACAAACTAATAATAAATGCCAGGATTTGTAAATAGGGACGAAACATACTCAGGGAGACCGACAGCGGCCTCTCGAAATATCGTTACAAAAGCCCTTAAATCGCTTTCGTCATTCGGAATGATGTATGACGATATGGTACTTCGAAATTCGAAGGCCATAGGTATCAATGAAGATCGTTTTGGGTGGAAGCTAGATCCAAGAAACGTTGCTGGAGGTGAATATGATGATTATGCTTTATTCGCAAACCTTTCAATGACCGATATCAATCTTCGTAAATCGATATCTATATTTGATAAATCATACCCAAAGAAAAGAGAAGATCTTCGTAAATTCGCTATTCAAGACGAAATTGAAGAAATCCTAGATACATTATGTGATGAATGTATTGTGTATGATGATAAAAATTATTATTGCTTTCCTCTTGCTTTTGATGATGAAACATTAGAACCAGGAACTTTAGAAGCAATCAAAATTGCATTAGAAACAAACTTTAAGAGAATATACCAATATTTCGGTTTCAATAACGATATCGCAGCTTGGTCATATTTCCGTAAGTGGTTAGTTGATGGTTATCTTGCATTTGAGATTATCTACAACCGTAACCAAGATAGAATCATAGGTTTCAAAGAACTAGATCCAGTTTCTTTAGAACCAGGACTTGATAAAGAAGGTAAGAAAATTTGGAAGCAATTCAAAGGAATGCCTAATAAAGAAAGAGTTCTTTATGATTCACAAGTAATCTACATATCTTATTCAAACGTTAACACGGTTAATCGTGTTTCTTATGTTGAAAGACTTATCCGTTCTTTCAACTTACTTCGTATTATGGAGCATTCCCGAGTAATTTGGGCTACGGTAAATGCTTCATTCAAAACTAAATTCGTTATACCAGTTGGTGGTAAATCTAAAACAAGAGCACGTCAATCATTAGGTGTTCTTATGCAGAATTACCGTGAACAAATTGACTTTGATACCGATAGTGGTGACTTAAAAGTTAATGGTAAACCGATGATGCCTTTCAATAAAGAGTATTGGTTACCTTCCGGTGAAGCTGGAGAACCAACCATCGAAACAATTGGTAATGATGGACCTGATCTTTCAGATACAGATGCTCTTAAATACTTCCGTGAGAAGTTAATTAAAGTTTCTAAAATTCCTCTTTCTCGTTTTGATATGGAATCACCTCCATCATGGGAAATGAATGCCGAAGGTATGACTCGTGATGAAATTAAATTTGGTCGTTTTGTTACTCGTTTACGTTCAGTTTTCCAAGAAATTTTGGTTAAACCTTTATGGATTCAGATGTGTCTTGACTTCCCAGAATTAAAAGAAGATGATGCTTTTAAAGCACAAATTGGTATCAAATATAACCGATACAATATCTTCGAAGAGATGAAAGAAATTGAAATCTTACAAAAACGTCTTGATTTCGTTACATCTATGAAAGATGGTCTTGTTGAACAAGATGCTAATATGAATGAAATAAAATATTTTGCATCAGAATTCCTTATCCAGCGATTCCTAGGATTATCACCAGAAGACTTAAGATTGAACAAAAAACTAAAAGAAATCGAGGATCAAGAGAAGTTAGAAGCTGCCAAGAAATCGGCTGCTGTGGGAATGTAATCTCATACTCATATAATAACTTTTCATTCGGAACCTTGATATATAATTAAAATATAGACCCGCCAAAAATGAGCAATAACAAATATCTATTAGTATTAGAAAGATCTGAGGGTAACCTTGCAGCTTCTAAGGACGGAGATAAATATGTGTTGGAAGGTGTTTTTACCGAAATCGGTGTAAAAAACAAAAACAATCGTATTTATGACGAGAGAGAGTTGATGCCACACATCAATGAACTTAAGGAAAAACTTAAAGGCAACAAGCTTTTAGGTGAATTAGATCACCCAAAATCTTTCGATATCTCTTTAAAAAATGCATCACACGTAATTGAAGATATTAATTACGATCCTGCTTCTAAAAAAGTAATGGGACGTATTAGACTTCTTAATACTGATGCTGGAAAACAAGCAATGGCATTAGTCGATGCAGGTGTTCCTTTACATATTTCTAGCCGTGCTGCTGGAGTTGTAGAAAATGATGGTCACGTTAAAATCAAAAAAATGTTTACTTATGATTTAGTTGCAGATCCTGGATTTGCTAATGCTGAATTAAAAAGAGTTAACGAATCATTTGGATTTGATGATAACGATACTGTTTCTATTTATGAAACTGATATTGACCTAAGATTAGAGGAGTCAACTACCGAAGGAGAAAAATCAGTAGTTGCTGAAGTTGTTGATACAGAAGAGAAAACAAACACATCTATAACAGAAAAACAAAACAACGCAATGGATCCTAAAAAATACATTACCGTTGAAGATTTTAATGAGTATTCTAAAATCGTTAAAAACGAATTTGAAAATCTTAAAAAATCTTTAACTGAATCCAAATCAAATGAAACCGCTTCAGTTAACGAAGGTCTTGTAAAATACACCGAAACTGTTGCAAAAAGAGTTAATCAAGTACAAGAATACGTTGAAAGATTAGCTGAATCTGTTGATGGTCTTATTTCACATAACGACTACATCATCGAAAACCTTGAAAAGGTTAAAAATTACGCTGAATTAGTTGGTGAGAAAACTAACCAAGGAATTAACTATGGTGAGAAACTTGCTGAATCAGTAGATCACTTAATTGAATACACTAAATTGGTTGCTGAAAAAGCTGATCAAGGAATTGAATTCACAAAATATGTTGCTAATGAATCTAACAACCGTTGGAAATATCAAGCTTACATGAATGAGCAATTAGACAACGTAATCTCTCATAACGATTATATCGTTGAAGGAACTTCTTCAGTTATCGAGTACACTGAATACTTGAAAGAACAAACTGAAAACCTTTCAAATTACATGAATCACATCGTTGAGCAAATCAATGAAGGTGCTATCTTCAAAACTGAAGAAAAAGTAAATGAAGGTGCTGAGAAAACAGAAACTGAAGAAAAAGTAAACGAAGGTACTGAAACTAAAGAAACTGAAAATACTCTTTCTTTTGAAGAAGATCTAACAAATAAAATTGATGCTATTGTTGAAGCTGCTAAAGCTGAAAAACAAGCTTCAATCGTTAATAACAAACTACACTTCTTAAACTTCATTTCTGAAAGTAAAAGAAATCAATTTGCTTCTTTAAACCCTGAAGTAAAAGATAAAGTAATCGCTGCTTTTGAAGGAAATAAATTCTATGGTTCAGTTGATGCTGAAAGAATTTACGAATCAATTTTCTTAACAACTGTAGTTCCTCTTAATTGGTTATCAAACATGCCAGAGAAATATAAAACTACTTGGAATGGTTTGAATGAGTCACAAAAAACTGCTATTAAAGCTCAGGCTTCAGTAAAGGTTTTAGATACTCAATACAAAATTGATGACTTCTGGGCTACCAGAGATTTAAGAGATGTTAAAGTTGAATTAAACGAAAGCACTGAGCCTATCGTTATTAATGAATCAGCTAAATATGAATCTCCAACAGGTTACATGGAAACTGTTGAAGCTGAATTGAAAAGACGTTTCAAAAGATAATTTATAACCCATACAACAAATACTCCAATGAACTTACTTTGATCGGTAAGTTCATTGCTATACTAAAATAATCTAATACTCTTAGATATATAATGTAATAAACGCTATCATTGCTAAGACTCAAAAAGCAAAAATGCGTAACTATAAAACAACAAAAAACAAACATTAAAAAATGTACTTAATTAACGAATCTGAAATTTTCGGTAAATGGGCTCCAATTTTGGAATCTAATACTGGAATCACTGAGCGTTCTAAAGTTGAGTGGATGTCAAAATATTGTCACTACCATGAACTTTATGAAAACAACTCTTATGCACAATTAGGAGCTGTAAACGGTATGGGAGCTACTCGTTTCCCAGGTAACCCTGGAACTCAAGATGCTTTCTCTACTCAAGCAACTGGATCTGGTGACAAAGCTCACACACTTCTTCCATTAGCAATGCAAGTTGCTGCACAAACTGTAGGTCTTGACCTTGTACCAGTTGTTCCAATGCCTGGTCCAATGGGTGTATTAACTTACCTAGACTTCGTTTACGGTGGTGGTCAAACTGCTGGAACTGGAGCTAACGTTCCTCTTTTAATTAAAGCTGACATCGGTTCAACTGCTGCTGTAGGTGCTTCTGCAACTACTAACGGAGTTACTTTCTACTATGTAGGAGCTTCACGTTTAGATGGTAATGCTATCTACCGTATCGATGGTTCACTTGCTTCAGGAACTATCCTTTCTAACCTTGCTGGTGCAACTGCTGTTGCTGCTTTCTTCGGAACTCCAAGTTCAGTTGAATTAGTAAAAGCTCTTGAAGATCATATCACTGGTTTCTCTGGTCAAGCTTTAGCTAACAACGACTACACTGGAACTGATATCAACGATCCTTACTCTAGAGCTCAAGGTGAGTCTACTCAAGACAACGTAATGAACTTAAGTTTATTCAACAAATCAGTTGAAGCTAAAACTTTCCAAGTTGCTGCTGCAGTAACTCGTGAGCAAGTTCAAGACTTGAAACAATTTGGTATCGATGCTGTATCTCAAGTAGAATCAGTACTTATCAACGAGTTAACTCAGTCAATCAACAAAAACATCTTAGGACGTTTATTCGCTCTAGGTGAAAGAAACCACGCTCAAGTTCTTGCAACTCAAGGATCTAACTTCTTCGTGAACTTAGGTGCTACTGCATTAACTGTAACAGCTTCAGCTGCTGCTAACACTGCAACTGCTTTCGGTAACTACATCCAAACTGCTGCATTGTACAATGCTACTATGGCTGCTACTGAAAACTTAAACAGTGCTTCTGAAAACTTACACACTCGTCAACGTAAGATCATGTCTAAAATCTTAGCTATCGCTAACTTGATCGCTATTAGAGGTCGTCGTGGTCCAGCTACTTTCGTAGTAACTAACGGACAAGTTTGTTCAGCTCTTCAAGATGTTGCTGGTTTCGTACCTGCTCCAATGGCAAACACAATCAACCAAATGAGTGGATCACTTTACCCAATCGGTACTTTAGCTGGTCTTGCTATCTACAACGATCCTAACATGGCTTGGAACGATACTCGTTTCTGCGTAGGACGTAAAGGTGATGGTAACTCTCCAGGTCTTGTATTCATGCCTTACTTAATGGCTGAATCAGTACAAACTATCGCTGAAGGTACTATGGCACCGAAAGTTGCTGTAAAATCTCGTTACGCTTTAGTAGAGGCTGGTTTCCACCCACAAACTATGTACTTCACTTCAGGTGTATTCATGAGTCCAGTATTTGGTTCATTAGTATAATCCTAACGAATACTATAATTTTAAAGGAGTTCTCTTTCGAGGACTCCTTTTTTTATGTGGTCATAAATGTTGATATATATTAAAACTACAAGTGTAAATAAACATATAAGAATTATGATGTTCATAAAACCAACAAATGTTCTTCGAATTCAAGAAGAACTTAAAGAATACCAAAGGCTGTGTGGTGAGTTTAATCATTCTCCAGCTAAGGAAGAATTCGAAGATATTGTTAATTTTATTTTAACTCAAAGTGGTTCTGCTACAGGTGCTCTATCTGAATCTATTTCTGAATCAGATATGAATTACCTTTTTGAATCATTCAAAGAAAGATTAGAACCTTTATTAGAAAGAGGTGGAGGTGGAGGTGGACACATCGAAGCCGATGGTGAAGCCGAATGGGATACCGCAGTTGGAGCTGTTAACAATATTGCTAAAAAGGTAGGTACTGGAATTGTTGTAGGTGCTGCAACCGCAGGGTTATATATTGCTTTCTTGTTAAAGAAAGGAAAAATCAAAGGATCTATAGCAAAGGAAAATTCTTTAGAAATGAAAAAAATCGACAAATTCCAAGATGTTGTTGATTTGAAAGTTGAATTAGCTAAACTAAAAGGTGATGCAATTCCTTCTTTCTCAAATATGCCTACTATGACTCCTGCTCCTGAAATGGAAGCTCCTAAAAAACCTGGTGAAGAATAATGAAAACTATATTAGAACAAAAACTTCTTGAAGCTTACCAAGAAGAAATGATGTATAATTCTATTGAAAGCTTTTTAGTTTCAGTATCTGAAAATTATGATATTGAAATAAGTGAAGATTGTACTGTTGAGGATCTATTTGATTGTCTGTATGAATTCTTCAAAGATGATGAGTCTTTCATGGAATTAGAAGAAGCTTTAACTCCTGCACAAAAGAAAGCTTACGCTAAAAGATCTAAAGAAGCTAAAAAGAATAAAGGTCCTGAAAATAAGCCTAAAGTAACTGCTTTAAAAAAGGAGAAACCTGAAGCTAAGAAACCCGAAAAGGCAGAAACTAAGAAACCTGAAAAAGACGAAAAGCCAGAGGCTAAGAAACCTGAAAAGGCAGAAACTAAGAAACCTGAAGGTCCTTCTAAAACTGAACAAATTGAAAAGCTTAGAGAAGAAATTAAATCGATTGCCGATGAAATTAAATCTAATCGAGATAAGCTAAATAATTTAGACACTTCTAAACCAGAATCAAAAACCGTTTCTGATTCATTAAATGCTACTATTGTTGATCTAGAAAAGAAAAAACTTCCTTTAGATAAAAAGGTTGCTAAACTTGAAGATGACGAAGAAAGACAGGAAAGATTAAATAACTTAGAACCTATCATTGCTAAAAAGGCTGAATTATTTGATGCAATAAAGAAAGTTCATGAACTTCAAGATTCATTAGAAGGTGAAGAGGATGAAGAAAAAAGATCTCAAATTAAAGCCGAAATTGATAGAGCTAGATCGGTTAAGGATAGCATCAAAGATGAATTAGATGAACTTAAAGGAAATTCAGGAGAAGCTGAATCTGAAGCTGAATCAGAAATTACAAAAGGTAAAGAAAAAGCTAAAGAAGATAAAGATAAAGAAGATGCTGAAAAGAAAGCTAGAGCTGAAAAGTTAGAAGCGGAAAAGGCAACTTTATCTGGTCTAAAAGATGAGCTATCAAAAGCTACCGATAAAAAAGAAAGAGAGACGATAAAAGCTAAGATTGCCGATTCAAAAAAGAGAATCGCAGATATTAAAGATGAAGGTCCTCTACCAGACGATTATAAAGAAGCCGATACTTCAGCTGCCGATGCAGATTCAGACAAAAAAGAAGCTGAAATGGATGCTGAAGCTGATAAAGCCGAAGAAGAAGCTACTAAGGCAGAAGAGATTAAAAAACTTGAAGAGCAAGTAAATGCAGCTGTTGAATCTTACGATAACTTCGTAAAAAGCATCGAAGAAGGAATTAAAAACCAAAAAGAAGAAACTAACAAATTGGTTGGTGGAGCTTTAGGTAAAGCTAATTTCTTCTGTTGGTTGTTTATTATGAAAGAGAGAAATCAAGCGAGATTAGAGTTTTTACAAGCTCTGGAATCATTGATTCCTAATAAGAAGAACCAAGAAGCTTTAGCTGAACAAATCGAAAAAGCTAAAGAAGCTTTAAAGAAAACTCAAGAAACTTTCGATGAGAAATCTAAAACCGGTGAAGAAGCTGCAAAACAAGAAGATCCTGAAAAATTCAAAGATGCAAAAGCCGGAGCATCAGGAGAAGATGTTGATATGACAGTTTCTAAATCTGAAGATAAACCCGAAGGAAAATCAGAAGAAGGAGAAAAATCCAAATCACCTGAAGAAGCTGCAAAAGAGCAAAAGAAAAAAGAGATTGATTATAATCTAGGAGTTCTTACCTCTAAAATTGAAAAGGTTAAAGCTGCTGCCGATAAAGCTAAAGCAGATGGTAAAGACGAGAAAGTTTTAGATGCTATCAATAAGAACTACGAAGATATGAAGAAAGCTATTGAAGATCTTAAATCTCAAAAAGAAAAACTTGGTGAATCTTTTGATTCTATCGAATTAGAAATTTGGGCTTTAGATGTTGCTGTAACTTCTCTTCTAGAACAAATTGAAACGGGTTATCTTTTTGAATAATGATTGAAATAAAAAGGCAAAATAGAGGAAAAGCCCCTACAAAATGGGGAATACTTCTAAAAGGACTTCCACCTAGATATCGAAAGATTCTATCCAATAATCAGATATTTAAGAAATACTCTGATGATGATAGATTCATTCTAAGCATATTTAAAATGGAAGATGCCAATATAAAGGTATCATATTTAAAGAGACCGTTCATCAATCCTGAATCAAAAGAGGTGTCTACGTATTCAACTGTGATCGAACAATATAAAATTTTCGATTGGACTTGTGCTTATTGTAAGACCCCAATTAAATCCAGGATAGATAATTATAAAGCAAGCAATTTTACTTGTCAAAAATGCTTCAACTATTACATTAAGGATTCTCAAACATATAATCAAAGAATCGTAGATGCATCAGTTGAATTTACTACATTTTGTAAGAGATTAATGCTAGATAACCAGAAAAAATTTATAAAATACATAAAGAAAAATGAAAACTAGATTCTCATATTTTAGTGACTTCGTTCTAAACGAAGCAAAAAAGACAACTTCGTCACCTAAAGGAAAGGTTAAAGTTATCCTACTATCTAACGTTAGTGAGGAATCTAAGACTGTTCCTAGCATTAAAGCAGAATGTGAAAAAAGAGGAGTTAAATTTGCTGTAATCAATATCGACAAAGCTAAACTAGAAAAAAATCCAGACGGAGAAACTTTCACTATCTATGATAATGAATCTAAGATGAAGATCTCTTCGGATGATACTGCAATTCTAACAAGAAGAGGTGTTGTAAAGAGCACATACACTAGAGATATTGTTGAACAACTAGAAACTGCTAACTTCTTTGTTGTAAATACTCTCGAATCAATTATTGCATGTGAAAACAAATATGTTACTTCTAAGATCCTTATGGATGCAGGAATTCCTGTTCCTAGAATGGCACTAATTGAAAACGAAGAATCTATCGATTCTGCAGTTAAAGCAATTGGTGGACAATTCCCAGTAGTTCTTAAAATGCTTTCGGGTTCTCAAGGAATCGGTGTTTCTATCGTTGATTCTATTGGATCTCTAAAATCAGTTATGCAAACGATTTGGAAAGCTAACTCAAACGTTGAATTGCTAATCCAAGAGAAGATCGATTCTGATTACGATTTGAGAATTCACGTACTAACTCGTAAATTTAACTCACCTACTCCGGATGATACTGATTCGGTTCTTCTTGGGTATATGAGACGTAACCGAGTTAAGAAAGACTTTAGAACAAATTATTCTTTAGGTGGATCTGTTGAAAAAACTAAAGTAACACCCGAACAAGAAAAAATTGCAATCGAATCAGCTAAGGCTATTGGTTGTAATTGGTGTGGTGTTGATATTATTGTCGATAAGAAAACAGGTAAAAACTATGTACTTGAAGTTAATGCTTCTCCAGGAACTGAAGGACTTAAAAAAGCTACAGGTGTTGATGTTGTAAAAGATATTATCGACTTCATTTCAGATAAACAAAATTGGATTCGTTCTCGTAAAACTATCGGATTCCGTGAAGTTGTTACAATCCCTGGTCTTGGAGATTTTGTTTCTAAGTTCGATACCGGTAATGGTGCTCTTTCATGTTCATTAACTTATGATGAAGCTAAGCTATCCGATGATAAGAAAACAGTTTCTTGGGAATTAGGTGGAAAAAAATTCACAAATAAAGTTATTGGATTCTCTAATGCAGAAGTTGGTCATGTCGTTCAAGAAAGACCAATCATTACAATGGATGTTCAATTTGCTGGAAAAACCTACAAAGATGTACACGTATCTTTAGTAGACAGAAAAGAAAAATCAACTAAGTTCTTGGTTAACCGTAAATTTATGGAGAGAATCGGTTGTTCGGTAAGTCCTTTTAAAACCTTCATGGTAACTTCTTTCGATGGAGAATATTCAGCAGGAGATGCAAAAGGAAATAATCACACAGGAATCAAATTCGAAAAGTAATATGAAAAATCTTAAAACATTAGAACAATACATAAACGAGGCATCATCTAGCATAATCGCTAGTGATCGCACTACAACCGAACCGAAAGAATATATGTTCTTTGGTAATCTTAAAACTATCAAATCAAGAATTGATGAGTTATTAGCTATGGATCCCGCTAAGGTTGAAGCCATGCTACAAGATGGTCATGCTTGGGCTGTAGATCATATAGCAACATCAAAAGATGATATTGAGGAAGTTGCTGACTTCTTAAAGAATAATGTAAAATAAATCCCTTATGCCTTCATTAGCTCAAGCTGTTTATTTCATTAATGGACGATTAGTTGACTATATGGGCAATCCTATAGATCTTAGTCTATTAGGTCTATTAGGTCCTACTGGCCCAATAGGACCAACTGGAAGTCAAGGAGAACCGGGAGTTGCTGGACCGACTGGACCTACAGGACCAACTGGAGTAGCTACGGTTGTAACTGTAAGTGCTACTGGAGGAACCACAGTTGTAACATACGGATCAACCGGAGGTACTGGATCTACTCAAGGTGGAGGTGGACTTACCACAAGCTAAAACATACAAAACTATACACAAAAAGGACAATCGAAAGATTGTCCTTTTTCATTGAAGGAGATTCAAATTAATTATTGCAAATACAATTCTTTAAAATAGGGTTTTGTGTGTATACAGTCCCTTTACCAGAACCTGTATCAGAAACTCTAAGTCCTTCATTTCTATCAATTGCCATCCAATCAAATTCAACTAGATCCATTTCATTTAAGTGATCTATAACAATCTGAATGTCATATTTTTTGCAAGAATAGATATCGAATTGAAACATTGGTACCTCGTAAGCGTCCCATATATGGATTGATGAGTGAGATGTTGCCAAAGTTACAGTCCCAGTTAAACCTTCATTTCCGATTTCGTCTACATATACGGAAGTGGGTCCGGCCACAACGACCATACCAACTCTTTCTACTAAACTCTTGAACCAGTTGTTAAGGTCTTCTGCTGATTTGAAAGGCTTTTTACAATAACCTTTAATAAGCAGGTGTTGATGAAAAGGTACAAATGCCATTAGTTAATTATTTTTTGTTTATTTATCCAAAACCGACCAAATTTCAACCCTGCAAAAAAATGTTAATAACTTTTTTCAAAAACATTTTTTTCTTTCGAGAATTTGTATTATATTTGTAATATCAAATTAAAAAATAAACTTATGACTAACCAATCTCAAACAAACAACAAATCTCTTAAACGTTTAGGTTATTTAATCGGTACAATTTCATGTGGAATTATCTCTTACAATACTTTAACCGGAGATTTGCAAAATCATATCCATTTTGCTGGAACTCTTAACGAAATTGGATTCTTTGTAATGGGGTCTTTATTAACAATTATCTTTGCAATTATGACTTGTTCCGAATAATCAACATATAAAAAATATAACTTTAAAAGTAAAAGAATGTCTAAAACTTGGATCAAGAGGAAAATTAAGCTATTCCTCGGTAAAATTTGGAGATCTGCTGGTAGAACAGTAAACCCAGAAAGTCGAATTCCCGATCTTTCTCCTATGCAGTCAAAAACAGTTTCAATTATTCGTAGAATAATCCGAAATCCTGAATCTACTTTACTAAAGGACCCTGACACCGGTTTTTACTATGCTGAATTAAATCACTACTTTATTAAGTTTTCCGATAATACAGCTATCATAACGAACGGTAAATTTTCTTATTACGTTTCATTACCTTATGCAACATGCTCAAAATTAAGGTTGTATTTTGAAAATTATATTGTCGAAAGACGTAAGGTTTTAGAAGGAAAGTATGATTCTAATACACTACACAACTTTGACGAAATCCTTAATTCACTTTCATAATCATACATATAATAAAAAATCAATAAAGAATGAATCCGAAAAAAGCACTGTGGACAGAACGATACCGACCTTCGAAGTTAGATGAATTAATCTTACCCGATCGAATCAGTCGTAAATTAGAAAATGGTTTGTATATGAACTTCTTGTTTTATGGAAGTCCAGGTACAGGAAAAACATCAACTGCTAAAGTTCTTGCAGGTGACAATCCTTATATGTACATCAACTGTTCTGTCGAAACTGGTGTTGATACTGTAAGAACCAAGATTATGGAATTCTGTTCTACTTTATCTGTAATGGATGGACAGAAAAAACTTAAAGTTGTAATTCTCGACGAGTTTGATGGTGTATCAGATCAATATATGAAAGCTCTTCGTGGAACTATTGAACAATTTGAAAAAACTGCTCGATTCGTTGCAACATGTAACTACATCAATAAGATCCCAGATAACATCCAATCTCGTTTCGAATGCTTTAACTTCGATTTTTCTGAAGAAGAAGAACAAGAAATCGAAAAGAAATACTTCAAACGTGTTTATGACATCATCAAAACCGAAGGCATGGAAATCGAAAAAGATGCTCTTATCGAATTGGTTCGTCGTAAATTCCCCGACTTAAGATCTATCATCAATGTTCTTCAAGGATATCATGCTGAAGGAAAGACGAAAATTACAACCGAAGATGTTAAGAAATTTCATGGTGTATTTAAAGATCTTTATGAACACATCTTCAATACAACAAACGATGAAGTAAAAAATTATCAATACTTGGTATCGAATTATTCATCTAAAGTAGATGATGTAATTCAATCACTAGGAACCGACTTTATCGATTACATCCAAACCGAAAAACCTCAGTTAATGCGTAAAGCTGGTGAAATATGTTACGAAACAAATAAGCATTCATATGAACTACGTTTTGTGATCGATCCAGTTGTTACTATGCTTTCTTTGGTTTATAAAATACAACAAATCGTAAGATCATGAGACAAATAACTAGAGATGATTTAGACCGATTAATACAGGTCTACAAAAATGGAATCGACAAATGGTTCCGAGACGAATTATTCACTAAAGATTGTGCATATTACGAAGGTGCAATTAAACGAGGATCCGAAGCCTTAGGTATTGAAGTTCCTTTTACTTTCATACAAATCACTGAAGAATTGAAGAAAGACTTCGAATCAGGTTACAATAATTTTTGGATTGGCTAATGAAAGAACTACTCAAAGCACATAGAGAAATAACTGAAGCTATATTTTTAGCTTTCGGTATTGAAAATGGATATGGAGATATCGATGATAAGACTGATGTAAAATGGGATGCCACAGAAGATTCAATTCATTGGCTGGAAGAAGATGACATCTACTCTAATGATATTCTTCGAGGTCCTGCTCAGTTTGAGAATTTCGTTCTGTATTATGTTGATAATTCTTGTGGAGATCAATTCTATCAGATATTCGACACAAATAATCGAGATGAGAATCTAGAAGATTAACATAAAATTGTTAATAACTTTTTGAAAATAGTTGACCTGAGATTTTTTTATCTCAGGTTTTTGTTTTATATTTGTTATATCAAATTAAATATAAACAATATGCAATTCAATCCATTACATTTTACAGATCAAAACAATACCGAATTCAAATTAGGTGATATTGTAAAAGCAACGAAAGGAAAAAATAAAGGGGCTACATGTATTTTTGTATTCTGTATTCCACAACACCGTTTCGGTTTTATGTACTTAAAATTCTACGAAAAGATGATGGAAAATAACAACCAAAATCTTTACGATTTTAATATGTTTCCTGAAGAATTCGTAACTATGGATTCAAACCTACAATTCTATTACACTCCGAAATCTAAACAAGAAATCGTTAAAGCATAATCAACTTAAATCTCAATATATGATTAACAACGCAGATTATTTAATTCAGAAATACGCCGAAGCACGAGAAAAGGTAAATACTTACGGTAGTGATGATTCAGGTCATTCATATTGGAAAGGTGTAATGGACACATATCATTCTCTACTTATTCTAGGTTTCAACGATTGGGCTGAACAAGGAACCACAGGTTACTTCGTTTTCATGGAAGGAATGACTTACGATGAAGCCCTAAATGCAGTTAATCAAATTAAAGCATAGTACATAAAATAATAAAATCATAAGTATAATGACTGGTAAATATTCACTTATTTTCGATGGTAACTTTTGGTTACACAAAACGTTTTTCATCGGACAAAAGATAAAACAAGGGAAGCCCTTCAATTTTATCGACGAACCAGAAGCAGATAAAAACTTGCTTCTTTGGAAATTATCTGTAGACTTTGCTGCAGAAATTAAACGATTCGAAGGAATCACTAATCGAATCGTCTATACGATCGACTCTTCTTCATGGCGTAAAACCGTTCAAGGTGAAGCATCTTACAAAGCTAATCGAGTTAAATCTAACGATATCGATTGGAATGCAATCTATCAAGTTCACGATGAATTCGTTAAAGCATTGGAAGCCCTTGGTGTTACGATCTCTCGAATCAAAGGTGCCGAAGCCGACGACTTAATCTTCGCTTGGTCTTCTTTCCTTAATCAACAAGGACAAAATGCTCTTATTATCTCAGGTGATAATGACTTACTCCAATTAACCAATATGGATAAGTCTTCAGGTGCAAACACTCTTTATTACAACAAATTCGATAAGGATCTTCACGTTTTCCCTGGATTCAAAACTTGGTTAGATCAAGAAGATATGCAAACTACAAACGATATTTTTAATCTTCCTTTGGACTTAGTATCAAATACTAAAATCCACTTACGAGATATCATCAAAGCCAATAAAATGAAATTAGATGAAGTCAATACTAATGAATTTATCTTCAAGAAAATTCTTATTGGCGATGCCGGGGATAATGTTTCTCCTTTAGATCTTAAAGTAAAAGAATCTAAAGATGGAAAAACTCGAGTATTCAAAGTTACTCCTAATCATGCAAATGCAATTCTCGACGAATTCAAAAAGGACAAGGTTTTCATTAATCAATCTCATTTATTCAACGAGGAAAACATTCTTCAAATTTGCGAAATTGCAAAACGAGTAATTAAAATTGAAAAGGAAATTCCTGAAATCGTTGCTAAATGGGAACTTAATCGTAATCTTGTTTATCTACATAAAAAATGTATTCCTGAAAATGTTACTTCGGATATGCTTAATCAAATCGAAGAACGTCACTCCGCATCTCTTTCAGGTTCAGGTTTACATTCAATTATGGATAAGGATCAAATCCTTAAAGGAACTACTTATTCAAAAGAAAAAGCTGAATTCAACGATTCAACAATTTTTAGAAACACAATGCCTAAATCAGATCCTGCTAAGCCAGTCGGTGAAGTAAAAATCACATCAACTGGAGGTTCAGGTTTTGATGATAAAATGTGGGCAGATCTACTTAAATAATGGAAGACAATAAAACACTCATTCTTCGAGAATTCGAGGAGCTAAAAGGACAATTCGTTATCAATGCAAGTTGGGAAATTGAAAGGCTTGTAGCTGTAGGTGAAGATGATATGGATTATTATTGGATCACTTACGACGGTAGAAGATTAAAATGGAATACTTGTGTTGGTCGAATTATGCCTTTAAAAGGTTATTTAAGAGATAAAGATTATAACGAATTGGTTCGGTTAGCACAACTTAATCACTTCGACCAATCTACGATATGGGGGAATAGAACACCAGAAGAAGCCGAACAATTTAATCGTCAACACAAACACGAATTAATGCAATTACCAGAAAATGAAAGATTCTTAACGGATCTTTGCTGGGACTTAAATAAAATAATATGAAAGTGGATAACGAATTTGCAAAATCAAGAAATGGTAAAAAATTCTTAGAGAATGATTTGCCACAGTTAATT
>Ga0075471_10000786_pt1 | contig 19806 bp, 30 predicted proteins | sample DEB19_08_DNA_2_FD_74787 | JGI IMG/M metagenome (GOLD analysis project Ga0075471, IMG submission 74787) | Aqueous microbial communities from the Delaware River and Bay under freshwater to marine salinity gradient to study organic matter... | ecosystem: Environmental > Aquatic > Marine > Coastal ... | reverse complement strand
GCTGTTGCTTTGATTATGCCTACTAGTTATGGCAACAAGCAGCCGCGCACTGGTGGCGCGGCGTACTCTACTGATGATGTGCAGTTGGTTTCTGACAGCACGTTTGTTCAGCGTATTCTTGGTGGCGATTATGAGTCTGGCAGCCTTGAAGCGCAAACCGCTTTTGACGGTTTGGCTGACGAGTTGATGAACACTGAGTTGGGGCTGGAGGCAAGGACAGCGTTGGAGGCTGAGTTGCGTGGGGCAACCAAGCGCAGGGCTGGGCTGGAAGGTGCGGCAACGAAGCGCGCCAATAAGACTGCAGCAAACCTTGAGGAGTTCCGCAAGACTGGCAAGGTTCGTGTCACGATTGATGGCAAGCGCAAGACTGTCACCGCTGATGAGGCTCGCAAGATTATTGCTGATGCCGACAAGGATTATGCCAAGGGTGAGCGTGCGCTAGAGAAGGCTATTGAGCAGACGCAACGTGAGTTGGGTATTCCGCAGTTGTTGAAGCGGCAGGCAAAACTTGAGGAGCGTTTGCCGATGCTAATGGATTCTGCTGAGGTTTTGCAAAGGTGGAATGAAACCACTGGCGAGTTGTTGCGTAACGAGATTGACAATCTGAAAACAATTATTAAGCAGCGCCCCCCGAAGGGTGCCGCTGGTATGCAGACAATCATTTGGCAGCGCAAGGTTGACCGCGCTGTTCGTTCTGTTGGTCAGTTGGACGAGATTACTGGCAAGGCGTATGACCGCATTGTGACGCAGTTGCACGCCGACGAGGTTCGTCTGGCGTGGCTGGATACTGTTGGGTTGCCGAAGTCTGTTGGCAAACTAAAGGCTGCTGAGCAAGGCAAGATTGGTGCGAACATAATCAAGACAACAGAGAAGGGTTGGGAGGCTGTTGCTGGTTTAGGCGTTCAGGTTCCTGAGGAAATGGCTAGGTTGTGGAAGCCACAACTTGATGCACTCAAGGACCCAACTGTGTTGAATAAGATGTTTGATGGGTACGACTGGTATCTCAGGTTCTTCAAAACGTATGCCACCAGTTCATATGGTTTCTCTGTGCGTAACGCAATGTCAGCGACGTTTATGAACTATGTTGCTGGCGTGGACACGGCGAACATCGTTGAGGGTGCGCGTGTTGCGTGGGCTATCAGGCAGCATGGTGACCAGTGGATTGACAAACTTGGTTTGCCACCAGCACGCAAGGAGTTGTACCGCAAGGCGTGGCAGGCAACTGAGGCAACTGGTCGTGGCTTTGGTGACGAGTTGGCTATGCCTGTGGCGAACAGTAAGTTGTCTGAGAAGATTATCAACAACCCGTACACCCGCCACTTCAGGAATCTGAACGATTTTGTGGAGCGTGCTGTGCGTATGCCTATGGCGTTGGATTCGTTTAATCGTGGCTTCTCATACGATGAGGCTGTTGCTCGTATTGCGCGTTACCATTTTGATTATAGTGACATGTCCGCGTTGGATGAGGCAGCGAAGCGTATTGTTCCGTTCTGGATTTGGACCAGCCGTAACGTGCCGTTGCAGTTCGCGAACATGGTTACCCGTCCGCAGGCATATTCTGTGTACGACAAGATTCGCGAGACGTACCCACCAGATGAGAACATTTTGTTGCCAGAGTGGTTGTCGTCTATGCAGCCTATTGGTTTGGGTGGCAAGAGCCTGTTGGCACTTGACCTGCCGTTTGGCAGGTTGGAACAAACAACCAGAAACATTTTCTCTCTTGAAGGACTGCTGTCGCAGGCATCTCCGCTTGTCAAGATTCCGATTGAGGTTGCTGTTGCCGACAAGCAGATTGGTTTGGGTGTGCCGTTCACTGACAAGTGGGAGAAGGCACGCGGCATTGACGCACTGATGGCGAAACTAGGCGCAATCACTGGTCAGGAATGGTTGGGCAAGGAAACAAAAGATGGGCTGATGGTCAACCCGAAGGCTAGTTATTCTTTGGGTAACCTGATACCACCTATTGCTAAGGCTGAGCGTTTGTCTGGTGGCAAGTTGGGCGGCAAAGCCAACTACGCTGACCGCGTGTTGGCATCATGGCTGAACGAGGTTGGCATCCCGTACAAGAACGCTGGACCGTATGAACGTGGTGAGGCGATTAACCGCCAGTTCAAACTGAAAGATTTCGCAACCAAGTTGGAAGAACAAGGGAAGATACGGGAAAAGAAAAAGCCATGACCGTTAACAAGGACAACTTTTATAATTGGCAACACGGAACCAGAGTTGATGAGGCTAGGTTCCGTAAGGCAAGCCCGAACCTAGGGGTCCTCAAGGGTGAGGTGATGAAGCGTTGGGGTGGCACCAGTTTGGGTTTGCTATCTAAGCGCACGATTCGTGGTGGCTCAGATTTGTCCTCGCATTTCTTTGGTGCCGCATGGGATTGGCGTTACCCTAGTCGTGCCAAAGGGCTTGAGGTTATCAAGTTTATTGTCGCCAACTCTGAGGAGTTGGGCGTACAGGCTATACATGATTATGTTGGGTCAACGATTTGGCGTGCGGGACGTGGCTGGAAGAAACAGTCCGCTGACTCCAGTGGCATGGGACAGAAGTGGGCGACGTGGATTCATGTTGAAACCACCAAGTCTGATTGGGGTAACAGCAAGTCGTTTGCTGCTCGCGGAATCATTCTTCCGTAGCGTCGTCGTCCTCGTCAATGGCGGCGCGGACCTCCACGATAATCATGCTGTAGTTCACGAAGCACGCAGCGATTGCTTCCTCGTCTCCTAGGCATGCTTTGTTCCATGCTTCTACCATGTCGCGCCCATCGGCGCGTGAGAACATCAACTCAAGAACGTATCCCTCGTTGGTGTCTTTGATTATGGAACTGAAGGTTGCTTCCAAGTCAGCAATGTCGTCTGGGTCTAGGAATTCGCTGGGGTCAGACATGTTGTTTCTTTCTGCAATTCTTTAGGGCAGAAACAACTTTGTTCATTTCACGAATGTCAGTGATTCTGGCGTTGGGCAGACCGCATGCTTTGGCTTCGTCAAGCAGGTTTTTCAGCATCAGTTCCACTGCTTCCAAGTCCAGTGGCTTGTGCTGTTGCTTCCGTGATGTGGTCATAAATTTTCTCCGAGATTACACTTACTAGTTCGCCAATGTTGGGCAGCACTGATTCCAGTGCGGTGATTACGCCAAGGATTGTGGCGAACAACATTTTGTCGTTCACCCACAGCCCGTCGTTTTCCATTACTAGGAATTCACCTATGCCGTCTTTGCCGTATTGTGATTGTTGTTCAGTCATGTTGTGACAACTCCAATTTGAATGAGCCGTCAAACAGCATGATTGCAATTGCGGCGTACCCTAGTATATCCATGAATGTGTCTGTCAACGTCTCGTTCTCTGGCTTCAAGCCTCGTGCTTTCAGGTTGTCCATGCGTGCAATCTTGTCGCACAACCTGACCGCTACACCAATCATGCCGAACGACAGAATGTTTCCATGACCATAATCATGTTGCTTCTTGCACAGCAGGGTGTGCATGTCGTCCATTGAGAATGGTGCATCAGCGCAGAGAACGTGCAGCGCAGCAGCGCCAGCACGTTCAATTAACTTCAACGCCATCTGCTCATCAAACTCGTTGCGTACCGCTTCAGCCAACGCTTCAGAGATAGGCGCAAAGATGTTGTCATCGTGCGCCACCTCCGCCGCATAGGTTGCAAGTTCAGTCAGCGCAACGTGTGCGCCTTCTTCCCAAGTTTTACAGGTGGTCATATTTTCTCCTTTTAATAAACGAATAAATCGGGGGTTGGCTTCCAGTTTCTTTTTCAGTTTGTTCATCGCTTGCTGCGTCTTACGCCATGCGTGCGACTTCGCCTTGATACCAATGAATGATGCAAGGTCCTCGTAGGTTAATCTGAGATAGAAGATGCCATGAATAATCTGCTGGTCTAGCGGGGACAACTCTGGTAGTGTCTCCGCAATTATGTCTAGCATTTCCCAATCAGGTTCATAGTCGTGCGCTGAGTCGTACACGAATGGTTGCATTAGCAGTTCTATGTCGCTGGTTCCGCGTTGCGCGGTGGGGTCATACTTCACTGTTGGGTCCTGAGGGGAAGTTGTTGAAGTGTAGTTTCCAATATGGTTTGTCGTTGTCTGGGAACTTGCACATCTCCGCATGCTGGTGGCATGCGTTGTTCCAGTCTTGAATGCTGTCGCACCACCAGCGTTTCTTACCTGAGTCCCACACCCATAAATATGTGGGCGACAATAGCGACCAGCAGTGCAATGACTCAATCTTTTCTATCTTCAACTTCAGTGTGCCATCACCACGGCTGGAGATTCCCATAACCTCGTAGAAGCCTGATGGCAACAGATAGTCTGGTGTGTTTCTAAGTATGGGTTTCAGGGTGGACACGTTGAACGCGGGGCGATTCAAACCTAGGCGGTGTGCTGTCGGGTTGACACGTTCAAACGCGCCTTCTGCAATGTCGCCCATCGCCATGTAGCGCGCGCCGAAACCTTTCTCGTTGAATGGTGTTTGGCTCATTGTTTCTCTACATTCACTAGGGATACTTGCTTGTCGTCAATCCATGCGACACCGTTCAGTCCGTCCATCAGCAACTTCAAGTAGTTGTCAATGTCCCCGCGTAGTTTTGATGGTTCACCATCATATTGCGAGACGGTAACGTGTGTTCCTTCTGGGGTGAACAGCACTTCCATCTTGACTAGTGTCTCAAACTTTGGTCCGTCCCATAATGCGGCAATGCGTGCTTCCGCATCCAGTGTGGTTTGCGGGGTGAACACGCGACCACGCCGACCTAGGCGTGGTCTGCCTTTGGGGACGGGTTTATACGGCACAAAGATTGTGTGCGTAGTTTTCTTCTTGCGTCTTTGTGCCATACGAAAAGTCTACCAGTTAAATTTCATTGTCATCACAAACGCATTCGTCTGTGGGTCTGTCGCATTCCGCACAGGGGCAGGTGCATTCGCTGTATATATTCCCGCACTCCCCATCGCAGTAGTAGTCGCCGTTGCATCCACGGCAAGGACCATCTGACATGGAGGTGCAGAAGCACTTGATTACCTTATTCATCAGCCAACCATTCCAGTTCTTCTGCAGCCTCCAGCAAATCGCTGGATAGTTCTGGGTTGTTCTCTGATTCAAACTGCGACCAGTATCGCAGCCTGCTTGCTAGTTCTTTACTCACCTAGTATCGCCTCCTGATACCGCTCATAGGCATCTGTTGTATATTCCAAATCGGAATTGTTTTGAATACGTTCATTAAGCAACGCTCGTGCCAAGCCATCCGCAATGTACCTCCACTTGTCGCCGCGCAAGTCGCTCATGCGACGTTCCGCGTCTTTCATGTGGTAGCCCACACATTCACGGCATGTGTATGGCATGTTGAATTGTTCTTTCATTGAAATACCCTAACTACTAGTTTATCAATCTCGTACTCACCGTCACCACGCAGATGGTACTTGCCCCAGCGTTTGTCCGCATCTATGAGAACCACCTTGGTTTCCGATGGGGACATGCCTGAACGTCCGCATTCGTGAGCCAACTTGGTCAACGTGGATGAGCGGTCACGTCCCTCAAGGGGTCCGTCACGCCAGATAACTTTGCCTAATGGTGACAGTTGAGCCAATGCTTCCCGCACCGTGGGCGGGGTTTCGTCATAATGAACCAGCGACTTGGGTCGTTCTGGTTCACGCCACAGTTGAGCCAACTCAGCGATACGTTCCGCAGGTACCAGCGTACTTAATGCTTCTGCAGTGAACGCACCGATGGAGTAGTGGCTGAACTCGTCACGCAGAATCACACGCCTGTTGGTTTCTATGTGGTTGCGTGGGTAGGGCAGACGGACGTAGTTGCCGTACTGACCATGAGCCAACGTCTCCTGCTTGGGGTTAACCTCGCGGGCTGGGACCTCAGCAACCTGATGTGCCAACAGCAACATGCGTCGCATGTCAGCAGCACGGACAAGTTTGTCGCTGAACACCCAAACATGGTAACCCTTGGAGCGTGAGCGTTCTATCCACGCTGTCACATTGACTGCGGCTAACGCTTGACGGATTTTGTCGGCATCTGAATATGACTCGTAGTCAATGTCGCAACAACCCCACACAACCCAGAAGTCGCCGTTAAGCGGACATACAGGGTACACACCAATGGGTTCGTCGCCATATAGGTGTTGTTTGAAAACATCTGGGGTCAAGGGTTCCTTGACGCATCTGCCTTCTTCATGCCCGTACACGTCACCACGTCCACGGAACAGGGTTACGAAATTGTCCAGTTCAATGTCCATTACCAGTCCAAGTCTGCCATAGACAACTGCTCGTTGTCCTCGCTAATAGGACCGTTCAACTCTTCTTCACGCCAAGGCAACACCCCGTTAGGCAACCTGTTCAAACGACCAGTGCCATATTCAATCTCAAAATCCATGTCGTCTAGGAGCATGGATGCAGGACGTTTGCACTTCACTAGGTTGACAGTGAGTGTGTTCTGGTGGATACGCAGGTCGTATCGTAACGAATCCAAGCGTTCCATTAGGCGTTCCGTGTTGGAGGTGGCACGCTCAATGCGTTCCACCGTGTCACGAATAAGAGCCTCAATCTCAAACTTCTTACGACGCACACCAACGATGTGTGTCGCTTGCTGTTCACCACCGTAGGCACCAGATGAAATGGTCATCTTGCGTCCGTCCGCACCAGCGGTACGAGACGATTGATGCAGCACCAGCAGCGGGATGTTGTGTCGTTTGCCGAACGCCTTAATCGTGTTCGCTTTGGACGGCACGTCCTCACCGCCACCTTGTAGCAGTTCCAGATAGTCAAACACCATCAGTGCTGGTTGACCCCACATGTCGCGCACTTCACCAAGCGCACGTTCCATGTCAGCCAACGTCATCATTTGGTCAAACACCGCAAGGTTAGGGAAGTATTCGTTCGCTGTTTCACGCAACAACTTGATTCCATCAGGGTCGTTGTTGGCAACCTGTTGTTCAAGTGTGTTCGCGTCCAACCCGTGTGTTACGCATGCCAACTTGATTAACGTCAGTGTGCGTGGTTCGTCAGGGCAGAAATAGATAACTGGCTTGTCGCGATTCTCCACAAGAATCTGCAACAGAAACAACGTCTTGCCGCTGTGACTGTACCCGTTGATTAAGCACATCTCTGATGGTGCGATGCCGCGCATCTGTTCATCAAGGTCGCTGAACCCTAGGTATATGCGGTCTTGTGGGTTCTGCGCCCAATGCACATACTCGTCAGCGGCTTTGACAAGCGGCTCATAAAATTTGTGTTCGTGTTTCAGGGATGCAATAGGCGGGGAGATTGGTTCTCCCCGCCCCAGAGCAGCCCATCTTTCCGAAAGTTCGGAAGATGACATTAACTACCTCCAGTAGTTGATTATGTTACTTACCTTTTGGAGCCCAAAAAGCATCGTTGCTGTTGGTTGACTTGAACCACGGGCGCTTGGGGTTCGCGGCGAGTCCGTCGCGATTGTCCCACACTTCAGTCACGCCTTTGGCAGCACACTGAGCAACCAACCAGTCGGGGATTGGTCCGTGTTGCTTGCCCTTAACGCGGACCGTCATGCCGCCTGTGCTGGTACCCTCAGCCTGAACTGTAGCGTTAGGGAACGCGGCTTGCACGTTGGCAATTGCCTGTTCCGTTGTCACTACTGGCTCGTTGCCGAACCCATGCTCAGTGAAGAGCATGTCAGTCACTGCTTCAAACGCCGTAGCAAACGCCACGATGTTTGTGTTCACGTCGTCAGTGCGTGGTGTCAGGTCCGCAGCGATTTTTGCTGCGACCTGCATCACGATTGACTGGTCTTTATTTATTGTCATCACATCCTCCTTATGGTTGTGTTGGTTGACAAGGGGTGGGTGGTGTCGTGGAGGTTCCACTGCGAGTGCAGCGACGACACCACCCAGAACTATTTGTTTGAATCATTCTACACTATCCAATGGCATGTCAACAATAGGCAAGGACATATCCGATGGGGACATGTAAGCGCCTTTGCAGATTGACCAGAAAGAACACCATCTCTCTGAACATAAATGGTGACTGTCATTAGTCATCCATCTATTGTCCTCGCCTATTAGTATAGAAGATTGTATTGCTGGCGAAACAGAATGTTGAAGCCAGCGGTAATGGGAATTGGTCCTATGAACTGTAACTATTTGTGCGCGAGGTTTTGCTTGGCGAATCATGACACCGTAACGGAACGTCACAGGGAAATCTTCTTTCATGCCTAGTTCCACAATCGCTGATGAGTAGACGGTTGCTTGAATGGATGTGCGTTGTTTCTCCAACGCATTATAGGAACGGCTCGCTGTTTTCCAATCCCACACCACACCGTTGGGGTCAACGTAGTCCATCGTGCCTTCGCACCACACCGCCCAATTGCCGACGGTCATGCCTAGAGGGAACTTGAAAGGCATTTCAATATGCCCACCAAATTCTACCTCTGGCATAATCTCGTCGTACCATGAGCCGCACATTGAATCAATGAACACCTCGTATTTGTCAGGGTCAATGTTTGTTTCACGCCATTGCGTTGTTTCACGCAACTCCGCAAACTTTTCCAACCCGTGAGCAACCATGTCGTCACGATTAACACCAGCACCTAGCACCAGTTCAATCGCTGAATGAACAGCCGTACCCATAATCGTAGCGTCGCTACCAACACGCATGTCTTTACGAACAACACCCAATCTGGCACGTTCAGGACACAAAATTAAATCATTAAGATAGGACTGACGCACATAGACGCGCCCCTCGTTGTCGGAAAATCTCACAAAAACCCCTTAAAAATCAGTGTTTTTTGGCGTATAGAACTCTATCAGCATAGCGTCTTGGTTGTCACCATCCACCTCTTGTTTCTCACGAAACCTGCGGACAGCGTGGACCACTGCACTGCGATGATACGAGATGCCATATTCCCTGCGGACAGTGCGGACAACACGGGTGGGTGGCATACCAGACAACCCTAGTTGCAACATGCGATGCCGTGCAGCCGTGTGCTTGTCCCAGCGTTTCGTGTTTATGTCGTACCACTTGTCGTAGAACGTACACAAATCAGAGAAATAATCTAGCATCGTCTCCGTTGTCCACGGTCTACCGTAGCCACGCAGGTCGCATATCTGACGACCCATGAACATTTCGTTCACAGCATCCGCCACCCGTATAGGTGTGGGCTCCGTGATGACAACATCACACAGGCATGTATCATCATGCCCCTCAACGCCACATCCCAACCATTCTTCTGATGCACTCACCACTTACCTCCAAATTTTTCCCACTCGCTCATGCATTCACCAATGGTGTCACGCACAATGCTAAAGGTTGTCTGAACACCAGACGCATTAAACACCACGATACTAGCGCGAGTCTTTCCGTCTGCTTCTTTCGTAAACGTGATGAAATTCTCAACACGTCTGCCATTGTTACTCATTTGATTATCTCCATTTCAACTGGACCTACTGCGTGCTTAATACACCTAGGGGCAACGCTCATTTTCACGCACACCTCAATCGTGTTACTGCACTTCGGACATTTGTATTTACCTGCTGGTGCGGGAGGCGCAACGCGCCCCCCGCTAGTCTTGCCAGCCACGTTAGCCATTTTATTTTTCCTCCTGCTTAAGTTCGTCAATGATACGCAACATCTCCGCAACCTCAGGGCTGTTGAGTACCGCGTCAAGATGAACACGAATAAAGTTAATGCGCTCCTCCACATCGGCAGGAACGTCAATGTTTTTATTCACCTTGTCGTCAATCGCCTGAGTGATTTCGTTCGCCTGCTCTTCCGTGAACTTGCCAGTCTCAACGGCTGTCTGAAGCGCAAGTTCAAACATCGCCGCCATGTTGTACGCCTGCGCTGTCTGCTTCAACAAGTCCTTGCGAATCCACTGCGACAAGTTCGCTGGCATGTCATAATCATCACCGTCGTACTCACCGTTCGGGGACAACGCCCAAGTGACAACCACATCGCCACGCAATTCACGTCCGAACAACCCGCTAGCAAGCCAGTTCATCTCAAGGTTCAACAACAACCCTTCGTCGTTGCAGTACCCGCACAGAACCACAGGCTCACCGCTTGCGTCCTTCGCTTCCCAGCGCACCACATCAAACAAGCCACCAACAACTTGCTGAATAGATTGGTAATCGTCAATCAGAATTTCTTCTGGTTCCACTCCAGTCCCTGCTGGTAGTAGCATTGCTGTCTTAATCATTTCCATACCTCCGTATGTTGTAGTTGGAATCACTGCGATTCCCCACCACCCACCGTAACACATCCCTGTATCACGATGGGTGATAAGCACCCGCCTAGTTTCCCTAGTTTCCCATGTCGCTAGTCCCACTCACCTTCCAGTGAACGCCACGCATTCAGGCTAGCCTCAATCAACGCATCGCTCAAGGTACGTTCCGTGCCATGCTTAATCACGATGAACGATGGGTCCTTGGGGTCAGTGAATAGGTCCTCCACCAACAGTTCATATTCCCACCACTTGCCATGTCTGCGCACCACTGCGTACACTTCGTAAGCGTTGCTGTAACTGAACAGTTTTGAATATGCACCACGTCTATATTCCCAGCCGTGACGGTAATGCAACGCGTCCCACACTGCCGCAACCACGCCACCCACTAGCAACGCGCTTACCATTAACAGAAACGGTAACGCGCTAGTGTTAGCGGGCATCCCGTCATGCCACAGGAACGTCAGCACGATGACTGCCAGCACAACAGTCATGATGACGTTGCCACGCACCACCCTACGCATCGTTGATTCAGGTGGCAGGTGAAAATACCTAGCGTTACGATGACGTTCCATGAATTGTTCCAATTCCCTATACATTATTTCCTCCAATGTTTACTGGCTTTTTTGTGAGGTTGGGCATCATTCAATGCCCAACCCCGACACTGTTGACATGACCCATCCAACGGGGTCCTTGATTATGTCACCCTCCGCATCTTGCAGACGTTCAATCGTGACCTCCGCACCTAGGTCCGTGCTGATGAGCGGGGCAGGTCGTCCGTACCCACCGCTGACGTATGCCCCTTGTTCCTTGGCGTAAGGCGATTGCTCTTGCACCGAGAACACTAGGCGACGAAGCATGGACGGGTGGGCGAGAGCGAACATGAGCGAATCAATATCCATCATCTGTGACGAATCATGAATGCGAACCCGTGTTGAGTATTTCTTGCTGTCCTTGCCGATGAGTGAATCTTCCACCCACAATTCCATGCCGACACCCAACTTGTGCAACGTGTCCACCAGTGCCGCGACTGCCACGCCACGCCGACGTATTGTGTCCGCTGATACGAACGATGACGCGGTGATGTTGACCAGAATCTTGACCACCCTGTTCATCGCCTGCCCCTCTTCAGGGACATAATCCATCATGCATTCAGGGTCACCCATCATGAACCTGCCCATGTCCACCACGAAACCCGTGTAGTTCATGAACGTCTGGAACCTAGTGTCCAACCTGTCAGCAATGCGTGTCTCAATGTCATGGAAAAGTTCGTCCACTTGTGGGCGAATGTCCGCATACCCATGCACCGCGACTGCCACCGCGTCCGCCAAGGTTTTGGAACCTGCCCACTCTTCACTGTTCCCGTCCGACTGGATAGGTGCAGGGTTCGCTTGTGCGAATTGCACGAAATCCAAGAACGAATCAAACGACTCTATGTGAGCCTTGTTATGTGTGATTATGTTACGCACGTTTAACCTCCGTGTGTGTGATTGTGGAGAGCGCGTCAGAACGACGCGCCCTCCAGCATCTTTGATGCCTGCTCAGGACGGACACCTTTGAGTATCGCGGACGATACGATTTCTTCGTTCGTGAACGCGCCAGTCTTAATCATCTTCGCGCCACCAAAAGCACCGCGAGGAGTGACCAGAACCTTGAGCCCGTGAGTCTCCACGTTCTTGCGAACAGTGCGAACGAACGTCAGCCAACGTGTCGCCACGTCCGCATCCAGCCCTACGCCATGCACCATCGCTGTCTCAATCGTCTCATCAATCTCCACATCCATGAATATGAATCTGTCAGTGAACGCCTTGTCCAAGGGGTTACGTCCAACGTATTCCGCGGTAGCGCCATTGCCGAATGTGTTGCCGCATGCAATCGCCACGAAATCCTTGTGGCGCTTGACCATCCCATCAGGGAACGCTACGAACGAATTAGCAAGCGCGCTATTCAGGACACCTAGGACGTTGGGGTTACCAGCGTCCACCTCATCCAACAGGAACACGCCACCATGTTCAAAGCGTTGGCGGAATTCCGTGGTGACATAATCGCCAGTCGCGGACATGTACCCCAACAGTGCCGCTTCAGACGTTTGCGCAGTCACACTCTTGCAAGAAAACGGAACTTGCAACGCTTCCGCTACTTGTTCCGCGATTGTGGTCTTGCCAGTGCCAGCGGGACCGACCATCATCAGATGATTGCCGATGCTGACGTGTGCCAGAACCTTGGCGAATTGGCGATGCCGAATCCCATCCAGCACCACGACGGGGCGCTCAGGTAGGTGCAATTCAATCACGCTAGGACGCAGGTCATCCATACGCTTGGATAGTTCCGTGACGTTCGTCATCAGCCCATCCACCGCGCCAGCGACGTTCTCCACACGCTGAGATAGCACGCCATGCTGAATGGAATTCTCCACGATTGAAGCGTGCTGATTGTCCAAACGTGCATAAATCCGCTGTATGTCCTCGCTATTGTCAACGATGACAGTCTGACGCGCCGACTCTAAGGCGTGGCGGACTGTCTCCAGCACGTCATCAACCTCAGTGGCAGGGACAAAATCTGGCGTAGGTGAATCCCCCAATTCATCGGGGCAAACGTGCAACGTGTTCGCAATCGCAAGATTCAATTCTTCCGTGGTCCAATGCATAGGCGGACGACCAGTGAACGTGACCCCGATGAACTTAGCCACCGCGATGAGTGTCACCTTGTCCAACTTGTTGACACGGACGTTATAAGTGTATTCCTTACCGTTCCGTAGGAACTTGACGAACCCCTTGTTCGTCACCCCCACGATGGTAGGCGCTGATTGTGCTGGCATTATGAACCTCCTAGTTCATGTTTATGGTGGACGATTCCACCATAGCGCGTGGCTGGGGAATTGAACCCCAACTAGTCACCAAGACCACGCCGCGACCCCTACGGGGTCACTAGGACCTCAACGGTCCAGAAATTCTGTCACCCCATCATAGGCGACATAACGGGGACGACCCCCGTTACGAAAGTAGGACCACTCACCACGAAGAATTTTATTCATGCCCTGCTGGTCAGATGCTGACCCGTGACCCACTGACCACGGCTCGAACGTCCACCCCCACTCAGGAGTGTTCACGAACATGCCCATAATCGTATCGTAATGCTTAACGTAGCGGCACTCTTCACCATCGCAAGTGAACGTGTCCTGATAGGACCACTTGCCCACTTTGCGAATCCTAAAGGATGCTTTCCATTCCGTCTGTGACGGGTGCATTTTTTCCAATTTCATGACAACTACCTCCAAGTAGTGAATGCGTGGACACCTTGTCCATGCATCGTGGAACGGGAGGGAAACGAACCCTCCTGAATACCATACGTCCCGCCAGTCTAGTTTTACTAGGGACCAACCTAGGGTTTTCCTATCATCACGGGATAGGCACCGACGACCCATAAGCACTATTTCCCGAATCGCTACAGGGTCTAGGTGGAATCGTAGATTCCACAACTAGCACGTTGAAGCCACACTTATCAGCCGTACTAGTCCTATCGGGACATGACCTAGGCGAACCATACAGGGTTCAGGCAGGGACAGACGTGTCTGTTTCACCATAGCGGAAGAGATGGACGCATTCCGTGTCTCCAATCCGTGTCTAGGTCAGCGTGCCTCCACAGGTTGCCCCTGCTTCGCTACCTCGCCATCCCAAGTGCCGCACATCCCGTAACGCCACTTGTGGACCCTAGGTCTATGTGCCAGACGTGTTGCCACGGCTGGTGCCTAGGTTCGCTCTGACCCCGTGTCCCTCTGGCGTACCAGTCGGAACCCACGGCTCGATTGCGATGAGAGGTACCGTAATTGACCCCGATAGCCGTGTCAAGTCAATCCGACCCTGCCGACCATGTGCGGTTCCACGCGTGGGGCTTCGCCCCGCACACGGAACGAGAAAAAAAAAATCCGAAAAATTCCCTATGGGAATTTCCGCGCACACACACGCGCAGGGCTTCGCCCCACACGCGCGCCGTCGGCAAAATCCCCCCAAAACCCACGAACAGTCACTGACTTTTCGGGATACCCAGCCTCGCACACGCACGCAGGTCACGCGTACATTGCGCGCCCGATAGCACACCCGCTTGCCGCTGTCAAATTGACCTGAACAGTCACGGACTTTTCCCTATAATCACAGCGATTATGACCTCGCATGCGCACACGTCAGACACACATCGTACACGCACAGGGGGGCATGGGTGGGTGCGCCCCCGCCTGCGCTAAAGTTACTCAGAAGCCGTAGCCATCGCGTTGTATTTTTATACCTTGGGGTGACCTACGTCACAGGCTGGTGGGGCAGGGCTCGAACCTGCAACCCAGCGATTAACAGTCGCTTGCACTGCCTATTGTGCTACCCACCATTGTTGTCCCTGCTACGGGATTATGGGTTTACCACTTAACTTTGTCAGCCCAATATGCGGCTGACATTTTGCCTTTGGCTATATTGGAGGCGTGCCGCGCCTTAAATGATTCGCGGCGCTTACGATAAGAGGCGGATTCCCCAGCCTTCTTCGGGGACCCTGATACACCTTGTTGTCCAAAGCGTATGGTTTTCACTTGGTCGCCTTGTTTGGCGACGACAACATGAGACTTCTTGGGGTGGTTGGGGGTGCGCTTGGGTTTGTTATACCCTGCGACTCCTGCTCGTGCTAGACGTGGGTCTTTTTTGGCTGCCATCATTTGCCCTTTCTGGCTGTGCGGCTGGCTTTTGCCGCCGCCTTAGTGTTGGGTACAAACTGTTTACCCTGCTTTGTCCCTGCTCTTTTCTTATCGCTTGTGGCTTTATACTCTTTAGCAGACAAATTCTTGATTGCTTTTGCTGGCAGATAGCGTTCACCTGTGGCTTTGGGTCCTTGGGTGGATGGTTTACCTGATTTGGTACGCCAGTCCTCTTTGGTCCACTTGCTCAGTTTCTTTTGGCTGGCTGATTTGGAACCACTGTAGCCTCCGCCAGCCTTTTCGTAGCGTTGTGCTACTAGTTGGGCTTTGCGTGCGGACCATTGTCCTGCACGCCCACCTTTGGACCCTGCCATAACTTCACGTTTAATCCGCTCCCGCAGAGCGGGTTTCGTGTAGTTACTTGCCACGCTTCTTACTCTTGGCTTTCTTAGACTTTGACATGCCAGCCTCGCTCATTGCTATCGCAATGGCTTGCTTCACGTTCTTAACAACAGGTCCACCCTTACCAGAATGCAAAGTTCCAGTCTTAAACTCGTGCATTACTTTCTGGACTTTTGATTTCTTTTTAGCAGCCATTACTTCTTTTTGGCTTTCTTCTTGGTGCCGTACTCCATCATGCGCTCTTTGGCACCCTCAGTCTTTTCATGCTTTGCCATAGCCTTCTTAGCGGCGGCTTTCCCCTTAGCGGTGTACGGGAACTTTTTGTTTCCTACTTTTGGCATTGTTTACTCCTGTGGTTTGTTATAAGTAGAAATAACCTCTACGTCCAAAATCCAAGTTAACGGAATGTGGTTTATATCTCCAACCGTTTCAGGGTGAGGAAGTTCGGACTCAAAGATTGTTCCTACAATAGTAAGATAATGTTCCTGAACATTATGCCATACACGACCCAACGTGGTAGCGGTAGCGTCATTTGGTTCATAGGTGGAGGTTTCATGCCACCCTGCTTCAGCGCAATGGGCATCAATCCAGCGGACCCGCACCTCCGACCACTCAGGAATCCCCTTGATACGTTCAACCATCAAATCCATACCAATAGGGGGAATGTTCTGACCCTTATTCTATGGGGAAATCTAGGTCGTCAGCCTTCTCAATTTTACGAAACAACCCAGCCAACGCTGCGCTCACAACCGCACAAGCGGTTACAATCCCAACAAAGATTCCTGCCACTAACCTCATTGCTTGTCCCCGCTACAGTAACTAGGTGCTGCCACCTAGGCAGCACAAAAACCATTTAATAGTATTGTTATGGTGTTGCGGCTACGTTGCACTTGCCGCAACCTACAGTTCACCATACCCCCCCTATAGTCCCCCCCACTGTTCCTTATCGTTGCACTTGCAACTACCTACCAGTCGGTAGACAATTTAGAACAATCCCACAATAGGTGATGGATTCAATTCTCGCCCCTGAACAAGAGCAGTACCTGAACTGGTTGCTGGTTCCTGCACCTATGCGCGAGCCGCGCACACAAGAAGCCATCGCTAAAAAGATTGGTGTTGACGTAACCACTCTCCGTCGCTGGCAGAAGAAACCTGTCTTTGCCTCAGAGTGGAAGAAGCGCGTAGAAGAACTACAGGGGTCGCCTGAGCGAACCCAAAAGTTGCTAGACACCATTTATGAGCGCGCTCTAGGCGGGGACAACAAAGCCGCACAACTGTACCTGCAGGCAACGGGTCGTATGGCACCTACACAGGTCAGTGTGGAACACACCACCAAGGCTTCTGAAATTAGCGACGCTGAACTGGATGCGCTGATTGCTTCGGTTGCTGCTAGCGAAAAAGAATCGCGGCAGCAAACATGGCAGAACTAATTGAATGCCCCGTTTGCGGATGCGAATATCCGCCGCATGCAACCAGATGGCTTTGCCCAGAATGCCACTGGAAAGACACATGCTGTGAAGGCGAACCACAACTAAGGAGATTCAAAGATGAGCAAGCCAACTAACGACGAAATGCACGAAATTCTGACGCTGCTCTATGGACCCAGCAAAACTTTGGGTGACATGTTGACAACGTACTTTGCGCCATATGGCGGCGAGTCGCGTGCGACCCGCCAATACGAATGGTATGACGCTACAGAAGCAGAAGGTTTCACAGTCGGGGACATAGCCAACGACTACTGGTCTGACATTGAATACTTGTTTTCCAACCTTGAATGGGAGGACGGAACAAACTGCCTTATGGAAGATGATAAACTTATTGGTCTAGAAGTCGGTAACTGATGCCCACGCCTCCCAGCGACAAACGAATTAGTCAACTTCCTGAGGCTGTCAGCCTTCAGGGAGATGAACTGTTTGTTGTCGTTGATGACATTTCAACTACTGCAACCAATAAAAAACTTCAAGCGTCTACTCTTGCGGATTATTATTCTGGGACAATTGGGGTTGGTACTGTCACGACTGGTGCCGAAGGTTCTAGTGCTGTAATCACATATTCCAATGGGGATTTTAATTTTACTATCCCTAGGGGTGATACTGGCGCTCAGGGTTCTCAGGGTGCGCAAGGTTCCCAAGGACCACAGGGCGATGTTGGTCCACAAGGACCGCAAGGTCCCCAAGGTGCGCAGGGCGCTCCATCCACTGTTCAAGGTCCGCAAGGTGCGCAGGGTCCTCAGGGCGCACAGGGCGCTCAAGGCGCACAGGGTCCTTTGGGACCGCAAGGAACCCAAGGTCCTCAAGGACCGCAGGGTGCTATTGGTCCGCAGGGTTTCCAAGGCGACACTGGTCAGGTTGGTCCTCAGGGACCTCAAGGTGACGTAGGACCGCAAGGACCACAAGGATTAGTTGGTCCTCAGGGTGACATTGGACCGCAGGGTTCTACTGGTCCTCAAGGTCCTCAGGGAAGCCAAGGTCCTCAAGGACCGCAAGGGGACGTTGGACCTCAAGGTGCAACTGGCGCTCAGGGACCTCAAGGTTCTCAGGGGGCTACAGGTCCTCAAGGCGCACAAGGACCACAAGGTGATGCGGGTCCCCAAGGAGCAACAGGACCACAAGGACCACAAGGTTCTCAAGGACCGCAGGGACCTCAAGGTTTCACCACGTTGTCTGCAGCAACCGATGTTACAATTACTAGCCCGACAACAGGACAGGCATTAGTGTATAATGCTTCATTGTCTAAATGGGTTAATACTACGGCTAGTACGGACCCAATGAATGACACGAAGTTTACGGCGATTATAACGATGGATGTAGGAGTTTAATATGGCTGTTGGAGATAGAACAGAGACACGACTGGTTGGTCCAGTGCAGTTGACTGCCAGCGATGCTGGCGTTGGTTCTGCTGTTCCTGCTAATCGTGTGTGGGTTTTGAAGCAGGTTGTCTTTTGCAATACTGGCGGCACGGAGCGTTTAGTGTATTTGGGCATTGGCAGTGGTACCGCCAACCGTGTTGTCCACGCCCTACCAGTAGCACAGTATGATACGGTTGTGTGGGATACCGCTTTGGTGTTGGCTGCTGGTGAACAACTATATGGCTATAGTGACACGGGTTCAGTTGTGAATGTTGTTGTCATGGGTTGGTCTAAGGAAGTTTAATCATGGGTATTTCTAGCGGTGTTGGCAACGTGAACACCATGCCAGTTGGCATGGTGGTTCCATTTGCTGGTTCTACTGCGCCTGCAAACTGGTTGCTCTGCGCTGGTCAGGCTGTTTCCAGAACACAGTACGCTGGTTTGTATTTAGTGCTAGGTGTTTTGTACGGCGCAGGTGATGGTTCTACAACATTTAATTTGCCCGACCTTAGGGGTCGCACTATTGCTGGTTTGGACAACATGGGTGGTTCTGCCGCCAGTCGTTTGACTGCTGGTGTTTCTGGTATTGCCGCAACAACGCTGGGTGCCGCTGGTGGCGATGAGCGTGTTCATCAACACACTCACGCTCAGAACGCTCACACTCACACACAGGATTCACACAACCACGGCATGAATGACCCTGGTCACGCCCACGGCGTTTATGACCCAAGCCACGCTCACGGTATGTGGACCAAGGTTGGTGCTGGTGGTTTTGGTTCCGAATGGCCTGCTCGTGCGTTGTATGGTGGCGACAGTGCGTTTACTATTTGGAACGCTAATACTGGTATTGGTATTTATGGTGCCGCTACTGGAATGTCCAACCAAGCAAACACGGCAACTAACCAGAACACCACGGCAACGAACCAGAACTTTGGTTCTGGTTCTGCACAAAATATACCACCAACAATTGTTTTGAACTATATCATCAGGGTCTAATATGTTTTACTATAAAGAATATCAGAATCCAGTTACTGGAGAATTTGAAAGAAACATAATCAAGGTTCTACCTAGCGGTTCGTTTGTTTCGTTTGCAGCAGATAATGGTCCTCTTGTTGATGAATACAAGGCGTGGACAGACGAGGGCAATGTTGCAACTGAGTGGGGTGCCTAATGGCTATTAGTAATGTTTCTAGTAATTTGCGTGCTGGTGTTTGCACTAGCACTACACGCCCCACTGCTCCTTATGAGGGGCAAACGATTTACGAGACAGACACGGACCTAATGTATGTTTGGTCTGGTACTGCTTGGATTCGTATTTATAGTTCACCCACCACAACCAAGGGTGACATTCAGACCTACTCAACTGTTCCAGACCGTCTTGCGGTTGGTTCCAACAATCGTTACCTTCGGGCTAATAGTTCTACGTCTACTGGTCTTGAATGGTCGTCTGCTTCTGTTGGTTTGGAGTTAATTACTACGGTTTCTTTCTCTGGCAATAACGCAACGGCAGATAATGTTTTTACATCAACGCATGACAATTATGTGGTGACATTAAACTTAACCAGTGCATCGTCAAGCACTGGTTTGTATTTGCGTATGCGTAGCGGTGGTTCAACAAATGCAGGTTCAAATTATTTGTGGGCTGGTTTTGTTTCGTATATGGGTTCAAGTATT
>Ga0075471_10000785_pt1 | contig 19808 bp, 18 predicted proteins | sample DEB19_08_DNA_2_FD_74787 | JGI IMG/M metagenome (GOLD analysis project Ga0075471, IMG submission 74787) | Aqueous microbial communities from the Delaware River and Bay under freshwater to marine salinity gradient to study organic matter... | ecosystem: Environmental > Aquatic > Marine > Coastal ... | reverse complement strand
TGGCCACTGCCCGACGGCCAGCCCGCGGGTCCCGAGGCGTCGGGCGTGCTGGGGCAGGACGGCTTCGATGCCGCCGGTGAGAACCGGTGGCAGGCGGTGGCGGCCCATACCCTCTGCTGGCCCTACGGCCTATCGAGCCACGGCGACACGCTGGCCGTGGCCGACTCCGGCAACAACCGCGTCATGCTCTGGCAGGAGCGTGAGACCGGTCACACATGATCCTCGCGCGTTTGTTCGTAGAAGCCCAACGCCGTGAGGCGTGGGGCGGCGTCCACGAAACGCTCGGCCTTAGCGTGCTGCAGCCCGAGGGCTCACGCCCTTCGGCTTTGACGGTCAGATAACCGAGCCTCGGGATGAAGTGTGATCCTTATGAGAGGCGGAGGGGGCCGACTGACGCTGCTTGTTCGGTGGGGCCTTCTTCTTGCCCGGTTTCGGTGGCGGGGAAGCCGGCGCCTGCTCGTCATTCCACGCGTCATAGAGTTTCTTGAGTTCGGCGACCCGCGCCGGCTCGCGGGCTGCGAGGTCGTTCCGCTCACCCACGTCGGCGGCGAGATCGTAGAGTTCCGGAGCCCCCGAGCCCCCTTTTGACACGACAAGCTTCCAGTCGCCGCTCCGCACGGCCCACTGCGGTCCGAACCGCCAGAACATCGTGCCGTGCGGCCGCCCCGCCTTCTGGCCCGTCAGATACGGCACGAGGTCCACTCCGTCAATCTCATCGGCAGCGGCCACCGGCCTGCCGGCCGCCGCCATGACCGTGGGCACGACGTCGAGGTTCATGACCGGGAGCTCGTAGGTCGTGCCGGCCGGGACGTGCCCCTTCCACTGGAACAGGAACGGCACCCGGGGGCCGCCCTCGTAGGTCGTCATCTTGAAACCACGGAGCGGGCCGTTGCCCGAGGTCGTCTGCTTGGTAGGACCGCCGTTGTCGGCGATGAAGAACACGAGCGTGTTCTCCTCATCGCCGAGTTCCCGTATCGTCGCGAGCACGCGGCCCACCGCGTCGTCCATCGCGGACAGCATGGCGGCGAACGTCCGCCGCTGCTCGTCGGCGATGCCTGGGAAGCGGTCGAGATACCGCTGCGGCGCCTCGAGCGGCGCGTGCTGCGCATTGAAGGGGAGGTACAAAAACCGCGGTCGATCGGCGTGGTCGTGAAGCCACGCCACGGCGCGGTCGGCATACGCATCGGTCGTGTAGAAGGCGTCGTCCGACACCGCAACCACGTCGGGCGACGTTCGCGAGTCGATGAACCGCGTCGGATGGAAGAAGGGCGTGTTGGAAAGCGTGCCGTAGAACTCGTCGAATCCTCGGGCCATCGGCACACGGTCGGGCGTCTGGCCCAGGTGCCACTTGCCGATGCAGGCGGTCTCGTAGCCGCATGCCTTGAGGCGACTCGCCAGCGTCTGCTCGCGGACGAAGCCGCTCGTGTTCGGATCGTCGTTGGTCTCGTGGCCAAACCGGGTGGGGTAGCGGCCGCTCATCAGGCCGGCCCGGGACGGGCTGCAGTAGGTCGCAGCCACGTAGCCCTGCGTGCACCGCACGCCGGCGGCCGCGATCGAGTCGATGTGGGGCGTGGGAATCTCGGAGTTGCCCTGGCAGCCGAGTTCACCCCATCCCAGGTCGTCGGCATAGAAGATGACTACGTTCGGCGGCGCGGCAGCAGCCAGCGAAGGCCCGTGTCCGGCCCAACCGCCGATGGCGATGCAGGCAAGGAAGAGGAACGTCGTCTCGGTGCGCTCGGTCATGGCGATCATCTCCTCGATGGTTATCGTCCCTCGCCGCCCAAGTGTACTTCAGGCCGGCGGCCGTTGGCCTCCCCGCTCGGCGGTCCCGTAGAATGGATGCGGTGTGACGAGCCTCGGAAGCTGTCGGGACACCAGTCCCTGATCATGAAGGTGGCCCATGTGCCTGGCGGTGCCCGGACAGGTCGAATCGATCCGTGACGAGAGCGGCGCGCGGATGGGTCGGGTGAACTTCGGCGGCGTCGTCAAGGACGTGTGCCTCGCCTACCTCCCCGACATCGCCGTGGGCGACTACACGATCGTCCACGTGGGCTTCGCGATCTCGAAGATCGACGAAGCCTCGGCGCTGGCCACCCTCCAGACCTTCGCGGACCTCGGCCTTCTCGAGGAGAGCCTCGCGGAACTTCGCGGCGAGGAGCCGGCGGAGGCCACAAGCGGCGAGCCATGAAACACCTCACGGAATACCGCGACGCGGACACGGCGCGGCGGCTGGCCGCCGAGATCGGCCGGATCGCGACACGGCCGTGGGCCATCATGGAGGTCTGCGGCGGCCAGACCCATTCCATCATTAGAAACGGCGTGGATCAGCTCCTGCCCCCCGAGGTGGAGCTGATCCACGGGCCGGGCTGCCCCGTCTGCGTCACGCCGCTGGAAACGATCGACCGTGCCCTGGCCATCGCGGCCACGCCGGGGGTGATCTTCTGCTCGTTCGGCGACATGCTCCGCGTGCCGGGCTCCCACGAAAACCTGTTTTCGGTCAAGGGCCGCGGCGGCGACATTCGGGTCGTCTACTCGCCGCTCGACGCCGTCCAACTCGCCCGGGCCCACCCCGATCGCGAGGTGGTGTTTCTGGCGATCGGCTTCGAGACGACGGCGCCGGCCAACGCCATGGCCGTGAAGCTCGCGAAGCAGCAGGGCCTGAAAAACTTCTCGATGCTCGTGTCGCACGTGCTCGTGCCGCCGGCCATCGAGGCGATCATGCGGAGCCCCGGTAACCGCGTGAATGCGTTCCTTGCGGCGGGGCATGTGTGCAGCGTGATGGGCACCTGGCAGTACCCGCCGCTCGCCGCACGGTTTCGGGTGCCGATCGTGGTCACGGGATTCGAGCCGCTCGACCTCTTGGAGGGCATCCGACGGACCATCCTGCAGCTCGAGCAGGGCCGCCACGAACTCGAGAATGCCTACGCCCGCGTCGTGAGCGAGCGGGGCAACGAGCCGGCGCAGCGAGTGATCGCGGAGGTGTTCGAGACCGAAGAGCGGGCCTGGCGGGGGATCGGCACGATTCCCGCGAGCGGCTGGCGTCTGGCCGATGCCTACTGCGACTACGACGCCGAAATCCGCTTCGCCGTCGGTGGCATCACGGCCGTCGAGTCGCCCCTCTGCAAGGCCGGCGAGGTCTTGCAGGGCACGCTCAAGCCCAACCAGTGCCCCGCCTTCGGGAAACAGTGCACGCCGCGGACGCCGCTGGGAGCCACGATGGTGTCGAGCGAAGGCGCCTGCGCGGCCTACTACAATGCGGGACGGTGGTCCGACTCCGGAGCGGCATGAGCGACACACCCGACTTCACGACCTTCGCCTGCCCGCTGCCGCTCCGCGACTACCCGCACGTGGTCATGGGACACGGCGGCGGCGGTGCGCTCTCCCGTGACCTGATTGAGCATGTCTTCCTGCCGGCCTTCTCAAATCCCTTGCTCGACCGGCTCGGTGACTCGACCGAGATCGACGTCGCCGCCGATCTCGCCGGCGGCGGACGGCTGGTGCTCTCGACCGATTCCTACGTGGTGCGGCCGCTCTTCTTTCCCGGCGGCTCGATCGGCGATCTGGCCGTCAACGGCACCGTCAACGATCTGGCGATGAGCGGCGGTCGGCCGCTCTACCTCACGGCCGGCTTCATCATCGAGGAGGGGCTCGCGATCGGGAAACTGGCCGAGGTGGCGCGGCGGATGGCGGCCGCCGCGACAGCCGCCGGTGTGCGGATCGTGACGGGCGACACGAAGGTGGTCGAGCGCGGCCACGGTGATGGCGTCTACATCAACACGGCGGGGGTCGGGGTCGTGCCGCCAGAAATCGGAGTCGGCACCGAGCCCATCCGGCCCGGTGACATGGTGCTCGCCAGCGGCACGCTCGGCGACCACGGCATGGCGATCATGAGCGTCCGCGAGGGGCTCGCGTTCCAGGCCGAGATCGTCAGCGACTCGGCGCCGCTCCACGGCCTCGTCGCCGCGATGCTGGCGGCCTGCCCGGCGATTCGGCTCCTCCGCGATCCCACCAGGGGCGGGGCCGCGACGAGCCTCGTCGAGATTGCGGACCTGGCCCGTGTCGGCATCGAGATCGACGAGCAGGCGATCCCGGTGCGTCCGCAGGTGGCCGCGGCCTGCGAGATGCTTGGGCTCGACCCGCTCCAGGTAGCCAACGAGGGCAAGCTCCTCGCCGTCGTGCCGGGGGAATCCGCCGACCGGATTCTGGCCGCGATGCGGCGGCACGAGCACGGCCGCGACGCGGTCGCCATCGGCCGCGTGGTCGAGCGGCATCCGCGGATGGTGGTGATGCGGACCGCCATCGGCGGCACCCGCGTGATCCCGATGCCGCTCGGCGAGCAGCTGCCGAGGATATGCTGACCCATGATCTCTCTCCCCCGGGACCGATCGGACCGATGGCAATGAAGCGTGTGGGTGCGGTGCTTGCCTTGTTTCTGTCCGCGATGGCGGTCCGTGCGGCGGAGCCCGCGCGGCCGAACGTGCTCTTCATCTTCACCGACGACCATGCCCAGCACGCGGTCTCGTGCTACGGATCCGTCGTCAACCAGACGCCGCACCTCGACCGGCTCGCATCCGGCGGGGCGAGGTTCCTCAACTCGTTCGTCACCAACTCCATCTGCACGCCCAGCCGGGCCACGCTGCTGACCGGCCAGTACTCCCACAAGAACGGCGTGCCTGTCTTCAATCGCTTCGACGGCAGCCGCGATCACCTCGCCAAACGACTGCAGGCCGCCGGCTACCACACCGGAATGGTGGGCAAGTGGCATCTCGGCAGCGATCCCACCGGCTTTGACCAGTGGATCGTTCTGCCGGGCCAGGGAGCCTATCGCAACCCGACGTTTCTCGTGCCGGGTGGGGCGCTCTCGATCGAGGGCCACTGCACCCGGGTAACGACCGACCTGGGCCTCGAGTTTCTGCGAACGAGGCCCGCCGACAAACCCTTCTTCCTCATGCTCCACCAGAAGGCGCCGCATCGCGAATGGACCCCCGACGAGGCCAATCGTGCGAAGTTCGCCGACGCCGTGATCCCCGAACCGGCCACCCTCTTCGACGACTACGCCACGCGTCCCGCGGCCCTGCCCGAGAACGAGCAGACGATCGCCCGCGACCTCACCCGCCGGGATCTGAAGCTCGAGCCGCCGGCGGATCTCACGGAAGACGAACGCCGGCGGTGGCTGGGCGTGAGGCCGATGAGCCTCGACATCGACGGAAAGACGCTCACGGGAAGCGATCTCGTCCGCTGGAAATATCAGCGGTTCATGCGGGATTACCTCGCCTGCGTGCAGGGCGTCGACGACGGCGTGGGCCGCGTGCTCGACTGGCTCGACGCCGAGGGCCTTGCCGACGACACGATCGTGATCTACACCACCGACAACGGCTGGTATCTCGGCGATCTGGGTCTCTACGACAAGCGGTTCATGTACGAGCCGGGGCTCCGGGTGCCGCTCATCGCCCGCGGCCCGGGGATCATGCAGGGCATCACGCCCGACCAGTTCGTGGCCAACATCGACCTCGCCCCGACGATCCTCGATCTTGCCGGCGTCGCGATCCCCGAGTCGATGCAGGGAAAGAGCATGGCCCCGCTGCTCCGCGGCGAGCGGCCGGCCGACTGGCGAACGAGCGTTTACTACCGCTACTACCACGATCCGGGCCACCACAACACCCGGGCTCACTACGGCGTCCGCACAGCGACCCACAAACTGATCCACTACTGGAAGAAAGACGTCTGGGAACTCTACCACCTCGAGAGGGATCCGTCGGAGCAGCACAACCTGCTCTTCGATCCTGGGGAGGCCGCGTCGCCCGAGGTGGCGACCACGTTTGCGGCGCTCAAGGCAGAGATCGAGCGGTTGCAGACGGAGTTCGCCGATGACGGCATCTACGCCGATCCGTCCACGTGGCCCGCGGGCTCGGCCGACGGCCCGTTCGACGACAAGCGCTCCCTCGGCACGAAGTCGGTGGCTGAGGCGATCGTGGCGTCGAGTGAGCCCCGTTGAATCCGAGCCCCTGCAGGGGCACCCCACGCCTCACGGCGTCGGGCTTGTAGGGAAACCGCACGAGGCGGCCTACGACCGCTTCCTGTCGACGTCGAGCGTCAGAAAATGCGTGGCGCAACTGATGCAGGGATCGTAGTCGCGGATCAGCCGCTCGCAGGCATGCGTGGCCGCGGCATCTTCGAGCGCGAGCGCGGCAGGCAGCATCGCCCTGAGATCGGCCTCGATCTGCGCCTGGTTCTGCGAGGTCGGCGGCACGATCGCCGCGTGCGCGATCAGCCCGTCGTCGCCAATCTCATAGCGGTGGTAGAGGAGCCCACGCGGCGCCTCGGTGGCATGGCAGCCGGCACCCGCCCGCGGCTCGTAGTCGACGCGGCAGACCGCGATCTCGGCCACGGCCCCCCGCGCGATCACCAGCGCCTCCTCGAAGGCGGCCGCGATCTCGATCGCCCGGGCCACGATGCTCTGCGCCGAGAGCCGTAGCGGCAACTCGAGGCCGCACGACTCGGCGGCCCGGCGGGCCAGGGGCGACAGCCGGTCGTGGCAGAGGTTGACGCGGGCGAGCGGTCCGACGAGATAGGGCTGCTCGTCGGGCACGGTCAGGCTGTGCAACGCCGTGCTCCACGGCACCTGCCGCTCCGCGAAGTGCCGCTCGTAGTCGGCGACGTCGATGTCGAGCCCGCGGCTCGAGACGATCCGCCCGTCGTCGAGCGGATAGCCCGTGGCCGACCGGAGCGACACGCAGTCGTACTCGTGCGGCGTGCCGGGAAAATCGAACCGGCTCACCTCGGCGATCATCTCGAGCGACGCGGCGAGCCCCCACTCGAGATCGGGCACGAGGCCTTGAATATCGGTCACCGCCGGACTGCGATAGAAGCCCCCGACGGTGACGTTGATCGGATGCACCGCGCGGCCCCCGATCACCTCCATGATCCGGGTGCCGACGCTCTTGAGCCGCAGGCCGCGGTTCACGAGGTCCGGATGCGTCGCGGCCAGCGTGAAGCCGCTCTCGGCACCGAGAAAATCAGGGGCATGGAGCAGGTGGACGTGGAGTGCATGGCTCTGGATCCACTCGCCACAGTACAGCAGGCGGCGGAGCCGACGGATATCGGCCGTGACCGGGATCCCCAGGGCCTTCTCCAGCGCCTCGCAGGCCGTCACCTGATAGGCCACCGGGCAGATGCCGCAGATTCGCGCCACGATGTCGGGCACCTCGCGGACTTCGCGGCCGCGGACGAGCCGCTCGAAGAATCGGGGCGGCTCGTAGATCGAGAACTCGGCGATCTCGACGACGCCGTCGACCACACGAACCCGAAGTGAGCCCTCCCCTTCGACGCGGGTGAGCGACTTCACGTTGAAGCGGCGCACCACGCTCATGTCGGCTTCGCCTCCAGCCGGTCGCTCTCCGCCCGAAACGCGGGAGCATCGCCGTTGAACGATCGCACGAGTCGCACGAGCGCGTCGCGGGGCGTGCCCCGCTGCTCGTAAAACCCGGTGAGGCTCACGAGGTTTGGCGACTCGCTCGGCCCGAAGCAGCCGAAGCACTCCCGTTCGTGGGCCGGGCAGATCCCGCCGCAGCCCGCCTGCGTGACCGGCCCGAGGCAGGCGATCCCCTTGGCCACGGCCACGCACACCGTCCCGCTGGCCTTGCACTCGACGCATACGCTATGCCCCGGCACGCGGGGCTTCCGGCCCAGGACGAGCGACGTGATCAAGTCGATCATCTGGCCGCGATCGATCGGACAGCCTCGAAGCTCGAAGTCGACGGGCACGTGGTCGGCGATGGAAGTGCTCGTGGCGAGCGTGTCGATGAAGGCCGGCGTCGCGTACACACTCGACACGAAGTCATCGACCCGGCCCCAGTTCCGCAAGGCCTGGATCCCGCCGGCCGTCGCGCAGGCGCCGATCGTGACGAGGAACCGGCACTGGCGGCGGATTTCCCGGATTCGCTCGGCATCTTCGCCCGTCGTGATCGAGCCCTCCACGAGCCCCACGTCGTACGGGCCGGGAACGACCCGCGACCGAGCCTCCAGAAAGTGGTCGATCTCGACCTTCTCGGCGATCTCGAGGAGCCGGTCCTCCGCCTCGAGCAGTTGCAACTGGCAGCCGTCGCACGAGGCGAACTTGAAGACGGCGAGTCGGGGTTTCGACATCGTGAGGATCATCGGGGCCGCCGCTGGTCGCGATCCTCCGGCGGGAGGACCCCCGGTTATTATCGCGGGTCACGCCCCGACGAAACAACGACCGTCACGACCGGGCCGCCGCCGGCATGTCCCCAAGGCCACGAGAGCGGCCGCCACGCCGCTGCCGAACGTGCCGGCGGTCAGAAAGTACGCCACGTCGGCGATGTCCACCATGCCGTCCAGGTTGGTGTCGCCCGGGGCGGCGTAGGCGAAGGTCACGGAGCCGCCGCCATGCTCCCCGTCACCGTGAGCGCCCCCGCGCCGATGTCCAACCCGGCCGCCGTTCGCGAGAGGTCGATCTCGTACGTGCGAAACTGCCCGTCGGCCGTGATCGTGAATCCCTTGCTCTGCGCGGCGCTCATCGGGGCCGTCCCGTTCTCGCGTTCCCAGTAGAGCCGGCCCGCGGTCTGCGCCGCCCCGGCCACCGACGCTGCCACCCGCACGTTGAGCTTCGGCACATCCACCGCCCGGAACGAACACTCCGGCCCGAGCATCTGCGGGTCGGACGAGTTGACGTTCACGTGCAGCCGGTCGGTGATCGGAAAGCCGGCATCGGTGGCGTTGGCGTAGGTCCAGCCGTCGCGGGTGCCGCGAAACTGGCAGTCGAGCCGGAGGTCCGGCTTGTTCGCCACCGCGTAGGATCGGATCGACGAGAGGCTGCCGAGAATCAGGTGATAGGTGTGCTCGTAAACGATGTCATGGTCGATGATCTCCTGCCTGATTGGCGCCAGGTAGCCGGTGTTCGAACTCGTCGGACCGCCGGTGCCCGGCGTGCCGGCAAAGCCGCCGATGAACGCGACGTTGTTGGGGGCGAACACGCCGAGGCCCCGGTCATTGGCGTCGACGTAAGCCGCCCAGCCTTCGGTCGCGCGGAATGTCGTCCATGGAGGAGCCGCGTTGGGGAGCGTGGAGATGCTGCCGCTGGTGAAGGGCTGCGTGCCGGTGTATGCCTTGAGCTGCGTGAGCTTCGCCCAGGTGGTAGACCGCCGGCAGTTCCTGCGTGCGGGCGGCATACTGCGTGGCGTCGGCCCGGGCATTGGTGAGCCGGTTGCGGACGGTGACCACGCTGCCCGAGAGCGTGATCCACTCCTCGAGCGTGCACTCCGCGGCGACGTTCTGCAGCGCCCACTCTTTGGGCCTGCTCTTGACGTAGATCTGCGTCCCGCTGTTCGAGGCCGAGATCAGTGTCGATCGATTGCCGTAGGCATCGCCCCCCTGCGGCATACGACACTCCGACCCGGCGGGCACCCGCCGCCCGAAAACACAGACAGCCGCAACGCTAGCAGAGAACTCCGGCCGAGTCGCGATCCAATTGATGCGACACCGCTCAGAGGGAGTTCCATGGGCCGTCCCGAGCCGCGGACCGCCATGGCCCGCGGCCTTACGGCCGGTCGGCTTTCACGGGCGTGGAATCAGCGAGGGGCTGCCCGTGCCCGGGAACCGGCGTATGACGCCAAGCGCAGCCAGGATGGCGAAGCGCCGGCGGCATCCGAGTGAGCCGAGGCCACGAAGGCCGAGGCGAACGTCCGGCGAAGGGGCATGGGCAGTCCGGAGCCGCGGACCGCAATGGCCCGCGGCCTCACACCTGCGGAATCCGCATCATGGCCGCGATCCGATCGTAGGGGAGCACGGGGCCGTCGCGGCAGATGAAGAGCGGTCCGAACTGACAGAGGCCGCAATGGGCCACGGCGCACGCCATGTTCCGCTCCAGCGACAGAAAGACGGCGCCGGGGGCCACGCCCCGCCCGATCGCCGCCTCCGCCACGCCGACCATCATCGGATCGGGGCCGCAGCAGAGAATCGTCGTCGCGGATGGCTCGCCGATGGCGTCGGCGAGCAGATCGGTGACGCGGCCGACGGGACCGCTCCAGCCATCGTCGGCCTCGTTCACGATCGTGCGGACGGCGACGCCCGCCCGGCACCAGGCCGCGTACTGCCGGGCGTAGAGCAGGCCGTCGGGCCGCTTCGCCCCGTGGAGCACGGTGACGGACCGGCAGCCACGTCCGGCCGCGAGGAAGAGGACCGCGGCCCGCTGCGAGGCGAGGCCCAGACCGCCCGCCACGATCACGACGTCGCGACCGGCCAGGTCGGCGACGGGCCATGGCGATCCGAACGGGCCGCGGATGAACACCTGGTCGCCGACGCCGAGCCGGGTGAGCGCGTCGGTGACGTTGCCCACGGCGCGGACGGTGTGGGCGATCGTGCCCCGGCCGGCGGGATCGGAACTCACCGAGATGGCGGCCTCGCCGATCCCCGGCAGGTAGAGCATGTTGAACTGGCCGGCCACGAACCGATAGCGGTCTCGTGCCGAGGGCTCCTCGATTTCGAGCTCGTAGGTCTGCACGCCCGGCGACTCGGGCGTGATCCCGCGAATCCGGGCGGCGTCCGCACGCCACGGATGCTCCCGCGGGGCGAGCTGGAACGAAGCGGCGAGGGTCATGATGCGGCCTGCCCGGTCGGGTTTGCACCGGCCCGCGGCGGACCATCGCCGCCGGTCGCCCGGATCGCGGCGATTTCCTCGGTGACATCGATGCCGACGGGGCACCAGGTGATGCAGCGTCCGCAGCCGGTGCAGCCCGAGGTGTCGAACTGGTCGATCCAGCCTGCAAACTTGTGCGTGGCCCACTGTCGATACCGGGCGGCCGTCGCGCTCCGCACGCTGTGGCCGTGCATCCGGGCATGATCGAGCGAGAAACAGCTCGCCCACTGCCGCTCGCGATCGACATGGTCGCCGGAGAGGTCGGCCACCTCCTGCACCGACGAGCAGAAGCAGGTCGGACAGACGAGCGTGCAGTTGGTGCAGGAGAGACACCGCTCGGCCACCTCGTCCCAGCGGGGATGCTCGAGGTTCGTCATCAGCAGATCGCGGATGCCGTGGGTGTCGAGGCTGCGGGGTCTGGGCTCGTCGGCGACCGGCCGCCGGGCGTGCATCCGTGCCGCCAGGGCCTGCGGCACGTCCCGAGCCTGCTCGGCTTCCATCGCCGAGCAGGCAGGAAGGCTCTCACCCGCGGCGAGCGCCGCGGCGAGCACGGCGGCCCCGCGGTCGCTCCCCACCTCGCAGACGAATCCGGTCTCGACCTCGGTGAGCGCCAGATCGAAGCCCGGTCCCGCGGCAGGACCGCTGCCCATCGAGTGGCAGAAGCAGGTGGCGGCCGCCCGCCGGCAGTTGACCGCCACGAGGAACAGCCGCTCGCGCCGCGCCTTGTAGGCCTCGTCGACGAAGCCGCTCTCCAGAAACACCCGATCTTGGATCGCGAGCGCCGCCAGGTCGCAGCCCCGCACGCCGAGCACCGCCAAGGGCGGCGCCGGCGTGGGCGGGGGCGACTGGCTCCACGCGCCGTCGACATGGACGAACGACGCGATCGTCTCCCGCGCGGGAAAGAGGAAATTCTTGAGCGAATGGGGGCCGACCACATGGTCGAAGGTGCCGGCGGCGGGATCGTGTCGCAGCCGGTAGGTGCCGCCATCCTGCTCGTCGAGCCAGCCGGTCGGCAGGTCCGCCACGCGATGGAGATCGCGGATCACGATCGCGCCGTCGGCCACCTGCGGCCCGACCACGCGATGCCCTGCCCGCCGGAGCGCATGGATCACTCCCTGCAGGCCCACCGCATCGAGCCTGTGCCAGGAGCCGACGGTGGGGGCGGGAACGGGCATCGGAGCCTCTGACGGCGGGGGGGCCTCCTCCAACTGTCGGCGGAAGGGCTCCCGGATGCAACCTCAGCCGCTCCCCATCGCGTGAGCCGTCTGGTACACCGGTGGACATGAAATCCTCATCGGCCATGACCGACCTCTTCGGCACGCCGCGGGCGCTCATCGGCATGCTGCACGTGGGCCCGCTGCCCGGGAGCCCGCGGCACCGGGATTCCGGCCGGGGCATCGACGAACAGATCGCCCGGGCCGTCGCTGAGGCCGAGATCTACCGGGCGGCCGGCTTCCACGGCCTGCTCATCGAAAACATGTTCGACCGGCCCTACCTGCGATCGCACGTGGGCCCCGAGGTGGTGGCGGCGATGTCGGTGATCGGCCGCGAGGTCCGCCGCTCGGTGCCGCTGCCGCTCGGCGTGCAGGTGCTGGCGGCCGCCAACGAGGAGGCACTCGCCGTGGCCCTCGCCTGCGGAGCGTCGTTCATCCGTGCGGAAGGCTTCGTCTTCGCCCACGTTGCCGACGAGGGGCTGATCGAGGCCGATGCCGGGCCGCTGCTCCGCTACCGGGCGGCCGTCGGGGCGGAGCATGTCCGCGTGTTCGCCGACATCAAGAAGAAGCATTCATCGCACGCGATCACGGCGGACGTGGACATCGTCGAGACCGCGAGGGCCGCCGAGTTTTCGCTCGCCGACGGCGTGATCGTGACGGGCGTCTCCACGGGCCTTGCCGCCGATCCGGCAGACGTGGATGCCGCGGCGGCCGCGGTCGGCATTCCCGTGCTCGTGGGATCGGGCGTCACGCCCGACAACGTCGCCGCGTTCGCCGCCGCCGACGGCCTCATCGTCGGCTCGTCCGTGAAGCAGCGGGGCGACTGGCGGCTGCCGCTCGATGCCAACGCTGCCACGCGGCTGGCCGACGCCTTCGGGACGGCCGTCGGGAGGGGCCGATGAAGACGTCCGCGCCCGACGTCGTGCTGCTCGGCAACCTCCTCGTCGACGACATCGTGCTTCGTGACGGCCGCACGCTGATGGGCGAGCCGGGCGGGGCCGTCCTCCACGCCGCGCTCGCGGCATCCCTGTGGGCCGCGCGGGTGGGCATCTGCGCCGTCGCCGGCACCGACTACCCGGCCACCGCGCTCGACGCGCTCGCCTCCCGGGGTGTCGATCTTTCGGGAGTCCGCCGGCTCGACCGCACCGGCGGCAGGGCGTGGCTGCTCTACGAACCGGCCGTGCGGCGGACGGTGCATCACCTCGACTGCCCGTCGCATGCCGACGTGTCGCCGACCATAGCCGATCTGCCCGCAGGCTACGCCGCCGCCCGGGTGTTTCACCTGGCGCCGATGCCGCTCGCGCGGCAACTCGACCTGGCCCACGGCCTGGCGCCGACGGCGGATGCGGCCCGCCTGGTGTCGCTCGATCCCTTCGAACTCGTCCGCGACGGCACCCTTTCCGCCTGGCGGGACGTGCTCACGCACATCGACCTGTTCTTCGTGAGCGAGGACGAGTGGCGGCTCGCCGGTGATGCGGAGGGCATCGTGCCGTCGCTCGCCGGCCCGAGGCTGAAGCATGTCGCCTTCAAGCGGGCGGCCAACGGAGGGCGGCTCCTCGACCTGCACGAGGGCCGTTCCCGCACGTGGCAGTCCCGCAGCCGCACGGTCGTCGATGCCACCGGCGCGGGCGATGCCTTCGCCGGGGGCTTCCTCGCCGGGCTCGTGACCCACGGCGACGTCGACCGCTCGATCGAGCAGGGCATCGTGGCGGCCAGTTTTGCGATCGAAGACTGGGGAAGCCGGGGGCTGATGGCGGCCACCCCGGCGATGGCCGCCGAGCGTCATGCCGAGTGGTTCCCGACATCCGCCGTGGAGACTCCCACATGAGCGATCTGGTTCAGGTAGCGGCCGACGTCGCCGCCGCGATCGGGGGAGGCAGACCCGTGGTGGCCCTCGAGACCACGCTCGTGACGCACGGCCTGCCCCGGCCCGATGGAGAGCGGGTGGCGGCCGCCCTCGAGGATGCGGTCCGCGATCGCGGCGCGATCCCGGCCACGATCGGCATTCTCGATGGCCGTGTCAGGGTGGGCATCACACGGGACGAACTCGCGTGGCTCGCCGCGGCGCCGAATCCCGTGAAGGTGAACCTCGGCAACTTCGCGGCCGAGGTGGCGGCCGGCGGCTGCGGTTCCACGACCGTGGCGGCCACGATGTTCGCCGCGTGGAGGGCCGGCATCCGGGTGTTCGCGACGGGAGGCATCGGCGGGGTGCACCGCGGCGCGGCGGAGACGGGCGACATCTCCGCGGATCTCACGGCCCTGTCGCGATATCCCGTGGCGGTGGTCTGCGCCGGGGCGAAGGCGATCCTCGACCTGCCGCGGACCGTCGAGATGCTCGAAACCCTCGGCGTGCCGATCCTCGGCATGGGCACGGCCGAGTTCCCCGCCTTCTATCGCCGCGAGAGCGGCCTCCGGGTGGATCGCCGCTGCGACACGATCGCCGAGGCGGCACGGACCGTGCGCACCCACCACGCCCTGGGCTTCACGTCGGGGCTCGTGATCGCCAATCCCGTACCCGAGGCGGATGCCCTGCCCCGGGACCTCCACGACTCGGCGCTCGGCACGGCGCTGATGGAGGCGCTCGAGGTGAGCGGCCGCGACGTCACGCCCTATCTGCTCGACCGGATGCGGGCGCTGACCGGCGGCGCGAGCGTGAAGACCAACGAGGCGCTGCTCCTCAACAACGCCCGCGTCGCCGCCGACCTCGCGGTGGCCCTCGCCTCATCCCTCGCCTAGCCCCCGCGCTACGGCGCGAGCCGTTCGAGCCTCCACCCCTCCGAACCGTCGCGACGGAAGACGAGGCGGTCATGCAGCCGGCTCGGACGCCCCTGCCAGAACTCGATCCGCTCCGGCACCAGGCGAAAGCCGCCCCAGTTGGGCGGACGGGGAATCGCTGCATCGTTCGGATGCTCCGCCCGGAATCGGGCGTAGAGCGATTCCAACGCGACCCGGTCGGGAATGACTTCGCTCTGCGGCGAGCTCCAGGCGCCGATCCGCGACGTGCTCGGCCGCGTCCGGAAATACGCGTCGGACTCGGCGGCCGTCGTCCGCTCCACCCGACCCTCGATCCGGATCTGCCGCTCCAGTTCGGCCCAGTGGAAGGTCAGCGCGGCCCAGGGATTGGCGGTGAGTTCGCGGCCCTTGTGGCTGTCGTAGTTCGTAAAGAAGCAGAAGCCGCGGGCATCGAAGCCGCGGAGCAGCACGATCCGCGCCGAGGGTCGGCCGTCGGGCGTGGCGGTGGAGAGCGTCATCGCCTCCGGCTCCGGCACGCCCGCCGCGACGGCATCGTCGTACCAGGCCGAAAACTGGCGGATCGGATCGCGATCGACCGTCGCCTCGACGAGTTCGCCCCGCTCGTATTCCTTGCGGGCGTGCGTGGTCCTGTGTTCCATGTCGGCGGCTCCGGTGCGATGCATCCGCGGCACGTCGACAGTCTCCAGGGTCGACCGGCTCCTGCCAAGTGAACGTGCCGGCGGCGGCTTTCGGGGAGCGCGGTATCCCCGTCGGCCGCGGATCGGCGATACTGCGGTCACGGGCAGGATCGTCCTGCCCGCCACGTCTCCCCCGGTGACCGTCCATGGGCAGCAAGATCGTCGGCAGGCTTCTCGTTCTCGTGGTCGCGGCGGCCGCGGCCTTCGTCGCCTGGCAGGAGTGGACCCGCCGGCAGGCGGCCGCCCTGCCCGTCGGCATCGTCTCGGGCAATGGCCGGATCGAATCGATCCAGGTCGACGTGGCGGCGAAGTACGCCGGCCGGGTCAGAACGATCGCCGTCAGGGAGGGGGATCTCGTCGAGCCCGGCCAGATGATCGTGGCCATGGACACCGCCGAACTCGAGGCCGAACTGGCCAAGGCGAAGGCCAAGATCGCGGAGGCGGAGGAGTCGGCCGCGGAGGTGACCGCCGACATCGTCAGCAAGGAGAGCCAGCAGCTCTACGCGCGGCAGCAGTTCGCCCGGGCCGAGAAGCTGCTCGGCTCGAAGACGATCACCCGCGACGAGTTCGAGGAGAAGGAGGCGAAGCTGCGGGTGGCCGAGGCCAATGTCAACGCCGCCAAGGCCAAGCTCCGTTCGGTCGAGCAATCGGAAGAGGTGGCTCGGGCGGAAGTGCGACGCGTTCAGGCCCAGATCGCTGATTCAACACTCACGTCGCCGGTCCGCGGCCGCGTGCTCTATCGGCTCGCCGAGGAGGGGGAGGTGCTCTCGGCGGGCGGCAAGGCGGTCACGCTCCTCGATCTCTCCGACGTCTCTATGGAGATCTTCCTGCCCGCCCAGGATGCCGGGCGGGTGCGGATCGGCGCCGACGCCCGGATTCGCCTCGACGTCCGCCCCGAGTACGCGGGCCGGGCGCGGGTGAGCTTCGTCTCGCCGGAGGCCCAGTTCACTCCCAAGCAGGTCGAAACGAAGAGCGAGCGCGACAAGCTGATGTTCCGCGTCAAGTTGCAGTTCCCGCCGGAACTGATCGCGCCCTACATCGAGCGGGTGAAGACCGGCCTCCGTGGCGTCGGCTTCGTGAAGCTCGACGACGCCGTCGCCTGGCCCGCCGACCTCGATCGCCCGTTCCCGCCGCCGCCGGCCGCGCCTTCCGTCGTCCCGGCTGATGCGGCCTCCGTTCCCGCGACAGCCCCGATCCCCACCCCCGCCCCCGCCGCCGCGAACTGACGGAGCCGGCATGAAACCTCGGACGGACGTGGTCGCGTCGGTGATCGGCCTCACGCACCGCTTCGACGCCGTGGCCGCCCTCCGCGACCTCGACATCGAGATACCCGCCGGTCGCATGGTGGGCCTGATCGGCCCCGACGGCGTCGGCAAGTCCACGCTCCTCGGCCTCGTCGCCGGGGCGAAGCGGATCCAGGCGGGCCGCGTGACGGTGCTGGGCGGCGACATGGCCGACAGGCGGCACCGCAACGCCGTCTGCCCGCGAATCGCCTTCATGCCACAGGGGCTCGGCAAGAACCTGTCGATGGAGTTGAGTGTCTTCGAAAACGTCGACTTCTTCGCCCGGCTGTTCGGACAGCGGCGGGCGGAGCGGACCGCCCGGATCGCCAGCCTCCTCGCCGCCACGGGGCTCGGCCCGTTTCCCGATCGACCGGCCGGCAAGCTCTCAGGGGGCATGAAGCAGAAGGTCGGCCTCTGCACCGCGCTCGTGCACGATCCCGACCTGCTGATCCTCGACGAGCCCACGACGGGGGTCGATCCGCTCTCGCGGCAGCAGTTCTGGACGCTCATCGACGACATCCGCCGCGACCGAACGCAGATGAGCGTGGTCGTGGCCACCGCCTACATGGACGAAGCGGCGCGGTTCGACTGGCTGATCGCGATGGACACGGGGCGGATCCTCGCCACCGGCACGCCGGCCGACCTGATGCAGCGGACGGGCACGCGATCGCTCGAGGCGGCCTACGTGGCCCTTCTTCCCGCCGAACAGCGTGGGGACGGCGGCCCCCTGGTGATCCCGCCTCGCACGGCCACCGGCGGAGAGCCGGCGATCGTCGCCCGCCACCTCACCCGCCGCTTCGGGGCCTTCACCGCCGTGAAGGACGTGTCGTTCGAGATCGACCGCGGAGAGATCTTCGGCTTCCTGGGTTCCAACGGCTGCGGGAAGTCGACCACGATGAAGATGCTCACCGGCCTCCTGCCCGCGACCGAGGGAGAGGCGTTTCTCTTCGGCGAGCGGGTCGATGCCGACGGCACCGACACCCGGCGGCGGGTCGGCTACATGTCGCAGGCCTTCTCGCTCTACACGGAACTCACCGTCCGCCAGAACCTCTGGCTCCATGCCAGGCTGTTCCATCTGCCTGCGGAGCGGGCCCGGTCGCGAATCAACGACCTCGTGGCCCGGTTCGGCCTCGGCACCCACCTCGATGATCTCGCCGAGGTGCTGCCGCTCGGTGTCCGCCAGCGGCTCTCGCTGGCCGTGGCCGTGATCCACGAACCCGAGATGCTGATCCTCGACGAGCCCACGTCGGGCGTCGATCCGGTGGCGCGGGACGAGTTCTGGGAACTCCTCGTCGACCTCTCGCGGCGGCAGCAGGTGACGATCTTCATCTCCACCCACTTCATGAACGAGGCCCTCCGCTGCGACCGGATCTCGCTGATGCACGCCGGCACGGTCCTCGCCTGCGACACGCCGGCCGCCCTTGTCGCGGCCAGCGGCTGCGCCGATCTCGAACAGGCCTTCATCGCCTCGATCGCGGCGGCGGAGCAGGAGCGGGCGGGGGAGACGACGGCGGCCGCGGCGGAGACGTTTGCGGCGGAGGCGGTCGCCCCCGCAACGCCGCACGCCCTTCCGGGCCTCGCCCGCCTGCTCGCCTACGCCCACCGCGAGACGCTCGAGATCCTCCGCGACCCGGTGCGGCTCGCCTTCGCCTTCGGCGGCTCGATCCTGCTCATGCTCGTGTTCGGCTTCGGAATCACCACCGACGTGGAGAACATCCGCTTCGCCGAACTCGACGAGGATCGAACCCCGGCGAGCCGGGATTTTCTCGCCGCCTTCGCCGGCTCGCGCTCCTTTCTCCGGCAGCCGGAACTCGCCGGCGTGAGTGAGCTCGAGCAGCGCATGCGGGCCAACGACATCTCGCTGGCCCTCGAGGTGCCCGACCAGTTCGGCCGCGACCTCGCCCGGGGCTCGTCGCCCGAGGTCTCCGCCATCGTGGACGGCGCCAACCCGTTTCGTGGCGAGACCATCGCCCAATACGCCACCAGCACGGCGATGCTGCACGTCGAGGACGAGTTCCGTCGCAGCCCGCGGGGCCCCGCCCTTGTCCGCCGGCTGCCGGCCATCGAGCCCCGCTTCCTCTACAACCCGTCGTTCGAGAGCGTGTATGCCATCGTGCCGAGCATCCCGCCGCTCCTGCTCGTGCTTCTGCCTGCGATCCTCACGGCCGTCAGCGTCGTTCGCGAGAAGGAGCTGGGCTCGATCGTCAACTTCTACGTCACACCCACCACGCGGCTCGAGTTCCTCGTGGGCAAGCAGCTGCCCTACATCGTGATCGCGATGATCAACTACATGATCCTCACGATCATGGCGGTGGCCGTGTTTGGCGTGCCGCTCAAGGGGAGCGGCTGGATGCTCACGCTCTGCGCCCTGCTCTACGTGTCGGCCACCACGGCGATCGGCCTGCTCATCGCCTCCTTCACCCGCAGCCAGGTCGCGGCGGTGTTCGCCACGGCGATCCTCACCATGCTCCCCACGACGCAGTTCTCCGGCCTGCTTCAGCCCGTCTCCACGCTCGAGGGCAACGCCCGCGTGGTCGGCACGCTCTGGCCGACCACCTACTTCATGCACGCCAGCGTCGGCGCCTTCACGAAGGGCCTCGACGCCCGCCTCCTCGCCCCCGACGCCCTGGCCCTGGCCGCATTCGTGCCGGTGCTGCTGGCCGTCGCCATGCTCCTCCTCCGCCGGCAGGAGGCCTGAATATGCCGTCGCCGGCAAACATCTTCTGGCTCGGCGTCAAGGAGCTCCGCAGCCTGCGGAGCGACGTCGTGATGCTCGCGCTGGTGGCCTACGCCTTCACGATGTCGATCTACACCCAGGCCCGGGGCACCTCGTCGGAGGTCAACAATGCCTCGATCGCCTTCGTCGACGAGGACAACTCCCAACTGTCGCTGCACCTCGCCTCCTGCTTCTACCCGCCGCGGTTCAAGCCGCCGGGCACGCTCGCCGCCCGTGACATCGACCGGGCGATGGACGAGGGTCGTTTCATGTTCGTGGTGGTGATCCCGCCCCGGTTCGAGGCCGACCTCCGGGCCGGACGGCGGACGGAAGTGCAGGTCAACGTCGATGCCACCGCGATGTACCAGGCGAGCAATGGGGCCTCCTACATCCAGCGGATCCTCACCGACGAGATGACCCGCTACCTGCGGCGAACGGACGAGAAACTCGTGGCTCCACTGCGACTCGTGATCCGCAAGGCCTACAATCCCAACGGTGACACGAGTTGGT
>Ga0075471_10000783_pt1 | contig 19822 bp, 33 predicted proteins | sample DEB19_08_DNA_2_FD_74787 | JGI IMG/M metagenome (GOLD analysis project Ga0075471, IMG submission 74787) | Aqueous microbial communities from the Delaware River and Bay under freshwater to marine salinity gradient to study organic matter... | ecosystem: Environmental > Aquatic > Marine > Coastal ... | reverse complement strand
TGGTGGAGTAACCGCGTAAAGTGGTGAACATCATGTCAACATCAGAAAATCGCTTCTACGTCTATGAGCATCTTCGCTCAGACACGGGGGCTGTTTTCTATGTTGGAAAAGGCACTGGAAAGCGTTATGCAGTCCGAAGTCATCATCATAGAAATGAATTTTGGCAGAGGACTCAGCGTAAGGCCGGCGGGTTTTATGTCCGCATGGTTGCAACCGATCTTGATGAAGAACTTGCATTCTTGATTGAACAAGAACGCATATCTCAACTTCGCATGACAGGTATCAGGCTATGCAATCTTACAGATGGTGGTGATGGAACTTCCGGATGGGCGAAGACGAAAGAATGGCGAGAAAAGGTCGGCGCGGCACATCGCGGTAAAGTTGTTTCTGCTGATGTGCGTGCAAAAATCTCAGCGTCTGTGAAGGCGAATGGTTTTACTCACACGGAAGAAATGCGTCAAAAAATGTCAGATGCCCACAGAGGAAAAAAACGTTCTCTCGGATATAAACACACTGATGAATGGAAGTCTGCGCAGCGTGAGTGGGTTACAGGAAACAAAAGTAGAACTGGTCAAACGCGAAGCAACGAAGAACGCAAAAGGGCATCTGTCGCACTTAGTGGGCGCATTCAAACAAAAATTGAATGCCCACACTGTGGGAAAATTGGCGGAAATGCAATGCGTAGATGGCATTTTGAAAATTGCAAGGCGAAATCATGACCCAAATTAGCATCCTTAACGGCATCTATACGGACAACGGGCCAGACCTGCGCACGTCTTACCCTGTGAACCTTGTTCCAGTGCCGAAGAATAGCGGCATCGGTGCAGGATTCCTGCGGCCTGCTGATGGCATCGTGTCCAATGGAACAGGGCCTGGTGTTGATCGAGGGGGGATCAATTGGAATGGCACATGCTATCGTGTCATGGGCACCAAGCTTGTGACCGTAGCAAGCAATGGGACTGTGACCGTACTCGGAGACGTTGGAGGGCCTGTTGATAGCCTAGTCACGCTTGATTACAGCTTCGACCGACTGGCCATCGTATCAGGTGGCCGTTTGTATTATTGGAATGGAGCATTAACCCAAGTTACTGACCCAGACCTCGGCGTTGTTCTTGATGTCGTTTTCGTCGATGGCTACTTCATGACGACTGATGGCACAAGCCTGGTTGTTACGGAGCTGACTGACCCTACCCAGGTCAACCCGCTGAAGTATGGATCTTCTGAAGTTGATCCTGATCCATTGCTTGCCGTGTTGAAGCTGAGGAATGAAGTCTATGCGCTAAACCGTAACACTATTGAAGTGTTTGATAACGTTGGCGGTGACTTCTTTCCATTCTCTCGGATTGATGGTGCACAGATTACCAAAGGCGTTATCGGTACTCATGCGTGTTGCGTCTATCTTGAGATGATTGCGTTCCTTGGCAGTGGGCGTAACGAGGCTCCCGGAATCTATCTGGGAGCAAACGCACAGGCTCAGAAGATCAGCACTCAAGAGATTGACGATATTTTGCTGAACTACACTGAGGCAGAACTATCAGAGGTCAAGCTAGAGGCTCGCAACGACAAGGCTCATCAGCAGCTATATATTCATCTGCCTGATCGAACGGTTGTCTACGATGGGGCGGCTTCGCAAGAGCTAGAGCAAGCAGTGTGGTTCACGCTGACCACATCGACGAATGGGTTTAGCCAGTATCGGGCTAAGAACATGGTTTGGGCCTATGATCGCTGGCTGGTTGGTGACCCTCAGTCATCAAGTGTTGGTTATCTGATCGACACCATTAGCACGCACTGGGGCCAGATTGTGCGGTGGGAGTTTGGAACAATGATCGTATACAACGAGAGCAACGGAGCCATATTCAACCGCCTCGAACTAGTCTCATTGCCTGGCCGTGTGGCTCTCGGTGCCAATCCAATCATCACAACCAGTTATTCGTTGGATGGGCTATCCTGGAGCCAGGATAGACAGATCAGAGTTGGCACCATCGGAGACACCAAGAAGCGGCTTGTGTGGTTCCAACAGGGCGCAATGAGGAGCTGGAGAATTCAGCGGTTCCGCGGAGACAGTCAAGCGCATGTCTCATTCGTGAGGCTTGAGGCTCAAATTGAAGGGCTGGTGAACTGATGGCAATGAAAAAGCTAGGTCTCACTCGCGATCAGCTTGCATCGTTTCTCAGTGACCATGAGAAGGTTAAGCAATTCGAGAACCTTTTCGGCACCACAAATAAGCTGATAGACATCACTGAAGGTACGGCAATCGAGGCTGGTGGGGCATCTGCTAACGCCAATCTTGCGCTGGATCTAGTTCAGAAGTTGGCTCAAGATTCTGCTATAGGTGCCGCTGTTGCTGACATCAAAGCGGAAGAAGCATTATCACAAATTGATAACCTACAGAAACAAACATCAATTGATTTAGCATTCATTGAGAACAAGGCAAATCACGTTTTAACTTTGCTTGACAAGGTTTCTAAGGATGTTGAGGGCCTGCAGATGATCCCGCCTCCACGGGAGTTCAAAAGATCCAGATATGGATCTTTCTACGACACAACGACTCAGACGGCTACGGTTATCAACACTGCAAAAGCAATCACATTTAACACAACCGACCTGAGTAGAGGGGTTTATATTGGATCCCCGACTTCGCGTGTTTATGTTGACACAGATGGAATCTACAATTTTCAGACAAGCATTCAGCTAGATTCAACAGTTGCTACAGCAGAAGCTTTCTATTTGTGGTTTAGGCTCAATGGAGTTGATGTAACAAACTCGGCAAGTCAGGTACGAGTTCAAGGGAACAACGCCGAGATCTTTGTTGCGCTTAATTACTTTTTTGACCTGAAGGCCGGAGACTATGTGGAATTGATGTTTTCTGTCAGCAATCTAGGCGTTCAGTTATTGGCGTCTGGAGCTGTTGCTCCGCATCCTGGCATACCATCAATAATTCTCACCGTCTCAAACAACATCGGAGGTATTCAATAATGACAGTCACACCTAAAACTCTAGTAGCCCCCAAACAGATGGAGGCTACCAACACAACGCAATACACAGCGACGCTTTGCAAGGCGCTGATTGACAAGGCGACCGTGACCAACACTGACACAGTTAACCGCTCATTCAGCGTCAACCTCATCCAGTCTGGCGGGTCTGCGACCAATGCAAACCTTATCATTGATGATCGAACCGTTGTGCCTGGCGAGACGTACAATTGCCCAGAGTTGATTGGTCACGAACTTGATCCTGGCGCATTCATCAGCACCATTGCCAGCGCAGCCACGGCACTCACTCTGCGCATTTCTGGGCGCGAGATCACTTAAAGGGAAGAACATGGAAGGCGCAAAGCTACCTAAGATTTTTGTCTCTCGCTTCGGAGGGCTTCCAGTTGAGGAACCATTCATCACTGCAGCAGAGAACAAAAAGAACACCAAAACGGTCATTGATGACTGGATGCTCGGGCCAGAAAAACCGACCAACGAGCGCGGAGCAAATAAGCCTTATTGGATGGCGCTGTCCAAGGCCATGCAGGTCGATGAGGCTGAAGCCCGTCGGCGCAGGTGTTCGAATTGCGAATACTACGATAATTCTGTCATGACCCAGGTGAAGATGGATCGCATCCCATGGAACGAATGGGATGTTGATGCCGGCTTCCGTGGCTACTGTGACAAGTTCGACTTTATCTGTCATGACCTAAGATCTTGTCAAGCCTGGGAAGAACGCGAGCAAGAGGAAGATTGATAAATGAGCGCCATTCAATCGCTGCATGACAACCTGACCAAGGCGTTTGGGTTGCCACCGTCATCCGTTGAATGGCTGCTGATGATCTATCAAGCTATCCAGGTTTTTGATGACGTTGCAGATGGCGACGAAGTGACGCGCCAAGAGCTTGATAAGACCATCTGGAATATGCTTGTTGCAATGCACCAGAACAAGTTTTGGCGACTGAATCAGGATGCATTGTCCCCATTGCTGTCAACTATGGTGCTCAAGTGGCAGGCGTCTGATGTGGTCGAGCGAGAAGGCAAGGCAGATGCTAAGTCTTTTGTCTGGCGTGCTGGTTACTATGATTTGGTTATTGCCTCCGTCCAGATTTGCCATGGGCCAGAGATTGCTATAAAAATGGCACCATACGTGATGGGTTTGTATGGCGAGAAATTCGAAGATTACATGAAGGAATTTAAAAATGCCTGATCCAGTAACCGGGTTGGTTGTCGGCGGAAGTCAATTGCTTGGCGGAGCAATGCAGGCTAGCGCAGCAGAAAAAGGAGCAGAGGCTCAGGCTGCGGCTTCGATGGCTGGCATTGAAGAGCAGCAGCGGCAATTCAACAAGCTTCAAGAGTTGCTCAAGCCTTATGTTGAGGCTGGCCTGCCGGCTATGCAAGCGCAGCGGGCGATGTTAGGACTCACTACTCCTGAAGAACAGGCCGCTCAAGTTGCACAGGTGCAAGCTTCTCCCATGTTCCAGGAATTGACTAGGCAGGGTGAGGAGGCATTGCTAGCGAGAGCCTCGGCCACTGGCGGATTGCGTGGTGGTGATATCCAAGGCGCACTGGCTCAGTTCAGGCCGCAGATGCTTGCACAGCAACTTGAGGATCGTTATTCAAAGCTTGGTGGCTTCACGGCATTGGGGCAGCAATCTGCTGCTGGTGTAGGCACTGCTGGAATGCGCACTGGTGAAGGCATCGCTGGCCTGTTGGCGCAACAGGGCGCGGCCCAGGCTGGTGCGGAGCTTGGAAAAGCACAAGCCTACTCTGGCTTACTTAATTTGCCTATGCAGTTTGCAGGGATGCACTTTGGATCTAAAGCCATGGGCGGAAAGGGGATTTTCTGATGGTTCAGCCAATTGATTACAGCATCAACGTCCAGAGTCCGTTTGAGGCGGCTCTTGGCGGGTTCAAGGTCGGCGCTGGCATGGCAGAGATGCAGCAGCAGCGAGAACTCGCAAGGCAAAGACAGGAGGCAGAAGCTTTAAAACTTCAACAGCAACAGATTGCAGCACAAGAGGCGGCAAGAAATAAAGGGTATTTGACTCTTGCGGCTCAATCTCTTGCAGCAATTGATTCAGGAAATCCAGATGCTGCCGTCAACCTTATGCAAGGCAGGATTGATGCAGCACGCAATTCTGGAGACGAAGAGCAGGCAAATGCACTTGGTACATGGTTGCAACTTGTTAAGTTCAATCCTCAATCGGCGTCGTCAGTTATCAACAGGCTTGTGATGAATACGCCTGGCGGAAAAGAAATGCTTGATGCTGCTAAGGTGGCAGGAGAAGAGGCTAGAAAAGCAGCTTTACAACCATCCGAATTGACTCAGGCAGAAGAAAAAGCAAAACAAGAAAGAATTAACACTCAATTTCTTGCGCAACAAAAACAAGCAGAGTTGAGAAAGACAGAAGTTGAGGCGCTTGCTCCATCTGTTAGAGAGGCAATTGACTATCAAAATTTAAGTCCTGAGCAAAAAGCATTATTTGGAAATTTGCAAATTCTGAAAAAACCTCCGGCTCCAGTTACAAACGTCAACGTATCAAATGTTATTGATAAAGCTGCAGGCGCAGAATTAGGAAAACTTGTTCCTGAACTTTATACACAAGCTAATGCATCAGCTTCATTTCTAACTGAGGTTCCAAGATACAAAAGAGCTCTTGATTTGGCGATAACTGGGCCACTTGCAAATGAAAGACTTGCTGCATCAAGGGTAAGTTCTGCATTGGGATTCGGAGGTGAAAAGGGCATTGTTGCAACAACAGAAGTTCTAAAAGGTCTTGCAAAAATGACTTTGGATGGACGTAAGACAATGCGCGGAGAAGGAGCAATTACAGAATCAGAAAGCAAATTAGCAGAAAGAGCATTTAGCGGAGATATAAGTCTCACAAAAGGCGAATTAATGTCGTTGTTTAATGCATCAGAGCGTGCCGCAAAATTCCAATATACACAAAGCAAAAAACTACTGACATCTGCTTCGTCAAAATCTCCTACTGCTGAACTTTTCTTACAGAATGTTGTGGAGCCTCCAAGATCAGAATCTGTAACTGTTGGAGGACAGACATATGAAAGGCCATCAAACTTTACAGATGCGCAATGGAATGCTTATAAGCAATCAATGGGGGTCAAATGAGTCCTGAACAATGGCTTGCCACTCAACAAGCACAACAGCCACAACCTCAAGCGGCTCCTGTTACTCAACCTCAACAGACTAAGCAGCAAGCTGCAATGTCTCCTGAGCAGTGGGCGGCTTCGCAACAAGAAAAACCAGAAATGGGGTTTTTTGAGTCAATTGGGGAAGCCATAACTGGTTCCAGAAGAACCACAGAAGAAAGCAAGACATTGCCTGAGTGGACTGGGATGCCTGAACTCAATCAAATGAGCATGGCATCATTCAAGTCTGCATTGGGAACACTTGTGTCTAATCCTGCTGAAACAGTGCAGATCATGAAAGCAAACTTCCCAAACTTGCAGATTAGGCAAGATCCAAAGGGAAATTACATCATGAGGTCTTCAATAGACCAAAAAGAATACGTTATTCCTCCAGGAGTCAGCATGGGGGACATCCCAAGGATTCTTGGTGGCGTTCTTTCTTTTACCCCTGCAGGAAGGGCAACAACTATTCCAAGAATGGCTATCGGATCGGCAGCAACTCAAGCAGCGATTGAGACTTCACAAGCGGCGACAGGTGGTGAATTTAATCCTGAAGAAGTTGCTATTGCTGGAGCGACTGCTCCAATTGTTCCTGTTATTGCTAGGACCCCAGGCGCAATCAAATCATTAGCTCAACCAATTGTTGAGCCAATCAAAGGAGCACTTGAGGCAGCAGAAAAATTCGGCGTTCGTGTTTTAACGTCAGATGTTCTTAGGCCACAAACATTCATTGGAAAGACAGGACAACAAATTGGAGAGCGTATTCCAATCGCTGGAACCGGGCCAGTGCGAGCAGCTCAACAGGCTGAACGGATGGATGCTGTCAAGAACTTGTTTTCTCAATACGGAGTAACAGGTTCAGAGAATCTTTCAGATGACATCATTCAAGATGTTGTAAAGAAAAGATCCGACATCGTTGCAAAATATACGTCAATGAAGAATGACGTATTTAATAGGCTTGATGCTGCAGGTACTGTTCCTGTAAATAAAACAGTTCAGCAGATTGACGACGAGATGATTAGGCTTAGGGATGTTACTGGAGCAGATCCTCTAATCAATCGCCTTCAAGAGCTAAAGATTAAATTACAGAATAATCCAAGCATTAAAGCTGTTGAATCAAACAGAAAAGTCATTGGTGACTGGCTGAAAGATGACAGCCTTGCATCAATCAAGACTGAAGCTCAAAAAGTTGCAAAGAAAATCTATGGACCTTTGCAAGATGATATGAGTGATTTTATTTCTGCAAATGGACAGCCACGAGACTTAGCAAAGTGGAAGATTGCAAATAAAAATCTTGCAGATTCAATTGGTGATCTGGAAAAAACAGCATTGAAGTCAGCAATAGACAAGGCAGACGTAACACCAGAACTTGTCATGAATATGCTGTTGAGCAAAAAGCCAAGCGATTCAGCATTGCTATATAAGTCTCTTTCTGATGAAGGAAGAAAAAACGCAAAAGCCGCAATCATTAATCAGGTTGCAGCTAAAGCTTCAGTTGCTGATGCAACTGTCCCAGGCGGGAAGGTCTTCAGTCCAGAGGCATTTGCAAGAGAGGTTGATAGGCTTGAACCTACAGTGAAAAACTTTTTCCGTGGTGACGAATTGAAGCAACTGCAGGGTCTTTCAAGAGTTATAACTCTGACACAAAGAGCGGCCCAAGCTGGAGTTAGTCCATCTACTGGCGCACAGATTGCACCACTTGTCACATATGGAGGATTGGCGCAATTCTTTAGCAGCCAAGGATTTGGGCCGATCGGGTCACTTCTCGGCACTGCTACATCTGTTGGCGCTATTGGTGGAGCGGCAAGAGTCTATGAATCTGCACCTGTCAGAAACATCATGATTAAGCTGGCTCAGTCTCCAAAAAATACACCAGAGGAAGCTAAATTGCTAAACAAATTAGCTCTTACCATCCAGCAGATGGAAAAAGAAAAACAGCCTCAAGAATAACGTAAACTCACACCATCAACACACGGGTGACCCATGCCAGCACTATCCATCAACGTACCTTTCCCAGTGTTCCAAGACCGTGATGGTCAGCCGTTGGACAACGGCTATGTCTACATTGGAACGCCATATCTTGATCCGCAGACTAATCCGGTTCAAGTTTATTTTGATGAGGCGCTGACCATTCTTGCAGCTCAACCACTGCGCACCATTAACGGTTACGTGTCGAATGCTGGCACCCCTGCGCAGCTTTATGTGAACGGTGTCAACTTCTCCATCAAGGTGCTTGATAGCAAGGCGAACCTGGTTTACAGCTTTCCAGATGGAAGTGGGATTAGCCCAAATGCGTCTGGTGTTCAGTATGACCCTGCAGGCGCTGGTGCTGTCTCAACAAACGTTCAAGCAAAGTTGCGTGAGATCGTTAGCGTTAAGGACTTTGGTGCCATTTGCGATGGTGTCACAGATGACACTGCATTTATTCAAACTGCTATTAACTATTGCGTCTCAAACCAAAAAGATTTATTTATTCCAGGAATGTCGTTAATCACGGCTTCATTGAATATTGACCGCCTTGTTGACAGTTCCGCCGCAGATAACTATTTCACAATTTTCTCAATGTCTGGAGGAGGAATTGTAGTTAATAGCGCAATTGCTATGTTCTCTACTACACTTGTCAATCCAAGCGACCCAAATCTTCCTGTTTCTCAAATGATCCGTTTTAGTGGGTTGATATTTGAGTCAACAAATAGTGCAATTTCCGCATATGTTCTTGATCAGAATAAATTTCTTAGAGTTTTATTCGAATCTTGTAATTTCCGTAAAATTAAATGTTTGAACGCTCCAGCAGGAAAGTTGACTCAAACAATTACTTTTCAAAACTGTCAAGCAAGAAGATGGAGCGGAACATTTTTTAAATCAGATGAAGCAACATTTGATTTAAAAGTTTTGGGTGGCCTTTGGGAGGCTGGCGGAGATGGTTTTGATATTGACTTTCCTGTCGGCACTGCATTCATTGGGGCAAACATCGAGGGGATGGCTGTATTTGCTATTAAATACACCGGCGGATATGCGCTGACTGTTCAAGGTTGCTATTTTGAAGAAAATGGTAATAACAATGCGAATGGATGTTCTATTGATGGATCAGCTGGCACAGGTGGCGCTGGTAGTGAAGCTGTTTCAATAATCGGAAATTACTTTTCTGGCGACACAGATACTCCGTCAAAGCCTCAAATTAAGTGGGGAGATGACGTTACAGCAGTGTCAACTGGAAATCTTTGTTCTACCACATTACACCAATTCGGAACAAATTCACGGGTCAATATTGTTTCAGATTACGCTAGAACTGCTATTTCAACAAACGATGCCACAAGTTATAACGGCATTAAAAATGATTTGCAAATTGGGTCAGTTTTCAGGGCGGAAAGCAATTATACATACGGTGGAATCATAAGGGCTTCTTTTGTTGGCGGGAGCGGTGGATTTTTAAGGCTTCGCTCATTGCAAAATAAAGTTGAAAGCTCAACTGGTCTAGACATTGATGATAATGGAAATGTTAATATCACTGGCAACGGTTCTCTTGCTGGATATATTGATATAAGTGAAATATCAACTGCATCACTTCCCGCAGCAAATAAAGCTAGACTTTACACTAGGGATAATGGTTCAGGAAAAACGCAGCTTGTTGTCCAATTTCCAACTGGATCAGCTCAGGTTATATCTACAGAGCCTTAAATTTTAATATTAAGTCGGAGCAAGTAAATTGGACAATCAAATGATCTTCAACGCAGCAGTCAGCCTTGCTGGTTTCCTTGGGGGCTGGGTTCTGAACAACATTTACAAGGCCATCGAGCGTTTGGAGGAGGAGGCAAGAACCTCTCCAGCAAAATACGTCAGGCGCGATGACTATCGAGAAGACATGAACGAGGTGAAAAACCTTCTCGGCAAGATCAGCGATAAGTTAGACAAAAAAGAGGACAAAAGATAATGCTTACCCTACTCAGCACAATCGTTTCGTTTCTAGCGGGTGGATTGCCTAGGTTCTTGGAGTTTATGAAGGATCGCAGCGACAAGAAACAGGAGATTGAGCTGTTAGGGATGCAGATCCAGAGAGAGCTTGAACTCCGAAAGCTAGGCTTTGATGCTGAGGCCAAGTTAGAGGAGATCCGCTCCGCTCAGTTGGAAATGGATATTGCAAGCCGCGAAATCCAGGCAAGAATCGGCGCACAAAGCGACGAAATGAAGGCCATTTATCACCATGACGCAGCTATCGGAGAAGGCGCAAGTAGGTGGGTAATTGACCTTCGCGCATCTGTGCGGCCCGTTGTCACTTATGGGTTCTTTATCCTCTTGGTGCTGATTGACATCGGCATTTTCTTTTATGGTGTGGCTGCTGGCGCATCGTTCGTTGATGTTTCTGCGCAGCTTTGGGATGAGAACACCCAGGCGCTATTTGCCTCCGTAATAGCATTCCATTTTGGTGGGCGGGCCTTCGGCAAATGAAGACTTCAGAAGCCGGAGTCAACCTAATCAAACACTTTGAGGGTGTCAGGCTCAAGCCATATAGGTGCCCTGCTTTGCTCTGGACTGTTGGCGTTGGTCACGTTCTGTACCCGAGACAGCACCACTTAACCCTTGAGGAGCGTATGCATTTCCAGCTTGCTCCAGCTCACAACCGTACATTCACACAAGAGGAAGTCAATGATCTACTCAGAAATGATCTTCGTCGGTTTGAGCGAGGTGTTAAAAGACTATGCGGAAGAAGCACAACGCAATGTCAATTTGATGCTCTGGTTAGCTTCGCTTTCAACCTTGGGCTCGGTGCACTTCAGCGGTCAACGCTCAGAAGAAAGCACCTCAGAAAAGACTACGCTGGAGCAGCCAGCGAGTTTTTGAAGTTTGTCCGAGCAGGCGGAAGAATCCTGCCCGGGTTACAACGGCGTCGTATTGCTGAACGACTTTTATACGTAAAGCATCACGATACCGGTGATGCTGGCGATGATTAGAACAATCATCAACAGGCTTGCCGCCATTGATGCGATTCCTTCAATCTCGGTTGGTTCGTTCCATTCGAAATCTGGAACGCAATCACATTGACGACCTTGACCACAGTTACCGTTACATTTCATCATCGTCCTCTTTCAGTCGTTGAACAATCAGAGTTGAATAGCCTGCGATGTCATGCCAACTATCGGCGTAGTCAGCATCTCCGTTGATGATCCTGGCGATCTTGTGACAGATCATCTCTAGGGCCTCTTGCTGGTCTAGTGCAAGGATCTTGCCTCGATGCTTGAGGTGAGTACGGATTACAAGCTTGAGATCTTGTGAGACCTCTGCATGTCCCGAAAACTTGCCGTATTTCTGGCCACGTTCCTGCAATGTTCCTTCCACGTCTGACATACGTTTCCTTTTGATTGAGTCTCCGCAAGCAGCCAACGCTTGCCTAGTTGCCGAACAGCACGAACCCACTGACGCTGGTTGTGCCGGTTTACATCCCGTGAAACCGAACTGCTGTTCCACAGCTTTCTAACAAGTCTCAGGGCTTTTGTATTCATGATTTGGCGGTGGTGTCGGGCTCACCCGAACTTACCTTTTCAGACCACCATATCTGTTAGTCGATCATAGAGTCAATGATGTCATTGCGACACGTCATCACCAAACGACCAAGATCCTCCAAGGTCATGAGACCTTTTTCTACCTTGTTACAGGCTTCAACGAACGTGATGGTGTCGTTCTCCATCTCATCGGAAACATCATCAATACGAAATTCAGCAATGAACTGAAATTCCTCTTCATATTCCTTTTCGTCTTGTTCCATTTGGTCAAGGTACTTGTTGGTCTGGTTGATGATGTAGCACATTTCGGAAGCTCCGGGTTGTGTGTTGCGATGGGTTCAATTGTGAGTGCGTTCACATTCCATGTCAAGGTGTTCTAGGATGAACTCACCAATCTGTTGTTTCGCGTCGTCACATCCCTTGGCAACAAGGCAATGGTATTGATTGGCTTCCAAGTAGCTGATCCAGTCCTTCTGATCCTGGCTCAACACCCCCCCTTTCTCCCGCTTCATCTCCACCCAAAGTCCCCAGGCTGGGATGAAAAGATCAGGAACACCCCTGCACACACCCTCAGACTTCAGACGTGTTGCCGTTGTGATCGTCCTGGCTCCCCCGTTTGGGATGGCAAAAATGCGGGTGCCTGGGAAACTTTTCCGGAACCAACTGACAAACTCGCGTTGTTCCTCGTGTTCTGTTCTTATTCTTTCCATTGTTCCATCACCTTTTTGATTTGATCCAACTGCATCTGTACTTCAACCAGTTTGTAAAGAGTGTCTCTGTACCCATCCCACGCCTTCTCTGCCCGTTGCCTCTCCGCCTCTAGCAGGCGTTGCAATCGTTCAAATTTGAGTTGCTCAGTTTTGGTCAAAATGGGATCTCCTCAAACCAAGATGGACACTGATCTATTGACCCGGCAAAATCTTTCGGCACCTTCTCATCGAACATCGTGCAGTAGTCGTGATCGGCGAAATGGTCGCATGTGTAACAACATTTCGGTGGGTACAAACCTTTCTTTGCTTCCTTGATCTTCTCTCGGTACACCTTGACAACGTGTGGTTCACTCATTGATCCCCCATTCTCGGTTGATGACACGAACAAACTTACCCTCTTTGCGGTACTCCACCGCGCTCGGCGGCTTGGATTGCGTCATGATCTTGGCGCATTCGTCTAGGTCCTCGTGAGACCCGATAGGCGCACCTGATTTTCTGGCCATATCCATAAACGTCCTGATCGCTTTTTCTCCCGCGTACCCGTCATGTGTAACTGTCAGATACTCAGTTACCGGACGGTCGCTCAGAGCGCCGTAATACGTCACTGCGAACATCTCTTTACCAGAGGCCTTGCTTGTGTGCTTACGCCAGATCCAAGACCTTACGGACATCTGTGTGCCCTCAATGCCCATGATATCGTCAACGTGGAGCGTCAGTGGCTTTTTTTCTGGTTCAGGGAACGGAGCACCACAAGCTGGGCATTTTCTCGCGGAGATCGGGCACAGCTCGTTGCAAGCTTCGCACAACTTCACCGGAGCCTCACCATTACCTGAGCCTGCCTTTTTGGGCGGCTGCACTGCTGTTATAGGGCCATGTGTGGCCACTACCCCGGCAAAGTCCAGCACCAAACAGTGGTCGGTGTGACTCTTTGGGCGCATTCCTCGGCCTGCCATCTGAACGTATAGGCTTGGGCTCATGGTCGGGCGCAGCATTGCAACTAGATCAATATCAGGATAATCAAACCCCGTAGTTAGCACATTCGCGTTCGTCAATGCCCTGATTTTCCCGGCTTTGTAGAGCGTCAAAATGCGTTCACGCTCCGCTTTCGACGTATCCCCTGTCACGCACTCCGCAACGATCCCGAAGTCTTGCAGCACATCTCGCACGTTCTCAGCATGGCGCACCCCCGCACAAAAGAACAACCACGCTTTACGGTCTCCAGCGCGTTCAATCACTTCCTTGACTGCAGCAATGTTGTTCTCGTCCGTGTCCACGGCGGCTTGCAGCTCGGATTCAATGTATTCGCCTCCTCTTTTGTGTACGCCATCGACATTTAACTTTGACGTGGTTACTTTTGAGCGAAGTTGCGACAGGTGCTTTTTCTGAATCAGTTCCTGAATACTTACCGGCTCAATCAAGTCTGAGAAGATCGCGGGCTTATCAGTGATAAGCCCGTGACCAAGCCTCCATGGGGTTGCAGTCAGCCCGATGACCCGCAGATTTGCATTGATGTCTTTCAGATCAGACAACAGCGTTCTGTACCCTCCTTCGTCTTTGTGGCCGACAAGGTGGCACTCATCAATGATCACCAGATCCACGTGGCCAATTAGGTGCGCCTTGTCTCGCACCGACTGAATTCCTGCAAACGTAATCGGCTCCCCGAGTTGCCTCCGTCCAATGCTTGCGCTATAAATACCCATTGGCGCCCCTGGCCAATGGAGTCGCATTTTCTCCGCGTTTTGCTCAATCAACTCCTTCACATGAGTGAGCATCAGCACCCGGGTTTCTGGCCAGTTCTGCAAGGCATCCTTGCACAGAGCCGCGACGATGTGGCTTTTACCTGAGCCAGTCGGAAGCACTAGGCAAGGGTTCCCCTCGTTACCGTTGCGGAACCATTGATAAAGATGCTCGATTGCGCGCTGTTGATAGTCACGGAGCATTACCCGCCCTCCGGAAACATCATTTCCAAAGCATCCGCCACAGCCTGTTGAATCACCGGCCAATTGTCTCTATCAATCCAGGCTCTGATCTCAATGCTGGCGGCAGACTCATCCACCAGTTCCATCGTGAAAACGGCACCATCCTCATCAAATCCGTCAATTTTTGGCGGAATCAATTTGATCTTCATGCTGCAATTTCCTGTGTTTGAGGTGCTTTCGGTTTCCGGGTGCACCGTTTAGAGTCTCCTGCCATCATCTGCACCAACTTTAGTTGTTTCTGCTTCTGTCGGTACCGTTGAGATTTTTCAACGTCAGTCAGTATTTTCTTCTTTGCGTCAGGTTTTGATCCAAGCTTATAAATTCTTATTGGATCTTTTGATTCTGGCCGCTTGTCCCATTTGCAGATGTGCAGCACCCCCTCTCTGTACATCTCGCGGGTGTAATGCAGAACGGTCACGTAGTGCAGGCCCGTTTCCTCGGCCAGCTCCTGGCATGTATAGTCGCCTTCCATCAAGTGTTTCATTAGCTGGGCCATCATCAGAGCATTCACCTTGATGATTTTGCGGCCCTTGTTGCAGGGTGGGGCAGGTCTTGGCATGTGATGTCCTCAGAATTTGATATTGAACCCGATATAGTTCGGTGCAACGACGATGCTAGAACCACAGCCTGCGGCGGCAGTCACTGAAAAATCCTTGAACGATGGTGTATGACGATCCCGATGCTTGCGGTCGTAAATCTCTTTGGCCAGTCCCACAGCAGCCGCAGCGGCGCAACCATAACGCCAATCGTCCGTGATCTTTGTGAACACTGCTCCGGTCGTAGCACCTACGACAGCGTGTTGCCACTTGTCTTTACCGCCCCAGGACTCGGCCTGGGCTTGTGTGGCAAACAGCAGTACAAATGCAATCATTGTTCTCATTTATCCGGCTCCTTGTCGTTCAAAACTTGCTGGTAATTCATCCCGGCATCAAAGCCTTCTAAGAAGGCCCTGGCCCTGAGCAGACGGGCAAACTTTCTAAGCTTCTCAAAGTCCTCATCCAAGAAGCCGCATTCCCAGGCAAGTTGGTCTATTGAGTCTTCTTTCATTTCTCACCTCTTAGCTTTTTTGATCGCTCGATGGTGCACGCTGTAAATCCATGTACCTAACCTGAAGCCGATTCCAAGCCCAAAAAAAACCCCGCTCAAAAAATCAAGTAAGTTCATTCCTCACCCCCTATCCCGTGTGCTCGCTCAATTGCTCGGGCGAATGCTGGCGCTGATTGCGGAGCAATGCTAGCGCTGCCCCATGTATCCGCCGTCAGTTTTGTAATCTCCTCATCCGTCAGTGGCTCCCGTTCAGGCTGCGCCACCGGCTGGGGTGGGGCACGATGTCCTACTGGTTCGCCTTGATCAAACAGCACTTCACGCAGCACCCAGCCGTGATATTCAACCGGATCTACTGCGTCAACCACGTCCTCATCCGTTAGCGGCCCCGTTTCAGGCTGCGCCAATGCCTCACGCAAAATCTGCACAGCATTCATCCACGCATCCCCAGTCTCCCAGCTCATATTTGCTGGATGTATCTTTGTAAGCGCATCAAGAGCTTGCGCCACTGCTTCTTTAAGTGTTGTCATATAACCCCCTTTACTATTTGCTTACTGCTAGTCACCCCGGGCCCAGGTTCACCATTCACCACCTCGCGCCCATTCACTAGATAAACCGCTCTCCACCCGTTCTCATCACTGCCATTCATCTTCCACGGCACTAGATCAGGGTGCAGTACGTGAGAGGAGCAGCCTTGGTGCTGCCAGTCCTCGGGTATGTCATTGCCCCATTTCGCACACTCCCACGCACCTGATGCCGTTGCTGTTGAATGTGCGCATGTACGGCAATTGACTTCCTTCGTCAGCTTCGTTTTGTGGCAGAACTCATGTGCTGCACAAAACTTGCATTCGTACCAAGTTGGGTCACTGCTCAAAGGCTCTGGCATCCTGTCTGCTTGCGCAATTCGTCTGCCTCTGTCAACCAGCTTTTCGGCTGCGTTATGATCGTAGTGTAGCCGCTCTGTGTAAATTCTGTCATCGTTTTTACAAATGGCCACATACAACGCTCGGTGTATCCCTAGGCCATGCATGTAGACCTGCATTTGCGCCCAATGCATCGGCTTAGACTTCTGAACACCTTGGGACAAAAGATCCTCAAAACTCTTCAGTGCATGGGTCTTAAACTCCGCCACATGTCTCGCCTTCGGAGCATCTGGAACTCCAGATTCAATAATCCCGTCTAATGAGCCAGACACATGAGAGCCAAAATCCACCCTGGCCTGTCCGTCCATCTTTTTGAATACGATCCCGATAGCCTCTAGATCGCTGATGATCGTTGCCTCCTCCATCTGGCCACGGCGGAACAGGCGCAGAATCCGCCCCTCAAACTTCTCAATCACCGCCCAGCGGAACGACAACCACAGCCACCGATCACACGGGTGACCCAGCATCGAGGCTCCCATGTGCGGCCTGGGTCGTTCTTGCGCTGCCTCGTGCGCAGCGTCTATTGCTTCAACGATTTTGTCTTTGACTATAATTTGCGCCATAATTAACCGTCTCCTCTCCTTTTGAGTTGCTAAGCCCCCCTTGCAGGGGGCTTTTTTTTGCTTACTTCTTAGCCCCCCATGGAGGGGCTGCCTTAAATGCCGATGGCGCCTCGGGTGCTGAGGTAGGAATAGATGGAATTGAACCCCCTTGAACGGCCTTGAAGCCCTTCACTTCGTTGCGTTCACCGTAACGGTCGTCCTCTTTGACATTCAGCTTGATGACCAGATCCTTGCCAATCAACTGATCGGTGTCGGACAGGTGCACGACCCCGGTTGCACGAATAAGCTCTCCGAGCTGCTTCATTCCGATTTCTTCGGTTTCCGGGTTCGCATTTTTGATGTTGATCATCCCCCAGACTGCTCGGCCTTGATGAGTCGGGCCTGTGACTGTGTACATGATGTTGATGTATTCGCCAGTGCCTGACTTTGTGGGCTTAACCTCAGCGCGACTGATAGTTGCTGAGTACCAGCCAGCCGGAAGAACCCCATAGTTGTTTGTGGGTTGTGGAAGTGATTCAACAGAAAAAGATTGTGATAAGCGAGCCATGGTTCAGTCCTTTCGAGTTATGGCGTATGACGGCCTTCCGGCCGTTGTGGTAATGGCGTCCAGAAGTGGAGCAGTGATCGACTCATGAGCAGCCTTCCAGGCTGTCATGTTGATCTCTGGCTTCCATCTGAACAGACTGCTCAGGTGTTCGGACAATCCGGATTCCTGGGCGAGTTCCTGAAGTTTATCAGCATTGACCTTTCGATCAAGCCGACCAACGATCTTTATTTTGTACTGGCCAACATCCTCATTTTTAGTGCCTTCAAGGTCCTTCGGGATCGCCAAAGCCTTTGTGAGTTGATCCTCAATCTCTCGGCGTCTGGCGATCGCCTGAGCCTCAAAAGCTTTCGCCTCCTCCCAGTCGCTCGCCAGTTTTTCTAAGTTTGTCATAGATACCTTCCAATTGTTGCGGCTGCGTTCACAATCGCGGTCCTAGTTGCTGTGTACGGATCTTGGCCACTCTCCGGCCCGTAAAACTGAGCCATGCGCTCATCTCTGTCTGGCTGGTGATAGATGTTTCCGGACACGTCCACCGCGTTCAGATTCCAGTTGTGGCGGACACTGAACTTCAGCGCGACCATCAGGCGGAATGCGTCCCTGTCGTCACGTAGCGGGTCCCATTTCGTGAACGATGTCGGATCACCGTACCCATACGAGCCCACATCATGATTGAACCAGACATCTAAATTGACGGCACGCCCGGCCAGTTTCAGCGTTTCTTCATTCATCTTGCAAACACTCCCAGTGTGTTCCTATGTCGTCACGAGAACGAATTTTCTCGGCCAGGTCTTGCGCGGCAAAAAGCTTTCCGCCCGTGAAATTGTCCCGAGGGAACTCGGTCGGATCTTCCTGCATAGCGTAGTCATCGCACATCCTGGCTATCTGCTCTCGCTCAATGCGGGCTATTGCCTGAGCGAATTTGATTGCTACAAGCCCCCAATCTAGGTCCTGGTTTTGAAGCTGGGTGTACCTCCAAATTTCTAAGATGTCGTGATTCGTCATGATTGTTTAGGTCTCAATTTTTTTAATAATCGCCCCAAGGTCAGGGCCTTCCCACATTTCAAGCTTCCCGCTCCGATCTTTGGCCAGCCAAAGCCCGTCAGAATCGCACATTAGAGCCCGTTGCGTGTTTCCTTCCGCATCTCGCTCTACCCTCAAGGCAAGCACCTCGTCAAAGAAATATGGCAACTGCTGTCCGGTTTTGTTGCCCGGCATACTTGGCGAATAGAGAACCCGACCCATCTCGTCTTGGGTCTTTTCCAATTTCGCGCTCATGTAAACATGGCGACCCGGCAAGTCGCGGAAGGCTCTTATGATGTCTGCCATTTGCTCTTGCATTGCGCCATAAGCCTGCCTGGGATCTTTGGTGGCTTTCTTCTCGGCGTTCAGGACGACCTCGGCTATTTCGCTGATGCTGTCCAGGGCCACAGATTGAAACTCTTTAGCTTCGGACGATTCTGTTATCCATTGCCAAGCCTCCCGCAAACTGGCCATGTCGCTTATCTCTATGTAGGGCACGTCAGCCCCTGCAATCGAGAGCAATCCGCCCTCGGCAGATAGCACAACCGGACTTGGGAGCGTCGGTATCAGAGAGGTTTTACCCGCGCCAGCCTGTCCGTATACAAGGAGCTTGACTCCTGATGATGCTACGAGCGATTTAGTTGTTTTGAGGTTGATTGCCATAGTTCACTTTCTGTTTAAGTTGTTACTAACCGTGCCGTAGCCATAGCCGTAGCCGTTGCCATAGCCGTAGCCGTAGCCGGTGCCGTAGCCATAGCCGTCGCCGTAGCCGTTGCCATAGCCGTAGCCATAGCCATAGCCGTTGCCATAGCCGTCGCCGGTGCCATAGCCGTAGCCGGTGCCGTGACCGTCGCCGCTCCCAACTGGGCGAAACATCACAGACCCCAGCCGTCTGCAACAGGGACGCGGAACACTTCGGCCCCTTCGGGGATGTCTACGCCGTTGGGCATGGGCTTGATGTTGGCTTTTGGGTCTTTAGGGTTTGCGATGACGCCGTCAAACCCGATGCGCTCCCACGAAAACACCCACACAGCGCGAGCGAGCTTGATACGCCCGTTCTCGCGCGTCACATCGCCGGCAAAGATCCAGCCACGATCCACAACAATGACGGCGCGGGAACCGGTAATCGGTTGATCGACACTGTCTTCACGCACATAAGAAACACCATTGATTTCGACTCTGTTCATAATTTCTCCTAATGATTAAAAAGGCGCCGGTAGCGCAGTTGGTAGAGGTTCCTCACGGAACGGTGAAGGTTTTGGTTTTGGCAGCGGGTTCCCTTTGTACGTCGGGAACGGCCAGTTCGGTGGAGGGGTTTCCATGTCATGGGGGCTGAGAGCCCCCCTCCTTTATTTTGATGTGGTCTTGACGCTGTAGACCGCCGTGGTCTTGGTGTGTGCGGCCACCACATCG
>Ga0075471_10000782_pt1 | contig 19836 bp, 13 predicted proteins | sample DEB19_08_DNA_2_FD_74787 | JGI IMG/M metagenome (GOLD analysis project Ga0075471, IMG submission 74787) | Aqueous microbial communities from the Delaware River and Bay under freshwater to marine salinity gradient to study organic matter... | ecosystem: Environmental > Aquatic > Marine > Coastal ... | reverse complement strand
TCCATCGAACTGGCGACGAAGGCCTGTGAACTCACCGAGTGGAAGGCGGCCCACATCGTGAGCACGCTGGCAGCCGGTTACGCCGAGCGGGGCGACTTCGACTCCGCGAAGCGATACAGCCGACAGGCCGTCGAAGCCGACGCCGCGGCGGGCGGTGAGGTGCAGGAACAGCTGAAAAACGAACTGGCGAGTTACGAGTCGGGCAAGCCCTGGCGGGAGCGACAGGAGATGCCCGAGGGGGGCGAGCCCACCCCCGCCATCGAGGCCGCTCCGTCGAAGCCCGAGCGAAAGCCAGCCAACAACGCGGCCCGCCGCGACGCACCGCGCCGTCCGTTCGACGAGTGACACCGCTCCACGCCGTCTCGTGGCTTCGGAACTGGACGAGCGAGGGGGTGCCCACGCCCCCCTCACGGGCTCCTCGCGTCCGCCCGTCCAAGGCAGGCCGGCCTGAAACCGGCCATGCCTCACGCCTCATGGATCGGCTGGAGCACCGGTCGCTTCCACCGGTGGGCGTCAGGCTCCGAGATTCTCGAACTGCCCTCCCACATCGTCGGGGAGTTCGATGAGCGGGTTGCTCTGGAGCGTTCGAAACGTCTGCCGGGTGACCAACCGCAGCCCGTGGAGCGTGAGTTTGCCGCGGTGCTTGATCAGCCAGTTGGCCGCATCATCCTCCAGCGACCGCACCCCATCGAGATGGAGAAGCCCACGATGGTGGGCGAGATGCTTGGTCACCTCGCCCGACAGTTCCCTCACGCCGTTGAGATGGAGATCGCCCGAATGTCGGGCGATGTGGGCGGCGGCGGCGGCGGTCAGTTCGTGCACGCCGTTGAGCTGCAAAATTCCCTCGTGCCAGCGAAGGCTCTTGGCGAGTTTGCTGCGGAGTTCACGGAGACCATTCAGCTTGAGCGTGCCTCGCTGCCTCGCCAGGGCGTCGGCGGCGGCCTGTGTGAGCGAGTGCACGTGATCGAGGTCGAGGTTGTCGAGCTTCGCGAGCACGCGGGCGTCGCCCACGGTCAGCACGCCCTTCTTCAGGATCGCGGCAACGTCGCTCCTCATCCCGCCATCGCCCAACACGACCGCATCACGATCGACCGCCTCGTCTTCGGCCATCGACCGCTTCAGCCATGCTCCTGCTCTTCGGGCGATGGAATCGAGTGGCACCACGCCAAGGGCTGTAAGGATCGCGACGACGCCGGTCACCGCCACGACCGACACGCCCGCCCAGGGCACGAACCAGAAGGTGACGGCCGCCAGCACGGCCCCCACCACCACGGCCGCGAGGATGCCGAGGCCGGAGGCATGGTCCTCCGTGGTTTTTCGTGACGCCGCCGCCGTGCGAATGGTGGGGGGCGCCGTGTCGTGAGCCCGTGGCAAAGCGGCCACCACCGACACCTCGTCGCCGCTGCGTCGCTCGCGGATGAGAGCCAGGTTGTTGAGACTTGCGGCCGTGAGGGGATGCTCGTCGCCGAGCGACGCCCTGCGGATTCCGAGGGCGCGTTCACAGAGCCCGGCCGCCTCGTCGAAGCGGCCGAGGTCGCGGCAGAGCGAGGCGATGCGATCGAGGCTCTCCGCCACATGAGGATGATCCGCGCCGAGGTGCTTTTCCCTGACCACGAGCGACTGCACGAGCAGCGGTTGGGCCTCGCTGAATCGGCCGAGCAGGCGGTAGAGGTAGCCGACGTTGCTCAGGCTTGCGGCCGTGTGGACATGGTCCTCGCCGAGCAGTTCCTTTCGGATGTCGAGGGCCCGCGTTGCGTGCATCGTAGCCTCCACGAAGAGCGACTGGCTGCGGAGGCAGGTGGCGAGGTTGTCGAGACAGGTGGCCGTTTCCCGATGCCGCCTGCCATACACCCGCTCGCATACGAGCAGGGCCTCGCGGTAGAGTTTTTCCGCATCGGCATACTTGTGCTCCTCCGAGAAGGAGAGGCCCCGTCGGCGGATGTGCTTGATGCGGATCTGGGTGGCCTCGTGAAGGGCCCGTTCCGCGTCCAGATCTCGGCCGAGGTGTTTGAAGGCGAGCACCTGCTTCTCGAGGGCTTCGGCAAGCCGCTTGTCGTCGTCGCCAAACTCGCTCCGGGCGAGCATCAAGGCATCCGACGCACTGCGAAGCGCATCCTGCCATTGCTGCCTCTCCATGAGGATCACCGCGTTCGCCATCAGGCTCGAAAAACGCGATTCGCTCATGGGAGATCGCGTGGCGGTTGGTCACGCCCTCGAGATCAGGCTGAGAGATACAAACTACTGGAGGTCGCCGTCCGACAGTGGAAACTTCGTGGCCGAGCCCCACGTACTCATTGCTACCCCAGACGACTTCGTGTGACTCCACGAGAGCGCCTGAGCGTACACGTTGGCCGCGATGCTGTCTTTCAGCAATCCCGTGTGGCCGTCGCAATAGGCCACCACCGCGCCGCCAGGATGATTCGATGACGGCTGGCTCAGCATGCCCGGCGCCGCCACGGACCCGTTGTTGATGATTTTGGTCGGAGGACTCGTCTTCGTGATGCCAAAGGCGGGAATGGGCACGGCCGCGCCGCGACTATACATCGGCGGACCGGTAACCACAGCCGGGACAAAGGCAAAATTTGTGCCGCTCGCAGCGGGGATGAGAACATCCCAATACCCCTGATAGAGCGTCGCCCCGGCGACGGGCGTGCCGCACTTCTCGGAAAGCAGCAGCGTCATCGCCGTCCCGTCAGCGTTGCTGACATCATCCATGCCGATCCTCGCTCCCGCAACGGTGGTGTCCACCATCACGCCGTCCCAGCGGTTGCCATCCTGATTGCTGTTTTGAGGCACCGTGTAGCCACTACCACAGTTCCCTGCATAGGCAAGCGCCGGCACTGTCGTCAGCTCCGACGGAGTCGAGGGACAGGAGTAGAACGAAAGATAGGGCGCCGCAAAGGCATTGGGGTTTGCCGTGAGCGCCGTGATCACATCCGTTCGCTCGAGAAAGGGAAGAACCGACACCGTCCACGACGGGAAAATAGTGTTATTAGGAGGGGGAAGGTTCGTCTGCATGGCATTCCGCCATCCAGGCACATACCCATTCGTTTCACCATGACGGATCACCGCCATGGCCATTTGGTATTGGTTGTTGTTGCACTGGGTGCGTCGTCCACCCTCCCTGGCGCTCTGCACGGCAGGCAGCAGGAGGGCCATCAAGACTCCAATGATCGCGATCACGACGAGCAGTTCCACGAGCGTGAAGCCGTGGCGAACGACGCGAGGAGATGCGGTGGCGTTTGAACGCATGGCGAGTTTCCCTCTGGATGACTGTGGCACGAGTTTACCTCATTTCCTCACGAATGTGTGCCTGACCGTGATCTGCCGAACCTGCTTGCTTCGCGGCTCATAGCAGCGAATCCGCACCTCGACGCCCCTGAGCGGCACCGGGTAGGGAGGCGACGTCTCGTATTCCACGACATTATCGGGCAGGTCGTCGGCGTTGTCATCGACGCCGTTCGTGCCCTCGTCGATCGCCGTGTCACCATCCTCATTCTCGCCGTCGAACTCGTAGTGGAGGCTCCAGGTATCGTATGTGGCCACCAACGACGAGGCCGGCAGGGACCTCGGCGTGTTGGTCACCCGCACCCCATCCGACTGAAAGGCAGTCTGGCCGACGGGCGGAAACGTGCCCGTGATGGCCACCGGATTCCGCGTGCCAAGCACGTTGCCCCAGCCGAGGTCGACATACACCCCAGACGCCCCGGCAGCCGTCGCCGCGTTGTACGACGGGTCGCCCGGAATCAGGCTCATCGTGCCGGTGAGCTGCGTCTTTGCCAGCGGGTCGAAGACACGCACGTCAAACGCGATCACGTTCGACAACACGACGTCTTCCCACACACGATCGGTGCTGTCGAAGGTCGCTTCCGCGGGCACATGGAACGTGACGTCGAAAGGAAACGCATACGGAAACGTTCCGGACCGAATCGGTCCGGTGCCTGTCAGAAAGCAACGGTTCTCCCGTTTGGACAGGTCCCCCAACGTATTCGGCACCGCCATCCCCGTCGCGGGATTGAGCCGCATCGAAAGGTCGTAGAGCTGCGTCGGACGCGACTGGCCTGTTTGCGATCCCTGCGAAAGCATGGCCAACGGCGCGGCGTTGCTGCCCGAGGTGAGGAAGGGCGCGCTTCCCACATACCCCGCCACGAGCAACTGGCGACGATGGAGGTTATAGAGCCGGGTGGGCAGGATCGGCTGCGCACCTGCCTCCCGACAAAACCAGGCGACCTCGGCCGTCGGTGATTCGATCCGATCCGCGCCATACCGGCCCACGAATGGCCCGCCAGATGATCGCGTCGTGAAGAGCAACACGTCGTCGGTGTCGGCCTCGAGGTCTTCGGTGGTCGTTCCCGAGGCGATGGCGTAGCTCTTGTCCGTCGCTGGACCTTCGATGAGTTCGAAGTAGCCGGAATCGGCCTCCGGGCGACTCCACGGCACCAGGTCGCACGTGACGCCGCCGAGATCCTGCCGCAACTGCCACACGGCAGTCCGCATTCTCCCCGTCAGATCGATCGTGGTCTGGCTGTCGGAGAGGGAGCGGCTGAAGAGGGAAAACAACTGAGCGATCGCCCCCATCACCACGAGCGCAATCGTGCTCGCCACGAGGAGTTCGGTGAGGCTGAATCCCGCCCTCTGCCAACCACAGGAGAGGGGCCTTTCCGCTCGACGATAAGACGTGAACCGAAGCATGAGATCAGTCGAGGAATCGCTGCAGCCGAATCGTGTCTCGGGCATTCAGATTCTCGCCCTTGTTGAAGCCAACCGGCACCGACCGGTCGACGATGGCAAACATCCGGCGATAGACGGGCGAGGGCCCCGCGGCCGACGTGTCGCGGACGCGAAGCGTGACCCACACAGCGAACACGTTGGACCGGATCGTCGCCACGTTGCCCAGCCGAATGGCCGTCGCATAGGCGAAGAACGGATTCATGTCGCGCGGCGCGGCGGGGGTTTCCACGAAGATCCCGTTGCCACCGAGGGCGAACATCGCGGCCAACGAATCGGCCGCCTTGGTGCCGCTGACAAACGGGCTGACCCCGCCATTGATGCTTCCGGCAGCCTGCCCCACGGTGGCGTGCCACACGGCATTGTCCAGAAGTGCCTGGGTCGTGTTGCCCGTGTTTGACACGATCGTGTTCACATTCACCCGCCCCGGCTCGCGCCAGCGGGGAAGGAGTGTCGTGCAGACCTCCTCATACGTGGCTACGTTCTTGAGCAGAGCAGCGTTCGTGCCACCGATCTGCAGCGAGGAGCCCGTAAACCGCGACGGCACATGCACCGCATCGAGGATCAGCTTCTTTGCGGGGTCAGTCGTGTCGAGCACCGGCGATGCCGTGCCTGCGGCGGCCAGCATGCCGTTGGCATCGCCCATCGGCACGAGGGCCAGTTCCGCCACGCCGATGAATGGACGATTCGGCCAGTGCATCCACGCTGCCCGGGCCGGGTAGACATCCGGCACGCCGGCAACATCCTCCCAGTTGCTCGGCCCATTGCTCCAGAAGTTCTGTTGCTTGCGCCGCTTCTTCAGTGCCGACGCCTGATCGAGTGCGACGCTGAGCGGCGCCACATCCACGGTCACGTAGGGGTTGTAGTCGGCGTTGGTCGGGGTAGGGTTGTGCCTCTTGGCGGGGTCGGCCAGCCGCTCGAGGATCACCCTGCCTTCACCGACAGCCACCGGAACGAATGTCTTATCGGCCAACGACGACACGCCGCCGCCTCCACCCGAGGTGGTCTCCACGCAGAGGTACCGGTTGGGGTCGAGCACCAGCTTGCTCGCACCCCCACCCGTGATATTTCCCAGGGCGAGGGTCATGCCGCCATCAACCCGAAGCCGCCAGACCGAGTCGTTGTTGACCTTGCGCGTGAGGTCGAGGGAGTTTTGGGTCTGGGCATTGGGATTCGCGGGAGCGAGATTCGGGTCGATCTGCTCCGTCGCCGAAACCTTGTGATCGTTGTTGGAGTTCTTATCGACGATCTTCGCTTCCCACGGGTGGTAGAGCACCACCGACAGGTTGCCGTTCCAGGCCTTCGTTTCCGTGATGATCAGTTCGGGCCGCTCGGCACCGAACACCGAGTCGACCCTATCCCAGCGGTCGTCGGTGAGATCGGTGTCGTATTCGAAGCGGGTCATCGTTGAGTCCGGATCGCGGAAGTCGCACACGTTGGCCACCCACTGCGCCGTGTCCTTGCTGGCCGGCAGGCCCAACGCCACGAGCAGCGAATAGAGATGCCGGCAATACCGCTGCTTGAGCGCCGGAGTCAGCGTGCCAATAACCTGTGGATGGTCGAGCGGCCGGTTGATGTCGAACCGAAGCCCCGCCGAAACATCGGGCGACATGATGTCGTAAACGGTGGCGGCGTTGGCCCCACCGATGGCAGGCGATGGCGACGTCGGCTCCGCAAAGAGACGCATGAAGTTCCGCACCTTCAGCATGGCATCACCGGCCATCGCCGGTGTGTCCCACGAGTCGGTCGTCACCGTCATGCGCGATCGCTCGGTGAACTCGTCGAGGAGCACCGCCAGCCGCGGCGGCAGGTTGGACGCGTCGGCGTCAAACTGTCGCAACACCCGCTCGAGTTCGGCCACGGCGAAGACGCTGTTGGTCCCCTGGGCTGTGGCGCCACCCGTGCCGCTTGCAAGGGGTTTGGTGAGGCCCGGCTGCCTGAGTTTCAGGTCCCGAGGCGCGTCGCGGTCGAGCCGAAAATCATAGGGGCTTTCGACAAAGTCGTTTTTGGTGCGATCGGGGGTGTAGACACACAGGGACGGCACCCCGGTGAGTTCCGGGCCCGTGAACATCTTGACCCGTACATTGAGGTCGGTGAGGGAACGGCCCTGAAGCGAGCAGATGGCCTGAGGGTCGAGCATGGAGTTCGACTTGCCGGGAACCCATCGACCCGACTGATCCGCGGGGCCGTAGCGGCCCTCCGAAGGTCCGCCCACCACGGGCGACGGACGACGCTGAATGACATTCGCACCGCCCCCCGCCACCGTTCCCGACTGGCAGATCGCCGACCATCGTCCTGGAAAGCCGGGTGCCCCCTGGCCGTAGGTTCCCGTGGCGAGGAGCCGGCCGGCTGCGATGTCGGCAGGCCCGTAGCCGAGCCCCGCCGGCACCTGGGAGATCGTCACGTTGAACTCGTTGCCGGAGTTGGTGGAGGTCGTGGTCGTCGCCGGCCACTCCGCCGATCCGGTCACCAGCGGTGTCAACGACCCGGCGGCATTGAGGTTCACACGGCCGTCGAGATCGAGCACGAGAAACGCAAGATCGTGCTTCAACACGCCACCGTGCGGCGACGGCTGATCGGGCACGACGCCGGTGATCCACACACTGTCGGGAACACCGTCATTGTCGTTGTCGCACCCATCGGCGAATCCATCGCCGTTGATGTCGGTGCTGAGCGACGCGAGATCGACCGCCCCGGCAAACGACGCACGAATCGTCCCCGATGTGATCGGCCTGGAATCCTGCAGCGGAAGGCTCGCAAGGTAGGCATCGTAGGGAATGCCCGAGGTGCCAGACGTGAGGGCGTCAAACGCCTCGTTGTTCGGATTGGGAGTGGTGTCCCCGGGAAAAAACTCGCGGCCATTGATGACGATGGCCGACGGCAGCTTGGGCAGGGTGATCGCCCGGTTCGACGGAACGTTTCCGAGGTAGGCCGTGATCGACTGGCCTTTCTTGGCGGTGCGGAGGATCCGGAAGCTCACCACATCCCCGTCGCCGGCGACCGGCTTGAACGTGAGGATTCGACCGTTGAGATCGCAGATATGAGTTGGCGCCGGCATCAGGCTCTGGGCCTGGATTTCCGCCGTGAGCACCGGGGCGTAGTTGGTGAAGATTCCGTCCGTGAGCTTTACCGGCGCGGCGGAGGTGCCGGTGATCGTGTCGATGCCGTAACGATCCTCCAAGAGGCTTTGACCGGAAAGCCACAACGGCATCGTGCCCGAACTCGTGGGGAGACCCGTTTCATTCCGCCGGCCCCGCACCAGAAACATCAGGGCATCGTCGAGAATCGCCCGGGACTGGACCGACCCGGTAGACGCGGCATTGGCCGCCCCCGAAAACGCCCGAGCGGTGGCTCGGGATCGGGTGGCCAGCACGAGCATGAGGGTGCCGGTCATCATGAAAAATGTCAGCGCCGTGAGCACGAGGAGCAGCAGCGCTCCGCGGCGGTTCCCGCGACGGTGATGGCGTGATGAGTTCATGGTGATGGCTGACTGTCAGTCGAGCGACACGGTGTAGTGATCGACCCGCATCAGATTTTCGAAGGCGAGCACCGTGAGCGTCGCCCCATTGTTGGAGAGGTAGTTGGCAGCGTTGACCCCGAGGGGATTGAGGTCGAGCACCACGAAGGACTCGCGGGTTGCCGCATCCTCGACCAAAGCACCCACGCCGCCGGCCTGAGATCGGCCGGGATTCGTCCATGAAGACGTCACCTTGAGCCACTGCGGCGGAAGCGTCGCCGCCGGCGGCAACGCGAGCACATACGAACAGCCCGGCAGGAATCGCTTCCGATCCTGCTCGTCTATGGCACCGGTCAGTTTATTATCGGTATTGTTGGAGTTAGTTAGTTTATCAAACTTCGATGTCGAATGCTCGAACAACGCTCCTCCCATGGAAGTCAGCGGAATCACTTTTCCGTCACCGGGCTTTTTGAAGACCGCGACGCTCACGACGGCGCCTGCGCCCGGCGCGGTGGCTTGTGTCCACGTCGCGAGATCCCATCCCGCAGGTGGCGCCGCGGCGGTCGGCATCACCGTGGCCCACCAGCACATCCCCTGACGGTAGTCCCGAGATCCGGTGCCGTTGCCCATGAACCCGTTACGAGGCGTGTCTCCGGTCAACTGGATGAACGAGAGATCGTCCTTCAGGTCAAATCCACGTGCCACGTCGATGCGGCTGGCCACGACGGTCGAAGATGCCGGGGCGAGGAGATTAAACGCGGGGCTGTTTTGTGGTAGCGACGCCATCGTCTGACTGATGGCGGGAGCGCCGAAGTAACAGGCCTTGCCGATGGATGCCTGCCCCTTGCCGGTGTCGAACACGTCGCCTGCCATCAGGCCACGATTCACGAGTTCGGCATAGGCGTTCGCGGCGGCCGCCGCCGCACGGTCCTCAAACGTCGCCTGCGCCAGGCGGGACCCGGCGGCCGGCATCACCGAGGCGACGCTGGCAAGACCGACGACGAGGATCCCGCACGCCACCAGCACCTCGAGAAGGGTGATCCCTTCCCGGTTTGTCGAACCGGAGGCTGCGGTGGTGCGTCGTCGGGGGGACATGATCGATTTCACTTGTTTCCGACGACCCCCGCCCGGGCTCGGGCGCGAGCCGCTCGAAGGGCGACTGCATCGGTGCCTGTCTGAGGCACGTTGCTGGCTATTGATACGCGGCCATTCTGCGGTTGGATCACCACCCAAAGGGCCATTTCACTCCCGAGCGGGGCGGCCGAGCCTTCGATGGCATCCCGCGAGTTGACCAGGAGATAGACCGGTTCGACGGGATCGACGGGAGGCTGGGACGTGCGCAGGCTCGCCGCCCCGGTGACCTGCTGCATCAGGTGCTCGATCCCTCCCACTGCGTCAAACGACACCGCGATCGCCCCCTTGCCGGCCAAACACCCCCAGCCAACAGGGGCCGGTTGAGAAACGACATTCCACATCGTCAGGGGATTCTCGCCAACGCCGCTGTAGCGAAGATCGACGGCCACCGTCTTCGGCAACTGGTAGGCGATGTCGGCCTTCAAGGGATACCGGGCCATCCGAAAGACGAACGGGTTGGCACTCCCATTCGGAGCCCGGGTGGGTTCCGGCCAGATCGTATTCCACGGTGTCTGCCCGTCGTAAAAGCGGAAGGCGGCCGTGCCCGTGGCGACATTCCCCGACGCACCGGCGTAACTAAATGAAAACCACGGCGAGGGGGTTTGATACGGCATGGGGCTTGATAGCACCTCCCCGCCAAACTGGATCTTGTAGCCGTTTTGCAGGTCTTCTGGATCCGCGTTGAATGGCACGAGCCCGACCTCGGCACGAGACTCAGACCCCGAGGTCTGCACGCTCAAGGAACCACTTACCGTGGTGCCGAGCGTCAATGGGGGCGTGTCGGCCCGAAAGACGGCAACGCTCATCGTGGCCGCAAGGCCCGAGGCGGTGCCCGAATCGAGAATCACCGCAGCCCCCACCGGATTCCCAAGGGCCTGCGATTGCGTGGCGGACAGCACCGACGCGAGTTGCTGGGCTGCATTGCGGATCTGACCGTTGGGGTTTGGCTTGGCTCCCGTCACGATGATCGAGAAAAACACCGCCATGATCGCCGCCACGACCAGCAGCTCGACCAAGGTGAAGCCACGTCGGATGTGCCGCACGTTCATCGGGCCGCCTCCGCGTCGAGGTTGGTGATGTTGTCGCTGGCATACGCGGAAATGGGCGACGCCATCGAGGCTGTCGGATCCTGGGACCAGTCACCGCACCGAAGGCCATTGGGATCAGCGTCGCTTACCAGCACACCCACTTCATTCGCACGGTTGATGCCATACTCCTGATCTGGCCCGGCCGAATAGATCAGCGGGATCATCCCGAGCGTGGGCGACGGCGAGGTTCCCTTCGGCGGAAATGCCTGCTCGAGGGCCCGACTCCCTGCAAAGAACTTGGCACCCACCGGCAGCTCAAGGCCCGCAGGCCAGAGGATGAATCCGATGGGATTGCCCCACGCGTCCCAAAACTCGTAGGCGGAGTCATTGTCTTTGTCGCCCCGCTCGGCGGTCCGCAGCTCACCACAGTCGAGGCAGTCGGCGATGCCTCCCTGGGTCACAATCATGAAGAGGCACTCGGCCCCGGCATACTGGTCCCCGACGAGCGCCTGCTTGGCGGACGACCAACTGTTCCAGGTTGATGCATAGACGGTTTGCGGCTGGGTGATGGGGAACCTAGGTCCGTTTCCGTTTAGAAAAGTCGAAAGTTGCCCAGAAGCCATCGCCATCACGTCACCCCACCGATCCGGAAGATCACCCGTGATGAGGTTTCTCCGGATGTACCAACTCCGGTACCCCGCCATCGTCCAGCCCGTCGGCAGGCCACCGGCAGGAGGAGGCACCTCCCGCGAGTTGTACGTGGCCAACTGCTGGCGGACGATCGCGTCGAGCTTGCTGATCAGAAGCCGCGTCGCCTGCTGCTTCGAACTCGCGCGGGCCCCCGACACGGCCGCCGACACGAGCCCCAGGAGCACCACCATCAGCGACATCACCACCAGCAGCTCCACCATACTGAAGCCACGCTGCGCACCGCCGCACCGGACCGAGGGCCGGCTGGCACACGATCGCAGATCGACGCCGGCAATGGTGGATGTAGCGATCATGACAGATCCTGGATCAGCTTGATGAGCGGCATGAAGAGGGCGATCACGATGAAGCCCACGGCACCGCCGAGGAAGATGATGAGCAAGGGTTCCATGAGGCTCGTCAGGCTCTCGGTGAGCACCGCCACCTCTTCATCGTAGGTGTCGGCCACCTTGTAGAGCATCGTGTCGAGCTCGCCCGACTCCTCGCCGACGTCCACCATGTTCACCACGAGGTCGTCGACGACGGTCTTCTTGTATTTCGTCATGTACAAGAGGGCCCCGAGGCCGGGCACAAACGACGTCCAGAAGAGGAGCGCCGCCACGTTGAACGGGGGCACGCCGTACGTCTTGAGCGGCTTGGCGATCGCCTCGCCATCGCGAATGGCCTCCGACACCTTGGTGAAGAGCCGCTCGAACATCATGTTGCCCGAGGTTTCCTTCGTGATGTTCAAGGCCTCGAGAATCGGCACGCCGCTCGCCAGGAGTGTGCCGAGCGTTCGTGAGGAGCGGGCGAGAAGGTTTTTCTCGACGAGCTGGCCGAAGATCGGCATCTTGAGCACGAAGAGGTCCCAGCCGAATCGACCGTAGGGGATCAGCTTGATCCCCTTGATCACGAGGTTGATGCCGAACGGGATCGCCGGGATCAGATACCAGTAGGTGGCCACCCAGTTCGAGATCCCGATCAGGATCATCGTCATGTCAGGGAGCGTGGTGCCGAAGTCATCGAAGATCTTTTTGAACTGCGGCACGATCTTCAACATGATGAAGGTGAGGATGCCCACCGCGACGCAGACCACGACGACGGGGTAGATCAGCGCCCCCTTCACCTTCCGCTTCAGCGACTCGGCCCGTTCCATGAACTCCGCAAGCCGGCGGAGAATCACTTCGAGCGCACCGCCGGCCTCGCCGGCCCGGATCATGTTGCAGTAGAGGCGGTCAAAGGCCTTCGGGCTCTTCGACATCGCCTCGGAGAGCGTCGAGCCGCTCTCGATCTCGTCGCACACGTCGAGCAGCGAGTTGCGAAGCCGACCCGGCTGCTGCATATCGGCAAGGAGCTTCAGGCTGCGAAGAATCGGAAGGCCGGCATCCTGGAGAATCGACAACTGCCGGGTGAAGAGCGTGAGGTCCTTTCCCTTCACGCCGCCGATGGCGAACGTGCGGCCTGGCTTCTTGCCGCCGGCTCCAGCCTTGCCGGCCTTCGACTTGCCGACCTTGAGCTTCGTGACCATGTAGCCCATCGACCGGATCGTGGCCTGGGCTTCGGCCTCGGTCGCCGCTTCCACGGTGTCGCGGATCTCCTTGCCGGTGGCCGCGTCGATGGCTTCGAACAGGTAGGTGGGCATGGCTTACGCATCCAGAATGGTTTCGCGGATCACTTCATCGGCCGTCGTCAGCCCCGAGAAAATCGCCTCCGTGCCCGACTCGCGGAGCGTCACCATGCCGTAGCGCCGGGCGACCTCCCGGAGCTCCTCCGTGGAGGCGTTGCGGATGATGAGGTCTCGCATCTCGTCGTTCATGATCATGAGTTCGTAGATGCCAAGACGCCCCTTGTAGCCGGTGCGGTTGCACTTCTCGCAGCCCTTGCCGCGGTAAAACTTCTTGTCGACCACCTGGTCGGTCGTCATCTCGAGGTCGGCGAGCACGTCGGCCCCAGGCACCACCTCTTCGCGACATCCTGTGCAGATGCGGCGCACGAGCCGCTGGGCCAGGATCGCCTCCACCGTGGCGGTGATCAAAAACGGCGGCACGCCCATGTCGCGGAGCCGCGTGACCGTCGAGGGCGCGTCGTTGGTGTGGAGCGTGGAAAACACCATGTGCCCCGTGAGCGATGCCTGCACCGCAATCTCGGCCGTTTCCACGTCTCGGATCTCGCCGACGAGAATCCGGTCGGGATCCTGCCGCAGGATGGCCCGCAGGCACGCCGCGAAGGTGTTGCCGATCTCGGCGTCGATCGGAACCTGCACGATCCCGTCGATGTCGTATTCGACGGGATCCTCCGTGGTGATGAGCTTGTCCTCGATATCGTTGAGTTCCGAGAGGGCCGAGTAGAGCGTGGTGGTTTTTCCGGAACCCGTGGGCCCGGTCACCAGCACGATGCCGTTGGGACGCCTCAACACCTCGCGAAACTTCCGAAGCATCTCGGCTTCCATCCCGATCTTGTCGAGACTGAGCGACACGACGCCACGATCGAGCACCCGCATCACGACGCTCTCGCCGAAGAGCGTGGGCAGCACGCTCACGCGAAGATCGACGGGGTGTCCGCCGACGGTGAGTTCGATGCGGCCGTCCTGGGGAAGCCGTCGCTCGGCGATGTCGAGATTGGCCATCACCTTGATGCGGGTGGTGATCGCAAATGACAGGTGCTTCGGAGGAGGCACCATCTCCTGGAGCACCCCGTCGGCTTTGAGGCGGATGCGAAACTCCGTTTCGAACGGCTCGAAGTGGATGTCACTCGCCCCGTCACGAATCGCGAGGAGGAGAACCATGTTGAGCAGTTTCCGCACGGGCGCACTCTCCGCGAGCGCCTCGACGCTCGTGAGGTCGGTCACGCCTTCCTTCGCGGTGGCGGCAGCCTGGGCCGCCAGTTCGCTGTCCGACTCGAGGTCCGACACGAGCGACTCCACGCTCTCGTTGTCGGACGAGAAGAGCTTCTCGATGGCCTTGGTGATCTCTGGCTCGGTGGCGACGCACACGTGGATGTCGTAGCCGAGGAGGGTTCGCAGCTCGTCGGCGATCTGGATCTTCTGCGGATCGGCCGAGGCGATCGTGAGGCGATTGCCCGAGAGTTCGAGGGGCACCACGCGATAGAGCTGGGCCATCGGCTCGCTGATCAGGTGGACGACATCCGCGGAAATCTGGCGGTCGTAGAGCGTGACGAACGTCGTGTTCCATTGCTCGGCGAGCGCCTCACCGAGCTGTTCGTCGGTGTAGAAGCCAAGCGACACACCGATCCGGCCGAGGAGCTCGCCGCCTCGCAGCGACTGTTCCTCGAGCATCGTCGCGAGCTGCTGCTCGTCGATGAGGCCAAGGTCGACCAGGATTTGTCCGATCCGTTTGAGGGCCATGGGGTTTCCGTGTGATTACTTGGCAAGGTCCTTGGCCGCACGCCTCGTCACGGTCTCCTCGTCGTCGAAGATGCCCTGCTTGGCGTCCAAAATTCGTTTGGCCAGTTCGTCCACGTTCTGAGCCTTCGCCAGCACGTCTTCTTCGGCAACCTTCTTCTCGTTCCAGAGGCGGAAGAGATCGTCGTCGAGCAGCCGCATGCCCTTCTTGGCACCGGTCTGCATGGCCGAGTTGAGACGAAACGTCTTGTTCTCTCGAATGAGGTTGCCGATGCCGGCATCGACCACGAGCACCTCGTAGGCGGCGCATCGCCCGCCGCCGATCTTCGGCAGGAGCGTTTGCGAGAGCACGCCGAGGATCGCCGTCGAGAGCTGGGTGCGGATCTGCTCCTGCTGGTGCGTCGGAAACGCGTCGATGATTCGATTGACCGTGCCCTGGGCGCCGGTCGTGTGGAGCGTGCCAAACACCACGTGGCCCGTTTCGGCGGCGGAGATGGCCGCCTCGATCGTCTCCAGGTCGCGAAGCTCGCCCACGAGGATCACGTCGGGATCCTGGCGGAGGGCGCGGCGAAGGGCCTCCGAGAAGCTCGGCACGTCGGTGCCGATCTCCCGCTGGTTCACCGTGCTCTTCTTCGAGTAGTGATAAAACTCGATCGGATCCTCGATCGTGATGATGTGATGGTCGTAGGTGGCGTTGATGAAGTCGATCAGACCGGCGAGCGTGGTGCTCTTGCCCGAGCCCGTCGGACCGGTCACGAGAAAAAGGCCTCGCGGGCGGGTGACGAGCTTCTTGCAGACCTCCGGCACGCCGAGCTGCTCGGGGGTGAGGAGCTTGTTGGGAATCTGACGCAGCACCATGGCCACGGTGCCACGCTGCTTGAAGATGCTCACGCGAAAACGCGCCAGATCCTTGAAGGCGAAGCCGAAGTCGGCCCCTCCCTTTTCGGCGAGTTCCGCCTGGCAGCGTTCGGGCGTGATGGCCTTCATGAGGCCGTTGGTGTCGTCGCCGGTGAGCACCTTCGTGGCCTGCGGCTTCATGTGGCCGTCGATGCGAAACACCGGCGGCAGCCCCACGGTGATGTGGATGTCGCTCACGCCGTTCTTCACGGCCGCCATGAGAAGCTTGTCGATCTGCACCGTGCCGACCGCGGCCTGCGGCATGGCGTAGACGTCGACGGCAGCGGCTGCGTCATTCTTGTCGTCGGGACGGGCGTCGGTCTGGATGTCGAGTTCGAGCGGGGTGTCGGCGGCCGGCAGCACGCCACCGGGCGTGAGGACGAGGACACTCTTGCCACCCTCATCAAGAAGTTTCCCAGTCCAGGGTCCGTTGGCAGTGGCAAAGACGAAGCCGGCAGCATTGCCCCCCGCGGGCAGGATGGCCTTTATGAGAGCCTGCACATCGCCCTCACTGAGCGGATTCTTGCCGATGGGGGCCAGCTTCCCATCGACCAGCACCCGCGGCGGCGCACCAGCCCCGAGCCGAACCTCGGTGCCGGCGTTGTCGAGCGCGATCTTGAGGATCTTCTCAACCTGCTGCGAATACGCGGAAGTGCCAGGCGTGGCCGTCATGAACGCGTCCCCTGTCGAAGGCAAACCCTGGGCGAAACCCCGCCCACGGACAACACCCCGCAGGCATACTTATTTTGCCTGCAAATCGACCGCGCGAACAGTTGCCGCCGCAAACAGGCCGACGTGGACGTGCCACGCGGCTGGCGAGAATTGGGGCCGCTCACAGAAAAGTGCCGCCTTGCGTCGGCTTCGGGCCCCTGACAGCCGCCGACACAGACATTATGGGCAGGATCGGCAAAAAAGTCTTGCCCCTGCCAGAAATAATGCTCGCGGCGGCTTTCCACGGGTTAAATGCGGGCAAAACGAGGCTATTCCGCCTTCTTGGCCACACGGAACACCTCGTCGAGCGTGGTGATGCCCCGGAGCGCCTTGTGGATGCCGTCGTGGAACATCACCTTCATGCCCCCGCTCACGGCAGCGCGGCGGATGTCCTGGGTGGCCGCCCCCTGAAACGCCAGTTCGCGGATCTTGTTGTTCATCACCATCAGTTCGAAGATCCCGAGCCGACCCTTGTAGCCCGACTTCTGGCAGTTGGCACACCCTCGCCCCTTCATGAACGTCGCCCCCTCGAGCATGTCGGGGGTGATGCCCGCCGCCTCGATCTGCGTGTCGAGCGGCTGGAACGGCGCCTTGCACTTCGTGCAGTTGACGCGCACGAGCCGCTGCGCGAGCACGGCGATCACGCTGGACGCCACGAGGTAGGCCGGCACGCCCATGTCGATCATGCGGGTGACGGCGCTCGGCGCGTCGTTCGTGTGGAGCGTGCTGAACACGAGATGCCCTGTGAGCGACGCCTGAATCCCCATTTGGGCGGTTTCGGTGTCGCGCATCTCCCCCACGAGGATCACGTTGGGGGCCTGCCGAAGCATGGCGCGGATGACGCGGGCGAAGTCGAGTCCGATCTGGTGCTTGATCTCCACCTGGTTGATGCCGGCCAGGTAGTACTCGACCGGATCCTCGGCGGTGATGATCTTGGTGTCGGGACGATTCAGCTCGTTGAGCGAGGCATAGAGGGTGGTCGTCTTGCCCGAGCCCGTCGGCCCCGTCACGAGAATGATGCCGTTGGGCCTGCGGATCAGGTTCTTGAACTGGCGGAAGTCGTGGTCGGCCAGCCCGAGCTGCCGGATGCCGACGCGGATGTTGTCCTTGTCGAGAATCCGCATCACCACCGACTGGCCGTGGTTGGTGGGCAGCACCGAGACGCGGAGGTCGTAGTCTTTCCCGTCGGCGGAGAGCTTGATGCGCCCGTCCTGCGGGCGGCGGCGCTCGGCGATGTCGAGCTTCGAGAGGATCTTGATGCGCGACAGCATCGCACCGAGGAGACGGCGGGGCGGGTTGTCTCGCTCGACGAGCCGGCCGTCGATGCGGTAGCGGATGCGGATGCGATCCTCGAACGGCTCGATGTGGATGTCGCTCGCCCGGAGCTGCACGGCTTCGGTGATGATCAGGTTGACCAGTTTCACCACCGGGGCGTCGGAGTTGTCTTCCTGGGCGGACTGGGCCTGCTGCTCCACCGCCGTCTCGGTGAAGTCGATGGCGGTGTCAGTGAACTCCTGCAGCATCGAGTCGGCACTTTCGCCGTCGGAGAGGCCGTAGTGCCGATTGATCGCCTCCACGATCTGCTCGCGGGGCGCAAGGGCCATCTCGATGTCGCGGTTGAGGATGAAGCGGAGCTTCTCCTGCGCGTCCATGTCGGTGGGGTCGCAGGTGGCGATCCGCAGCCGACCGTCGGCCTCCGCGAGCGGAAAGATCGTGTTCTCACGGGCCACGCTCTCGGGAAGCAGCTGCACCACCTCTTCCGGCACCGACACATCGGCGAGGCTCACGAACTTCAGGCGATGGACCTTCGCAAGGGCCTTCATCACCAGATCGCCCGAGGCATAGCCGAGCCTCACCACCTCGTCATGCACCTTCCTTCCGGACGAACTGGCAACCTGCATCGCCTCCGCAAGCTGCTCGGCGGAAACGATGCCCTCGGAGACGAGGAGCTTGGAGAAGGCGTCGGGAGACATGGCAGCGGGGAGGGGGTCAGGAGGGCAGGGAAGCGTCGAGGTGGGTGTCGGCGTGTTCGTAGCCGGGAGCGCAGGTGCACAGAAAGACGAGTTCGATCGTGCCGGTGTTGCGGATCGTGTGACGCATGCCGGGCGGAATGGCGATCGCGTCGCCCGGGCCGACGGCCCGGGTGTCGTCGCCGACCGTCATGCTCGCCTCACCAGACAGGATGTAATAGATCTCCTCGGTGACGGCATGGTGATGGGGAATGGTGGCACAACCGGGTGCGAGCCTCGCCTCGGCCAGGCTCTGCTTCCGGATCGACGAGTTGCGGTGGGCAAGGAGTTCGCGGATCGTGGAGCCGTCGACCGTGGTGAACGGTTTCGCATCCTTCCAGTTGACGACGTCCATCGGCATCCGCTGCTGGGCCACGGGGGAGGATCCTGACCGCCCCTCTCTCAAAGATAGCAGACGGTAGCGGGCAAGGGGCACCTGGCGCCAGTTCGGCTGCCTCCGCGGCCCTGAGGCGTCTCAGCCGAGGGTCCTGTGAAAAAAGAGCACGGCGGGAGGGACAGGCCGGCATTCCCAGGCAGCCGTCTCTGGCAGGGCGGCGGCGTCGAAGGTGGTGTCGGCCTCGACTACCACAATGCTGCCGGCCGGCGCCGATCGCCGCACGGCCTCGATGAGGGCCAGGAGATCGGGTCGGCGGGCGTGGCCTTCGGCAAAAAACGCCCACGGCGGCGACACGAACATCAGCCACGGTGGATCAGGAGGCAGCTCCGGCATGCGTCGGGTCCATACCAGCACATCGCCCGCCCGGATGTCGCAGCGTTCCATCACACCAAGTTCACGGGCCGAACGCCGCAGCGTGTCGGCGGTGGGAAAGTGGCGCTCGACGAAGACGGCCCGCGCCGCACCCCGGCTGAGGGCCTCGAATCCGAGGGCCCCGGTGCCGGCAAACAGGTCGAGCACGAGCTTTCCCTTGACATCGACCCCAAGCAGGTCGAACAGCGTCTCGCGAACCCGGTCTTTCATGGGGCGGGTGACACCGTCGGGCTGATGGGCGAGCCGACGACCGCGGAGGTCGCCCCCGACGATTCTCGGGCTGCTCGTGGCCTCCTCAGGCTCGCGGGAGCCTTTTTCGCCCCGGGGTGCAGCATGGCGGGCGGGGCGATGGCGGGAGGGTTTCATGGAGAACTTCGCGGTGGAGCGGCGTGTACCGAGAATGCTATCGTACCCCGGATCCCAAGGAGGCTGATACGCATGGATGCTCGCTGGTGGATGGCCGCGGTGGTGGCATGGTGGTGTGGAGTCGGTGCGACGGGGCTGGCCAGGGCGGCGGATTCCGCCGAGGTGGCTGCCGCGAAGCAGACCTTTGACGCATCCGAACGGGAGTTTCGAAAGGTCGTCTCCGACATGACCGTGCTCCAGGCGCAGTATCACCAGCCTGGCGCCGACAAGGCGGCGATCGAGGCGCGGTTCAAGGAGGTGAGCACGAGCGCCGTGGCCGCACGCGAGCGCCAGGAGGCGGCGGCCCTCCAGCTCGCCCTTCTCGATCCCGCAAACCGCCAGGCCCGGGAGGTGATGACCAGCGTGATCAAGGGAGCCATCCGTGCCGATGCACCCGAGATTGCACTCGACAAGGCACGGCAGCTCGAGGCAGCGGGCGTGACCGACAGCGAGCTGTGGATCATGGCGGCCGAAGCCGCGTGGAACGTGTCGTTGCTCGACGAGGCCAGTGACTGGCTCGCGAAGGCACGGGCGGCCGGAGGCCGAAAAGACCTCATCGACAAGAACGAACGGCTGATCGACCACGATCGCCTGAAGGTCGACGAGGAGATGGCGAAGCGCAAGGCCGATGCGGAGGCCGACACGCTCCC
>Ga0075471_10000781_pt1 | contig 19840 bp, 17 predicted proteins | sample DEB19_08_DNA_2_FD_74787 | JGI IMG/M metagenome (GOLD analysis project Ga0075471, IMG submission 74787) | Aqueous microbial communities from the Delaware River and Bay under freshwater to marine salinity gradient to study organic matter... | ecosystem: Environmental > Aquatic > Marine > Coastal ... | reverse complement strand
CTCCGCCCTCCAGGCTCCGGCTCACTCGGATGTGCCTGCGCTCCGGCATCCATGCCTGCGCTGGTCACATACGCCGTCTCAACGGCAGGGGTAACCCCGAGCCTCCTCAACTGGAAAGGGGGGGCGGCGGAGACGGTCGGTGCGATGCGGAAGAGCCGACGGGCAGATACGCGGCTTACTCCAAGCGCTAGGCCGGGAGGGCCGGGTGAACACCAGACGGCGGAGGCCGGCCAAGGCAAGTTCGACAGGATGTCGAGGCTTGCCGTGAAGGCAGCAATAGCGATCGCCCTCGGCGATGGAGCAGCGTACCGCCGGCTTCGACGCCGGGTTGGGTGCGTTAGGGCCGCCATTCGAGGCCGAGGATCGAGACGTCGTCGAGCGGGCCGTTCGGCTGGCACCACTGCTCGACCGTTTCCAGGAGGCCCGCCACCGTCTTGTCGAGCGGCTGGCCGCGGCTGGCGGCGATGCAGTCGGCGAGGGCTTGCTCGCCGAGCGGGTTCTGATCCTTGTCCATGGCCTCGGTGACGCCGTCGGAATACAGATAGATTCGGTCGCCGGGGGCGAGCTGGAGCGAGACCTGGGCGTATTCGACGTCGGGCACGAAGCCGATCGGAAAGCCCTCGGCGCCGTGGTAGGCGGGAGCCCCTGCGGCAGGCACGTGGAGGAGGGCGGGGTGGCCGCCGGAGATGTAGTCGAGCCGGCCGGTGGGCAGGTGCAGGACGCCGTAGAGGATCGTGAAGTAGAGGCCGGAGAACTCATCGGCCTGGAAGAGGCGGTTGAGCTGTGTCGCGACCTCGGCCGGCATGGCCACCGTGATGCCGCCATCAGGCCGCTGCCGCACGAGCAGGGATTGGTCGGTCACCTTCGGCGAGAGGAAGCGGCCCACCGTCACCGCCATCAGCGACGAGGGCACGCCGTGGCCGCTCACGTCCACCACGAACAGGCCGGCGTGCTCCCCGTCGAGCGGGAAGAAATTGAGGAAGTCGCCCGCGAGATCCTGGCAGGGAACGTAGCGCCACGCCACGGTCGCCGCCGGCAATTCCGCGTCGTCGGGAGGGAGGAGCGATCGCTGCACCTTCGCCGCCGCCTCGAGGTCGCGCACCATGCGGGCATTGATGGTCGAAATTTTGTCGTTGAGGGCGGAGAGCTCGGAGTTGGTCTGCTGGAGCTTGTCGCGGGCGAGCGACAGGTCTTCGTTGGCGGCGATCAATTCCTGGTTTTTCGCGACCGCGTTTTCGAACGTGGAGACGAGGAGGTTCAGCACCTGCTGACGGCCCGCCTGCACGCGAAACTTCTGCCCGGCGACGGCCACCTCGAGCGTGGCCTCCTCGGCCGGGTCGCCGAGCGGCGTGGCCAGGAGCGACTGCATGCGGCCGAGCAGGTAGTCGGGGTCGTAGGGCTTGGTGACGTAGTTGTCGGCCCCCGCGTCGAGCCCACGGATGATGTCGATCGGGTCGGAGAGCGTCGACATCAGGATCAGCGGCACGTCCCGGAGCGCCGGATCGGTCTTGACGGCCTTGCACAACTCATAGCCCGTCATCACCGGCATCTCGATGTCGGAGATGACGATGTCAGGCCGCCGTTCGCGGGCGAGCTTCAGGGCGTCGGCGCCGTTCTCCGCCCAGCGCACCGTGTGGCCGGCATCCGTGAGCCGCTTCTGCAGGATTTTCGCCTGGATGCGGCTGTCTTCGGCGATGAGGACGTCGACGCCGGCCATCAGGTGAAGGTGGCGAGCGCCGTGGGCGCATCCTTGTGGATGCTGAAGAGTTTGTCGAGGCTCGTCAGCTTGAAGACCTGGAAGATCTCCGGGCGGATGTTGCACATCTTGAGACGGCCATGCCCCGCCGAAATCTTGCGGTGCAATTGGCCGAGCAGGCCGAGCATCGCACTCGACATGAATTCGACGTTGCAGAAGTCGAGAAGCACGTCGGGGCCGCCGGCCTTGCCGAGGAGCGCGGTGATCTCCTTCTTGATCTCGTCGAGCACGGTGTCGTCGAGGATCTTCTTGTCCTTGAAGACCACGAGATGCACGTCGCCGGTCTTGCCGGTCTGGATTCTGCGGTAGGCGTCCATCGCGTCTCCTCGCCCCGGGATGTGAAGTCGACGTAGCCTAATCGTGCCCGGCGGCCGCGTCCATCGGCGGGCGATCCGCTCCCACAGGCGGTCAGTCGTCGGAGACGAGGCCGGCCGTGGCCAGCCACTCGAGCTCCCCCGGATGGCCGGGGCCGTCGTCGAGGCGGATCGAGGCGACCCCCCCCTTTTGCATCCGGATGCTCGCGGATCCGTCGCCGATCGAGAGGGCCACGAGCCTGCCCACGCAGGGCATGTGCCCCACCCAGGCGACGCGCTCGGCGTCCTGCTCGATCGTCCACTCCACGAGCGCCTGCCAGTCGGAAGCCGGGGCGAGCGCGTCGACGACGACAGGCGGACGGGTCTCGAACACGTCGGCCAGGATGTCGGCCGTCTCGCGCGTGCGCACCAGCGGGCTCGTGGCCACGAGATCGAGCGCCATGCCGGTGGAGCGCAGGTGCCGGGCAAAGGCCTCGAATCGGCGGCGGCCCTTCTTCGTGAGCCGGCGGGCGTGGTCGTCGATGCCGGGCCCGGGATCTTCGGCCCAGGCGTGGCGGATGATGAACAGTCGCGTGGTGAGGGTCGGCATGATGGCTCGCGATTGTGGTTGCAGTGTCGATCCGGGGCAAGTTCACACGCGCCGCCACACGGCGTCGAGGGGGATTCCCGCCGTGGTGATGGCCGCGGCGGCTTCGTCGTGCCACCGCCGCGCGTCGACGGGGTAGCCCGCCGTGGGAGCGAGGCCCGCCACCCGTCCGCTCCAAAATCCGTTGAAGGCCTGCATCGCCAGTTCGCGCACATACTTCGCCGTCATGCTCGCGATCGCCACCGGAAGCCGCGCTTCGCCCCCCACGGAAAATTCGATCCGCAGCTGCGCGGCTGGCACGATGTACGCCGAACGGGTGGCCGTCTCTTCGAGTGGCTGGACGAGCGGCGCCATGAAGTGGCGGCCGACGAGCCCGGCGTACGACTTGCGGCCGCCGTGCCGGTCACACCACACGACGGTGTCGTCGGGGCCGATTCGATCGAGGACGGTCGCGGCGAGGTCGAGCGTCGCCTGCGAGAGGATGTCCGACTTGTTGAGCCCCGCATCGAGTGACCGATTGAATTCAGCAGGATAGATCGCTCGCGCGGCGACGTGCACGAGGGCGACGCCGGCAGCATCGAGCGCCGTCCGTGCCGCACCGGCGGCTGCGCCGCACGATTCCGGCGTTGCCGCGCAGGGCAGCCGGAGCGATGCGAGTGGCGCCCAGTCTGGGGTAGCGGGCTGCTCCGACGCGCTGGCCCCGAGCGCCGTCGCGAGTGCCTGCCACCCATCGACGGCGGTCATGCCGGCGAGCAAGAGGCCCGCGTGCACGCCGCGCTCGAGCGCGGCCAGGCCGTGGGCGCCGCGGTAGATCGTCTTGGAGTCGGCCCACAGCGGCCCGGGCGCCGCGTTCCACGTACCGGCAGCGAGGTTCGCAAACACCTCCTCGGCCCCGTCGGCTGGGGCCGCGAGCCGCCAGGCGCTGGCCGCGACGACGAGTGGCCCGAGGTTCGGCCCGTAGCCCGCCTCATCGGTGCCGACCACGAGCGTCATCGGTCGGCCCGCCGGGGGAACTGCCGACAGTATTCATAGATCGCGATCGACGTGCTCGTGGCGGCGTTGAGGCTGTGCGGCAGGCCGGCCAGCGGAATCTCGGCGACCCGATCGAGCCGGGTGAGGACGTCGTCTTCGAGCCCCGCCCGCTCGTTGCCGACGACGAGCACCGTCCGCGGGGCGAACGCGAACGCGAAGAGCGGCTCGGAGCCGGTCGCCTGTTCGAGCCCGACGAGCTCGTATCCCTCGCCCCGCAGCCGGTCGAGCACCGGGGGCAGGCTGCGGTGCACTTCGAGGACGACGTGCTCCGCCCCGTCACGGGCGATTTTCTCGTCGAGCCGGGCGGTGCCCGTGGCGATCACCCTGGCGATGCCGAAACACCCGCAGGTGCGCACAATGTGGGAGAGATTCACGTGGCTGCGCATGGGCGCGCAGGCCACGACGAGCTCGCGCGGCGTGGCGAGAACCTCCGGAGGCTTGTGGCGAATGTGGGTGAATCGGGTCATGGGCTGGGGGCTGATTATGGCATGCTGCGGCGCCGGCTGCGGCGCTGACGATGCGCCGCGGGCCGTGAGCGTGCGTGTTGTCGATCATGCAGGCCTCGTCGCGGAGGTCGCGGCCCACCGCGGCAAGGTGGTGGTGCTCGACTGCTGGAGCACGTCGTGCCCGCCGTGCGTCCGCGAGTTTCCCCGGCTGGTCGCACTGGCGGCGAAGTTTCCCGACGACGTGGTCTGCATCTCGTTGTCATTCGACTACGAAGGCATCGGTGCGCCCGCGGATGCCATGCCGAAGGTGCGCACGTTCCTCGAGGCGGTGGGAGCGGGCCGGGTGGTGAACCTGCTCGGCAGCGAGGAATCCGACGTCCTGGCCACGAAGCTCGACCTCGTGGGCGTGCCCGCCGTGTTCGTCTACGGTCGCGACGGGCGGCTGCTTCAGATGTTCGACGACGACGGGGCGAAGCGACGGCTCGGCCGACCGTTCACCTACGACGACGTCGAGGCCACGGTGCTCGGCGGCTTGGGGGGCGACGTGGCGCGGGAGTAGACTGCCGCATCGAGAGGACGCCACCCATGCCAGCTGACAAAGCCCGCTCCGGTCCGGCCGGCCGGCCCGTGATGGCCCCCGGCGACGCCCGCGCCAAGCCCCGCCCGACCGACACGGTGAAGAGCCCGCTCGCGTATGGCCGGGAGACGGTGGAGTCGATCGTGGTCGCCTTCACGCTCGCGCTCCTGTTTCGGGCGTTCGAGGCCGAGGCATTCGTGATTCCGACCGGATCGATGGCCCCCACCCTCATGGGCCGCCACAAGGATCTCGCCTGCAACGCGTGCAGCCGCGACTTCCGGGTCGGGTGCAGCGCGGAGGAAGACGACCAGTCGCAGAGCCTGCGAACGGAGCAGTCGCGGCTCGAGCGCGAACTCGACGGCCTCAAGGCCCGACTCGCTGATGGTGGAACTCCGCCCGATGTCCGCGAGGTGGCCAGGCGCCGCGTCGAGATGCTCGAGAGCGACCGCGGGCCGCTCGCACAGCTGCGGATGCGGCTGGCAGGCAAGATGGTGCCCGCCGCGAAGTGCCCCAACTGCGGCCATGTGATGCGGCTCGTCGAAGCCGACGGGCCACAGGTGCGGTACGACCCGCGCTATCCGTCGTTCAACGGCGACCGGATCCTCGTCAACAAGTTCGCCTACGACTTTTCCGAGCCGGCCCGCTGGGATGTCGTCGTGTTCAAGTACCCGGAGGACGCGAAGACGAACTACATCAAGCGGCTCGTCGGGCTGCCGGGCGAGACCGTGTCGATCTCGGCGGGCGACATCTGGACGAACAGGCCGGGCGTGGCCCCGGCGATCGCGCGGAAACCCGCCGCGAAGTTGGCGGCGATGCTGCAGTGCGTGCACGACAGCCGGTTCGTGGCGGCCGATCTGCGCGGGGCGGGCTGGCCGCGCTCATGGAGCGATTGGTCGCCGCCCGGTTCCGAGACGCCGGCGTGGCGGTCGGACGACGATGGTCGCTCGTATGCGGTGACCTGCTCGGGCACCGCCGCGGCCATGCTGCGCTATCGGCACTATCTCCCGTCGGCCGAAGACTGGACGGCGCTCGAGCAACGCGAGCCGCTCGCCGACCGGGCCCAGCCACGGCTCATCGACGACTTCCAGCCCTACAACGCGATCGCCACGCGGCCGCACTGGGTGGGGGATCTGGCGGTCGAATGCCGGCTCGAGAGCCTCGGCGTCGGTGGCACGATCACGCTCGATCTCGTCGAGGCGGGTCGTGCCCATCGCTGCACGATCGATCTCACCGATGGCACGGCGCGGCTCGGCCTGCCGGAGGGGAAGGCCGACGACTCCCCCCGTGCGAAGACGCCGCTGCGTGGCCGGGGCCGGTGGCGCGTGCTGTTCGCGAACGTCGACGACGAACTCTCGCTGTTCGTCGACGGCCGCCCGATCCCCTTCCATCGGCCCACGCTCTGGAGCCGCACGATCGATGCCGCCGAGGCGAGCCTGCCCGACGACCGGCCGGTGGAGCCGGGCGAGACCGAGCCTCGTGATCTCGCGCCGATCGGAATCACCGCCGTCGGCGCCGACATCCGCCTCACCGACCTGCGGGTGCTGCGCGACGTCTACTACATCGGGGCGCTCGACGTCGGCGCCCGCCCGGGCGAGCTCATCGAGCGCGAGCGGCTCGAGTTCCCGCTCGAGGACGGCCAGTTCTTCGTGCTCGGCGACAACTCCGCCGCGAGCAAAGACAGCCGGATGTGGCTGACCGGGCACCACGTCGACCGCGAACTGCTCATCGGGAAGGCGCTCGTCATCTTTTGGCCGCATGCCGTCCCGGCAAGGTGGAGCGTTCCGGTGAAGATCGGGGGGATGGAGCTGCGATTGCCCTCATGGCCCAACTTCGCGAGGATGGGATTCGTTCGCTAGGCTCGAGCACTCGACTCATGGAGGAGTTCGTGGCGCTGCTTTCCGTCGATGGACTCGTGAAGAACTACGGCCGCCGCCGTGTCGTCGACGGCGTGTCGTTCCATGTCGAGGCGGGCGAGATCGTGGGCCTGTTGGGTCCCAATGGGGCGGGCAAGACCACGAGCTTCCGGATGACCTGCGGGCTCGTCATGCCCGATGCCGGCAAGGTGCTGCTCGACGACGCCGAGATCACGCACTGGCCGATGTTCAAGCGCTCGCGCGACGGCGGCATGGGCTACCTCGCCCAGGAGCAGAGCGTGTTCCGCAAGCTCACCGTCGAGCAGAACCTGCTCGCGATCATGGAGCTCGTGGGCATGGATCGCAAGGAGCGCCGGCGTCGTTGCGACGAGCTCATCGAGCAGTTCGACATCGTCAAGATCCGCAAGTCGAAGGCCCACTACATCTCGGGCGGTGAGAAACGCCGGCTCGAGATCGCCCGCTGTCTCGTCAACGAGCCGCGGATCATCCTCCTCGACGAGCCGTTCACCGGCATCGACCCCGTGACGATCCACTCGATCCAGAAGATCATCCGTGGCCTGCGGGACGACGGGATCTCGATCCTGATCACCGACCACCGCGAGCGCGAGACACTCGCGATCACCGACCGCAGCTACGTGATCCGCGCCGGGCAGGTGCTCTGCCACGGCACCGCCCACGAGGTGCTCAACAATCCCGATGCCAAGAAGTATTACTTCGGCGAGAGCCCCGGGGTCGTCGAGGCGGCGTGACGGTCAGCCGCCGCGGTTGAGGGCGATGCCCTTGAGCGTGAGCACGGAACCGACCGACATCAGGGCGAGGCCCAGCCAGCGTGGCGGCTCGACGACCTTCCGCCCCAGGCCTCCGCCCCATACCGACGGCTGCTGCTGGAGCCGGGCTCCCATCTGCGCCGAGACGAACTGGCTCGAAGGCTCGCTCAGCGTGAACGATTCGACCATCCGGAACTGCACGCCGGTGAAGAACAGCAGGAGTCCGACGATCAGGAGATACTGGGGCTTCATGGGTTGCCTGCGGCCGGGGCTGGGGAACGCCCAAACCTCATCCCTCTGTTTCGGGGCGGACGGCTCCGCGACTCCAGCCGCCCTGGAAAACGGCGCGTTTGTAGCGGCCGTGCCGGTCGTGACCGCCGCCCTCAACGCTTTGCGGCGATGATCGCCAGCAGGGCCTTCTGCGGGGCCACGAATTTCTCGAGCCCTTCCGCCATGAGCACGTCCTCGAGCCGGGCCATGTCGACCTTCTCGTCGAGTTCGGCGAGCAGGTCGGCGGGCGGGAACTGGTCGACCGTGCGGGTGAACGTGCGCGAAGGCGAGTCGGCGGCCTGGTTGGTGGCGGGCGGGTTTGTCTGGATGTCGGAACCGGCCAGGGCGGCGACATAGAAGCAGGGGTCGACGCCCGCCTGCTTGACGCCCGTGCTCGCAAACACGATCTCCTGGGCGAGTGGCGTGGGGTGCGCCTGCCAGAACTCGTGGTTGGCGCGCCACACCCGTTTGGCGTTGGCGATGGCGAGCATCCCTTGGGCGCGCGGCGAAAGGTTTCGCACGTGCTCCGCGGTGTACACGTCGATGCGTGACACGAACACGCTGTAGACGCTCTTGAACGTCTCGAGCGCCACGCGCCGTGAGGCACCCCGCCAGATCGCGTCGCGGGCCCGTTCGTATTGGGCTCGGGTGAAGATCAGTGTCACGTTGAGCGGCACGCCGGCCGCCGCGAGATGCTCGAGCGCCCGGATGCCGGCGGGCGTGGCGGGAACCTTGATCATGCGGTTCGGCTGCCCGGCCGACCACCGTGTGCCGAGCTCCAGGTAGCGGGCCACCCGTTCATCGTCGGTCAGCCCGGCCGCGGGATCCTCCACGAGCGGGTCGAGTTCGAAGCTCACCCATCCGTAGTTGCCCCGCGAGGTCTCCCAGACGTCGCGGAACACCTCCTGCGCGCCGCGAACGAGGTCGTCGGCGAGTGCCCAGGCGATCGTGTGATCGTCGTGGCCGGCCGCGACGAGTTCCGCGATCCGCCGGTCGAACCGCCCCGTTCGGATCAGATCCGAGATGATGACCGGGTTGCTCGTGGCGCCGGTGGCCCCGGCGGCCCGGGCCTCGCGCACGAGCCCGGGGTCGACCGAATCGAGCCAGAGTTTCGTGCCGGTGGCGATGAGCGAGGCGAGTCCATGAGGCACGGTGGGGATCTCCGGAGAGGGATCGTGGTAAATGGGGCAAGCTGCGCAGGGACATGCCGGTTGGGCTGGGATTTTGTGTTGAACCGGTCCTGTCGATGACGAAGAAGTATACCGATCATGCAGGCCATCCCCGAGTTCACCGGACCCTTCGCCGTGAAAGTCCTCCGCCCCATCGTGCTCGTCGCAGTCGCCGCGGCCATGTTCGGCCCGGTGGCGGGCGGCGCGCCCGCCGGCCGAGCCGAGGAGATCGTGCCGATCCAGTTCGCGGACCTGCTCGATGGCGAGGCGGCCTCCGCGGACGTGCTCGAAATCCCGAGCGTGCTCGCGGCCGAGGAGATCGTGCCGGGCACTGAAACGGTGATCGCCGACAGGGTGCTCGGCGAATCGACATCCACCGACTCGGCTGCCGTGCCACCCGTCGAATCGATCGTGGAGACATCGGCGCGGGCGCTCGACGGCATGCGGCTCGACGAACTCACGCTCGACGAGATGCCCTTCGAGGCGTCGAGCGGCGATTGGTTTTCCAACGGACGCTGGTACGGCTCCGCCGAGATGGTGTGGTTCGACCGGAGCCGCAACTACCGTCGCCTTCTCGGCTACGACGCCACGCTTCCCACCCCCAACGGCGTGCGGCTCCCCGTGGGCAGCTTCACGACGACCGCCCAGCCATTCAACCTCGCGCCGGGTGCCAGGATCACGCTCGGCGAGTACCTCGGCCGCGACTATCTCGATCGCGACCGCTCGCTCGAGATGACCTACTACGGCGGCCTCTCCTTCTACCAGGAGGACTCCTACAACGCGGTGCCCAACTCGGTGCTGATCGTGCCGCTTGCCAACGGCGTCCCGGGCTTCACCGGCGCCCAGTCCCTGGCGACCGCCCACAACTCGATCTTCAACAGCATGGAGTGGAACTACAAGCTCCACCGCCGTCTCGGACGCGACCAGCTCGTGATGTCGCCCAACGGCAACTGGTCGCGGCACGCCGAACGGGCCTGGCTGCCGGCGCTCATCATCGGCACCCGCGTGACGAACGTGAACGAGACCTTTCGCTTCACCAGCCGCCGCGATGGCGTCGATCCGAGTGAGTTTGGCGGCAACTATTTCGTCGACACGCAAAACTGGCTGTGGGGTATGAACTTCGGCGGCGAACTCATCAGCCAGAACGAGTTCTACTACTGGGGCCTGCGTGGCCGGGCCACGCCGGCGATGAGCTTCACGGCCAACCAGCAGAGCCTCACGAGCGTGAACACAGTCCTGCCCGACCCGTTCGTGCAGGGCTCCGTGAGCCGGGCGTCGTCGGCCCAGCAGTTCGCCCCCGGCTTCGTCGGCGATCTCAGCTTGTTCGCCGGCTGGAACGTCACTCCCAACTTCTCACTCAAGGCCGGCTACGATTTCCTCTGGGTGGCGGGCATCGCCACGGCCACGCGGCAGTTCGACCTCAACAACGTCCGCGGCAATCCGCACGACGCGGGCGGCCAGGTCTTCTACAACGGCCTGTCGTTCGGCTGCGAGGGAAGCTGGTAGTCGGGCACCAGCTTCGGGGCTCCCCACGTCCATGTGGGATAGGCTTTAGCCTGTCATGCCTCGACGTATCGGCGCCGGCTCGGGATTACCCCGTACCGTCTCGCCGGACGTTCGCCTCCGCCCTCCTGGGCTTCGGCTCACTCGGATGTGCCTGCGCTCCGGCATCCATGCCTGCGCTGGTCACATACGCCGTCTCAACGGCAGGGGTAACCCCGAGCCTCCCGGATACGTAGGCGCTCGGAACTTTCGGCGGAGACGGTCGGTGGGCACGCGCAGAAGAAGGGAGTCCTTGAGGACTTGAACCGCCAGGGCCGGAGGCCCGGGTCAGCACCAGCCGACGGAGGGCGGCCAAAGAACGGACGGCACGAGGCCGTGCCGTTCTGTGAAGCATCCCTCGAGCATGCCTACCGCCGGCTCCGAATGCGGGTTATTGCCACTTGTCCTACGCTTCGGCGATGGCGATGGCGGCGGCTTGGCCGGTGGAGCAGAAGTTGACTGCGAGCGCGGTGCCGGGGCGGCCGGCGAGCGGTTCGCCCGCGACCACGTTTACCGGGCAGGCTGGGTCGGGAGTTTCGTAGTTGAGCGTGGCCGGCACGAGCCCGCGGTCGAGGCCGAGGATGCTGGCCACGAGTTCGACGGCGCCGCCGCCGGCGCCGAGGTGCCCGAACAGGCTCTTGGGGGCGGTGACGGGCACGTCGCCGAGCTCGGCGGCGATCGCCGTCGCCTCGGCCCGGTCCATGTCGATCGTGCCCACTCCGTGGGCGTTCACATGGCCGATCGACTCCGGCGCGAGATCGGCCTGTGCGAGCGTCGCCCGGATCGCCTGCCGGAGCGACGAGCCGCTCACGCCTTCGCGCCGGGCCGTAGGCTCAGAGCGCGATGCCCACGACAGCAGCCGGCCGTGGATCGTCGCCCCGCGCCGTTCGGCATGGGCGCGTGACTCGAGCACGATCACCGCGGCTCCTTCGCCGTTCACAAGGCCGTTGCGGTCGAGATCGAAGGGGCGGCAGGCACGGTGGAAGTCGTCGGCCCGGTGCGAGAGCAGGGCATCGCCCCGGGCGACGAGTGCCGTGGGGTGGAGCCGGCAGCCCGTGCCACCGGTGAGCATGACATCGGCCCAGCCGCGTTCGATCACGCTCGCAGCCTCGGCGATCGCGAGCAGGCTGGAGACGTCGCCAAGCACGATCGAGTTGTTGGGCCCCCGTGCGTCGTGGGCGATCGCGATGTGCGAGGCGGTCATGTTCGGCAGGTGCTTGAGCAGCCAGAGGGGATGGAGTTCCTCCTGAATCGCCTCCGACCACAGTGCGAATTCGAAGCGCCCGTCCTTGGCCGACCGCCGGTAGGTGCCCTCGAGATCCTCGAGGTCGGCATAGATCATGTCGTTGCCGAACACGACGCCGAATCGCTCAGGCTCGATGATTCCCGGCGCGATCGCCGCATCGGTGATCGCGAGGTCGGCGGCGGCGACCCCGAGCTGGATCTCCCGGCTCATCACCTTGAGGCTCTTGCGCGGCCGCACGTAGAGCTTGGGGTCGAAGTCGGGGATCTGGCCGCCAAACCGCACCGACAGCGAACTTGAATCGAAGAGGTCGATCGGACGGATGCCGCTCGTGCCGGTGGCGAGCGATTCCCAGAAGGGGTCACAGCCGATCCCGATGGGGCTCACCACGCCCAGACCCGTGATCACGACTTCGCTCGCAGCCCGCATGCCCTGCACCCTAAACGACGCCCGCCCGCGCCGAAAGTGGTGCCGTCCCCGGCCGGTCACCGGTGGCTTGGATGCTCGGCCCGCCATTGCTGCGGCGCGAGCGGGTGCGGGGCGGCCCACAGGCCGCGGCGGGCCTTGCGGGCCTCCGACTCGGCGGCCAGAAGGTCGGGGTCGGGCGCGAAGCCGCCGAAGACCCAGGCGTGGCCCTCCGCGACGAGTTCGCGGTTCAAGTCGCGGTCGCCGAGCCAGAGCGTGCCCAGGAGCCGCCCGTGTTGGTCACGTGCCGCGCCTTCCACCCGCACGCTTCCGTCGGCGAGTTTCGTCGCGAGTGCCTGGCGCGATTCCCGGCCGTGTGGCTGGTCGTATTCAGGTGCGTCGATGCCCTTGAGGCGAATCTTTTGTGGCTGGCCGGCTGCGTCGATGCAGGTGATCGTGTCGCCGTCGTGCACCACGTCCACCCGCCACAGCGGGCGTCCCGCCGCATCGTGAATGGGGCAGGAGGGTACTGCGGCGACGATGGCCGACACGAGTGCCGCGAGCACGACATACCAGGCCCGCAATCGGCGGGGCATGCCGGGAGGCGGCGGCGGAATGTGGATGCGCCGTGCCATGCTCCGCCGCGGTCAGGCCAGCCAGTCGGTGATCACGCGGCCATGCACGTCGGTGAGCCGGAAGTCGCGGCCACTGTGGCGGTAGGTGAGTTTCGTGTGATCGAGTCCGAGCAGGTGCAGCATCGTGGCCTGCAGGTCGTGCACGTGCACCGGCTTCTCCACGGCCTTGAAGCCGAACTCGTCGGTGGCGCCATACACCGTGCCCCCCTTCACGCCGCCGCCGGCCATCCAGACGCTGAAGCCATGATGGTTGTGGTCGCGGCCGCTGCCGTCGGCGCCCTGGCCGTTGGGGAGCTCCACCGTTGGCGTGCGGCCGAACTCTCCCCCCCAGAGCACGAGCGTGCTCTCGAGGAGCCCGAGGCCGACGAGATCGTCGAGCAGCGCGCCGATCGACCGGTCGCTCTCCTTCGCCAGCCGGCGGTGATTCCGCTCGATCTTGTCGTGGCTGTCCCACGGCTGCCCCGCGCCGTGCCATACCTGCACGTAGCGGACGCCCCGCTCCACGAGCCGCCGGGCGATCAGCATCTGCCGGCCGTGCACGTCGTCGCCGTAGCGGTCGAGCACGTGCTTCGGCTCGCGCGTTACGTCGAATGCGTCGCCCGCCTCGAACTGCATCCGCCATGCGAGCTCCATCGAGGCCAGGCGGGCTTCAAGCTGCGGATCGTGCGGCCGCTGCGCGAGGTGGTCGCGGTCGAGGGTGGCGGTGAGGTCGAACTGGCGGCGCTGGGCGTCGGCAGCGAGCAGCGGATGGCGGACGTACTGGATGAGTTCGTCGACGGCGTTTTTCTTCGTGTCGATGTAGGTGCCCTGAAACGCGCCCGGCAGAAATGCGCTCCGCCAGTTTTCCGTGCCCTTGATCGGATAGCCACCGGGGCACATGGCGACGAATCCGGGCAGATTCTGGTTCTCCGTGCCGAGCCCGTAGGTGACCCAGGCGCCGGCAGATGGCCTTACCAGCCGTGCATCGCCGCAGTTCATCAGCATCAGCGATGGCTCGTGATTCGGCACGTCGGCGCGCATCGATCGCACGAGGAGCAGCCGGTCGGCGTGCCGGGCCACCGCAGGGAAGAGGTCGCTCACCTCGAGGCCGCTCTCACCGTGCCGCGCGAACCGGAAGGGGGAGGGCAGGGCGGCGCCGGTGCGGCGTTCGGTGGGAAGATGCGCGGGGATCTCGCGGCCGGCATACTCCTCGAGCAGCGGCTTGCGGTCGAAGGTATCGAGGTGGCTCGGGCCGCCGTTGGCGAAGATGTGGATCACCGCGCGCGCCCGCGGCGCGAAATGCGGCGGCCGGGCGGCGAGCGTCGTGGGCGGCGCCGGGGCCGCGGCGGCCTGGCTGTCGCCGTCGAGCAGGTGGGCTGCGGCGAGCCACCCCACGCCCAGGCCGGTACGGCGCAAGGCCGCGCGGCGCGAGAGCGGTGAATCGTGGTTGGGATGGAATGCCGAGGCCATGCGCGGGCTTCGCTAGTCGATGAAGTGGAACTCGGCCGAGGCGAGGAGCGCCTGGGCGAGCCGTTCGTAGGGGCCGAAGCCGTCGGGGCCGGCGGCGTCGCCGACGCCCACGAGCCAGCCGCGGGCGAGCGTCCGCTCGGAGTCGGTGGGGCTCCGCGCGAGGACGGCCCGCCACGTGGCCACGATGCGCCCATCGGGATCGGCGCCCGACTCGCGGGCCGAGCGCGCGGCGACATGTTTCGCCGCTTCGATGACGAGCGGGCTGTTCAACACCGCGAGCGACTGCTGTGGCACGGTGGTGCGTGACCGTACGTGCACCGCCGTGTCAGGATTGGCCATGTCGAACACCCGCATGATGCCCGGCACGTCCTGGCGGTCGAGCGTGCCGTAGAGCGATCGCTTGTGCAGTGATGTGACCACGAGCGGGTCGATGCCCCGTCCGCCCGCGGCGGCGAGATCGAGCGTGTCCGCCGCGGCGAGCAGGCTGTCGCGCCACGGCTCCCAGTCGAGCCGCCGCCGATTCGCCCGGCCGCAGAGCCGGTTGTCCGGATCACGGGCGACGCTTTCGGCAGCGACGAGCGACGTCTGCCGCCAGACGGCCGTCGTCACGATCTCGCGGTGCAGCCACCGCAGGCTCCACTTGCCGTCTTCGATGAACCGGCGGGCGAGGTCGTCAAGAAGCTCGGGATGGCTCGGCGGCTCACCGCGGAGCCCGAGATCGCCCGGTGTCTCCGTGAGCCCATGGCCGAAGTGGTGGGTCCAGGCCCAGTTGACGAGCACGCGAGCCGTGAGCGGATTGGCCGGATCGACGATGGAGCGGGCGAGATCGAGCCGGCCGCTGGAATCACGATCGACGGCCGCGCCGCCGAGCACGCGAGGGAGCCGGCGCTCCACCTTCGCACCCGGCTTCGCCGAGTTGCCCCGTAGGAAGACATGGCTGTCGGTGGGCCGCGCGTGGTTGACGAGCACCATCGCCCGCGGTGGGCCGCCAGGCGCAGTGGCGAGATGCTTCGTGAGCTCCTGTTTGCGGCGGCGGTGTTCCGTCGACTCGGGCTGGAGGGCCAGCCGCATCGCGTCGGCCCTGGGCACGACGAACGGTGAGCCCTCGACTCCGAAGAGCGTGCGCAGCGAGGCGAGTTCGGCCGGCTCATCGGCCACGGCCGCCGCGCCGCCTGCCCAGGCAGGCGCGACGCGGGCCACGAGCCGGCCGTAGGCCTCGGCGAGCTGCCGCAGCGTGGTCGGCCGCGCCGAGCCGAGTTCGGCGCGCACAAGCGGATTGATCGCCGTGGGATCGGGTGCGGGGCCCCATGCGGCGACGAGTGCCTCCAGCCGAGGGCCGATCTCGGCATCGGGCAGTCCATGGAGCGCGGCCCAGGGCCCGAGGATCGGGTGAGCGGCCTCGGCCTTGGCGATGAGACGCGTGCCCCTGTCGATCAGAAACTGCTCGAGTTCATAGCCGTCGGGCAGCCGGGGGGGCCGCCCGTCGGCGGCGCGGGTCGCCGGCCGGGCCGTCTCCAGAAAATAGTCGGCGGCGTGAGCCACCGCATCGCGCGTCGCCCGTGCGTGCACGGCCGCTTCGTGGTCGGCGATGGCCTGCTCCAGCTCGCCGAGTCTCTTCGCAAAGGCCTCAGCCTCGGGGCCGGGGGGCGGGTCGCCGATCACCGGCAGTTCCTCGGGGAGGTGGCAGCTCGCAAAGATGCCGTGGAGCGCGTAGTAGTCTTCCGTGGAGACCGGCTCGTATTTGTGGTCATGGCAGCGGGCACAGGAGGCCGTGAGCCCCATCAGCCCGCGGGTCACGAGGTCGATCCGGTCGTCGATGATGTCGTGCGTGTTGCCGAGGAACGTGCGGCCGACGGTGAGGAAGCCGAGCGCGGCCAGATCCTGGCGCGGCACCGGCGGGGAGATCTCATCGGCGGCGAGCTGCAGCGTCACAAACCTGTCGTAGGGCAGATCGTCATGCAGGGCCTTCACGACCCAATCGCGATACGTCCAGGCAAACGGGTAGAGGGGCGATTGCTTATCGAAGGCATAGCCCATCGTGTCGGCGTAGCGGGCGAGGTCGAGCCACTTCCGGGCCCAGTGCTCGGCGTGCTCCCGCGAGGCGAGCAGCCGCTCCACGAGCGCGCGATACGCCTCGTCGGATGGGTTTTTCGAGAACGCATCGGCATCGGCGGCCGCTGGCGGCAGGCCGGTGAGGTCGAAGTGCAGCCGCCGATAGAGGTCGCGCGGCGCGGCCGGCGGCGATGGCGTGAGCCCGGCGGTCGTGAGACCCGCCGCGATGAAGCGGTCGATCGGCGCCGCCTGCCACCCCGCGCGCAGGTCGGCCGGAAACGTGGGGGCGAGTTCGGGCGCGGCGTGCCGGGCGGGAGGCGCGAACGACCAGTGTGATGCGCGGGCCGTGGCGATCCGCTCGGCCATCTCTTTGGCGCGGCTCGGCGGCGGGGTATTGTCGTCGCCCCCCGGGCCGCTCCACGGTGCCCCCGCAGCCACCCACGACTCGAGCACGGAGATCTCGTCGTCGCTGAGCCGGCCAGTGGGCGGCATGCCGACATCGTCCGCGTGCCGAACGACGGCGATGAGCCGGCTCTTCGCCGTGTCGCCCGGCACGACGACGGGGCCGGTATCGCTCCCCTGGAGGAGCGCCCGCCGGCTGTCGAGCCGCAGGCCCGCCTCGGCGACCTTCTCGCCGTGGCACTCCTGGCACTTCGCCACGAGCAGCGGCCGTACCCGCGACTCGAAGTCACGGGCGGCGTCGGACCGTGCTACACCGGAGGCCAAGGACGCGGTGGCGGCCGCCAGGCGCAGGAGGTGGGGAAGGGCTGCCCGCATGGAGGCGGCTCCGGTGTCGGCCCTACGCAGGTGGGTAGTGGGCGATATAGGACTCGAACCTATGACCCCTAGCTTGTCGAGCTAGTGCTCTAACCAACTGAGCTAATCGCCCTGCAGGCCGACGATGTTGAGTCTCCCGCCGAATATCGGGGGAGTCAAGCGAACCTGCCGCGCCATGCCTTCCGGCGGCCTTGCCCGGGCCGCACGAGCGCGGATACTGTGCAGGTTTTGCCGAAAACGCCGCGAATCAACCGCGGCCTCAAGATCTTCATCTTCCCCGGGAGGCCATCTCCGCCATGCCCACCGTCCGCCTCCCCGATGGCGCCGTCCGCGAGTTTGCCTCCGGCGCGCGGCTTTTCGATGTCGTCGCCGAGATCATGCCCGGCGCCGCCGCCGGCAAGGGGAAGAAAGGCAAGCCGATCGCGGCCCTCCTCGACGGCAAGGCCGTGGGGCTCGATGCGGTGCTCCCGACGTCAGGCACGCCTGCGCTCGAGGTGCTCTTCAAGGGCGACCCGCGGGCGCTGCCCGTGATGCGCCACTCGGCGGCCCACGTGATGGCCCGCGCGGTGATGCGGCTCTTCGACGGCGTGGAACTCGCCTTCGGGCCCACCGTGGGCGCCGGCTTCTATTACGACATGCGGGCCAGCCGGCCGATCACCGACGAGGATCTGCCGAAGATCGAGGAAGAGATGCGGCGGATCATCGCCGCCGACGAGGCGTTCGAGCGGGTGGAGGTGCAGCGGGAGAAGGCCGTCGAGATCGTCCGCGGCCTGAATCAGCCCTTGAAGGCCGAGCACATCGAGACGGGCCTGGCCGACCATGCGTCGCTCTCGTTCTACCGCCAGGGGGAATTCGTCGACCTCTGCCGCGGGCCACACGTGCCGAGCCCGGGATGCATCGGCGCCTTCAAGCTCACGAACATCGCCGGCGCCTACTGGAAAGGGGATGCCAACAACGCCCAGCTCCAGCGGCTCTACGGCACGGCGTGGTTCTCCCAGGAGGATCTCGACGCGCACCTGGCGGTGCTCGAGGAGGCCCGGCGCCGCGATCACCGCGTGCTCGGCAAGCAGCTCGATCTCTTCACGACGAGCCCGCTCGTGGGCTCGGGTCTCGTGCTCTGGATGCCGAAGGGGGCGGTGCTCAGGAGCACGCTCGAATCGTTCGTGCGCGAGGAACTCGCCGCCCGCGGCTACCAGCCCGTCTATACGCCGCACATCGGCAAGGTCGATCTCTACAAGATCTCGGGCCACTATCCCTACTACGCCGACAGCCAGTTCAAGCCGATCGTGATGGCCGACGACGAGCAGTATTTGCTCAAGCCGATGAACTGCCCGCACCACACGATGATCTACAAGGCCCGGCCGCACAGCTACAAGGATCTGCCGCTGCGGCTGGCCGAATTCGGCACCGTCTACCGCTACGAGCAGTCGGGCGAGCTTGGCGGGATGACGCGCGTGCGTGGATTCACGCAGGACGACGCCCACATCTTTTGCACGCCCGAGCAGGTGGAAGGCGAGGTGGAGGGCTGCATCGACTTCACGCTCAAGGTTTTGGAGAGCCTGGCGTTCGAAAACTTCCGCGTCCGGCTCGGGTTCCGCGATCCCGCGAGCGACAAATATGTCGGCCCGCCGGCACGGTGGGACGAGGCCGAGGCCGCGATCGAGCGCGTGGCTCGCCGCATGAATCTGCCGGGCTGCGAGCCCGAGCCCGGCGAGGCGGCATTTTACGGACCGAAGATCGACTTCGTCGTCAACGACTCGCTCGGCCGCGAGTGGCAGCTGGGCACCGTGCAGCTCGACTACAACCTTCCGAGCAAGGAGCGCTTCGACCTCGAATACATCGGGGCCGACAACGCCAAGCACCAGCCGGTGATGATCCACCGGGCACCGCTGGGAAGCATGGAGCGGTTCGTGGGCGTGCTCATCGAGCATTTCGCCGGCGCGTTTCCGCTGTGGCTCGCGCCCGAGCAGGTGCGGGTGATCCCGGTGAGCGAGAAGAGCGAGGCCTATGCGCAGCAGGTGAAGGCGCGGCTCGAGGCCGCTGGTCTGCGGACGGGGCTCGATCTCGCCGCCGAAAAACTTGGCGCGAAGATCCGCACGGCGCAGCTGGATCTGATCCCGATGATGGTCGTGTGCGGCCCGCGCGACGAGGCGGCCGGCACCGTGAGCCTCCGTGACCGGCTCGATGGCGATTTGGGCGCCATGAGCCTCGAGGCCGCGGTCGAGCGCTTGCGCGACGAGAACGCCCGCCGCGCCGTGCGCCACAAGCCGAAGCCGCTCGTGCTGCCGGGTGGCGACGCGACGGCTGACAAGGAACAAGCTGCGGAAGAGTACTGACCCGGCCTCGGCACATTCAAAAAGCGGGTAGGCGAGGGGGTCGGCGAACGCTCGACGAGCATGGGGCTGCCGCAGCCCCCGCGAGGAGACTTTTGCCGCCCCCGAGCCGGCGATGTACGTATAGGGTCATGCCACGCTTCGCCATCCTCGAGCACACGGGCGCCCCCGACGATCCTGCGGGCAGGCACTTCGACCTGCTGATCGAGGCGGGCGAGGCGTGCCGCACGTGGCGGCTGGCGGCGCTGCCCGTGCCGGGCGGGCAGTCCGTGGCGGCCAGCGAATTGCCACCACACCGGCTCGCGTGGCTCGATATCGTGGAGAGCGACGTGTCTGGAGGGCGCGGGCATGCGCGGAGAGTCGACGCCGGCACGTATGGGCCGATCGGGATCGAAGCCGACTCCGTGGCGTCGTCCACATGCCTCGTCCTCCTCCTCGGCGGCGCCGTGTTCCGCGGTCGGCTGCGGCTGGAAGTCGTCGCCAACGGCTGGGCTGCGAGTGCGGGCGATCCTGCCTAGCGTATGATGAGGGTTCCTCCAGGAGCCCCGGCGATGAAGCCCCGTGAAGTGCTCGCGATGTGCCGCGAGAAGGAAGTGAAGGCGGTCGATCTCAG
>Ga0075471_10000779_pt1 | contig 19853 bp, 13 predicted proteins | sample DEB19_08_DNA_2_FD_74787 | JGI IMG/M metagenome (GOLD analysis project Ga0075471, IMG submission 74787) | Aqueous microbial communities from the Delaware River and Bay under freshwater to marine salinity gradient to study organic matter... | ecosystem: Environmental > Aquatic > Marine > Coastal ... | reverse complement strand
CACGAACTCGCCGCTGAGCAGCGGGAAGAGCGTGGAGCAGGAGGCGTCGTGCATCTGCCAGAGGTTTTCGCGCAGGGGCTTTTCGAGCTTAAAACGGCTGCCGCTGCGCGCGGTGAGCGTGCGCTTGAGCACGGTCTGGCGGCCGGTTTTGGCGTCCGTGGCCCGCAGACACACGCCATCGCCCACGCGGAAGCCGGCTGCGTCTTGCAGGGTGATCTCCTGGTCATACCAGTCGCTGTCGAGCTTCAGCGGCGTGGTGGTGGAGGGCTCTTTGATGAGCAGTGTCTTGTCGCCCTCGCCGATGAGATGCACGCCGCTTTGCAGATAGACGGCATTTCGCAGCCGGTAGGTGCCCGCCAAAATGCGCACCGTGCCGCCGCCAAGCCTCGACACATGATCCACTGCCGCTTGGATGGCCCGATGGTCGTTTCCGATGATATCCGCGTCCCTCGTGCCCACGGTGATGGTCAACGTTTCCTGCCATTGCGGCTGCACCAAGGCATCTCCGCTCGTCTGGCGAGGATGCGTGACAGCGGGCCGCTCGGCGGCGATGAGAGAGGAACTGATCGCGAGGCTTAGCAGCATGGTTTTCATGTAGAGAATACTACGCCAACACGCCCTGCCCCCTTCCATCACGAGATGAAGCGCGGCCGCAGCTCAGGTGAAATGCTTCCGGATGGCCTCCACGAGACTGGTGGTGGTGTAGGACTTTGCCATCGACGGCGGTGGGCAGATGGTGCTTTTGGAGCGTTTGCCAGTCGCCGAGCCGATGCTGATGATCTTGCAGTTTCACCCCGAGATCGAGGCAGTGTTCGACGGTGGAGGCGACACTTTTCCTTATCGAAGTGGCAACGAACAGCATCCAACACATTCTTGCACACTTCATCGAGCGTGTCGGCTTCTGTAAAAATCGATTCGCCAACGGCACGGCCGATGTAACTGCCCTCAGGGGCTTCTTCAACCATGAAATGAGCTCGTTCATGGTGGCATCATCAGGCTGGCATCACGCCACACAACCGTGACCCGTTTGCTATCAGCTTTTGAAGGATCTCGCACCTTCGTCCGTTCTCCCAGGCCCATGAAACTGCTCACTGCCTTCCTCACCTTCGCTTCCACGATCACGTTTGCCGCCGACCAACCGGACACCAGCGGCTGGAAGAATTTGTTCGCCGCAGACCTTTCGAATGCAGTGGATGCCTCCGGCTGGCAGTTTGATGGCAAAGAACTGGTGGCAAAGAACCACGATACGATCTGGACGAAGGAGTCGTATGGCGATTTCATCCTCGATCTGGAGTTCAAGGTGGCGAAGGAGTCGAATAGTGGCGTCTTTCTGCGCAGCGGTGACATCAAGAACGTGCTCGCGGCCCTCGAAATCCAGGTCCACGAAAGCGCGGATGGCAGCAAGTATGGCATGCTGGGCGCGATCTACGATGCGATGCCGCCGAAGAAAAACGCGGCGAAACCGGTGGGTGAGTGGAATCGCTACACCATCCGCTGCCAAGGCCCACACATCACCGTCGTGCTGAATGGTGAGACGATCATCGATGCGAACCTCGACAGCTGGCCTGAGACCGGCAAGAACCCGGACGGCACGCCGAACAAGTTTAAGAAAGCTCTCAAAGACTTCGCCCGCAGCGGCCCAATCGGCCTGCAAGGGCTTCACGGTAAGGCACAGGCTCCAGTGTGGTATCGCAACCTGAAGATCAAAACGCTAGAGTAATTCTTATTTCTTCGCGAGCACGCGAAGGCGGATGGGATTAGACCACACGATAAAGGTGGCGTCCTTTGGCACTGCCTTGGTGGTGAAGTCCTTCACAGCCTTGTCAGCCTCCGCTTTGGCTTTTTCGGCCGTTTTGACGAGTTCGGCGGCTTTAGGTGATTTATCGGCCTTGGCCTTCGTGACGGCTTCAGCGGCCTCTTTGGCTTTCTTTTCGGCTTCGGAGAGTTCTTCAAGGTTTCGACGCACTTTCATCTTGGCGGGCCCCTGAAGAATGAAACCGTAATCGCCAGGTGCGAGCTTCAGTGTCTTCATGTCGAGCGTGAGCTTGCCATCAGCCGCCTTGGCTGGGATATCAGCCTCGGGAGCCTTAGCAGCATCAATGAGACCCAGCGCCTTCAGTTTGAGCGCATCGGTGAACTCCGCGTGGCGCACGGCCTTCAGCGCGATCTCGACTTTGCCATCCGCGGAGACCTCAATGAGGTCTTTTTGCGCGGTTTGAATTGCCGCAGGCGTGCTGAGGCTACTGACGCCGATAGCGGGCGGCCCGGCGGTGCGCTGGAGAAGATTATCACGCGCGGCATCGGCGATTGCAAAGCTGACGGAAAGGCTCTCCGGTAAGCTGGATACAAGACATGCAGCAGTCGGAGCATCTGCGGCAGCCTGAAAGGCGATGAAGCCGATCGACTGACCTTTGCCGATGAAGCCGCCAAGGCTAGTGACACCAACGGGAAGCTTGTCCGCCTTCAGTTCGATGGCTTCGCTGAGCGATGTATGGTTCAACGCGGCCACTTCGATAGCGTGAATGCCACCTCGAAGCACATTGGCAAAGCCGACCTCACCCGTCTTCGCGTTGGCGACTTTTGGGAGGATGGTGGGCAACGCTAGAAGTCTCGTGCTGCCAGTTGGTGTAACACGCAGTTCAAACGGCAAAGCCGTGGCAAAGGCATCGCTCAGCGTGATGCGAAAGGCACCATCAGCCTTGGCCTCGTAGGCGTAAGAGGGATCGTGGTTGTCGGCCTTGATGGAGGGCGCTGGCGCCATGGCGGGAGCATCGGCCACCTCAGCCTGAGCGGTGGTGGTGCCGTCTGGTTTGAGATTTTCAATAACGAGATGTGGATCGGTGGCGTGACCGAGTTGGTGGGAAAAAACCTCAATGACAAATTTATCGCCGGCCTTGAAGGCAAGATCAAAAACATGCAGCCCCTGAAAATCACCAGTCACCGTGCTTGGAATCGTGAGTTTTTTCTGGCTCACGTGACGCTTTTGCTTTGATGGAGCGGGTGGATCCAAGGCCAGTCGGAAGCCAAAGTCATCGCCCACGCGATGCATCAGCTCATGCACCCGGAGGCGATAAGTTCCATCGGCGGCAGCAGTAAAAGAAAGAGAGCCCTGCCGCGTACGGGCGAGCTCACGCCCGCTGGTATCCAGCACGGTGGCAAGCAATTCTGTACGTGTGTCAAAACGGTGTCCGTCAAAAGCGAGGCTGATCCCCTGCCCTTTTTTGGCTTCAAAAACGAACCACTGTGGCGTGGTAGCCTTGAATACGCCCTCGATGGCTGTGCCAAGCTTCACAGGTTGCGCCTTATCTTCCTTCAGATTTGTGCCGGCGCTGATGACCGTGTCATGGGCATCCACCTGAAATACGCGGGGATTGCTCACGCCGTAGCGCCCCACGAAATGCAAATCATGAATGCCAACAGGCAGATCCGTGGGCAGCGCCACACTGGCCTTGGTAATCGTTGAGAGTGGAATCTGCCGACCGGCGATGAGCACGGCTTGTGGAGCGTCAAGATCCGTGCCACGCAAAGAGAGTTCGATCGTAGAGCCAGGCTTGCCGCCGAGCGGCGTAACGCCTGTGAGCACGGGAGAGGGAAAAGTGGCCTGCGAATACACAGATGGTGCGATTGCAAGTATGAGCGCGGCAAGGGATAGACGGAAGGTGGACATGGGATCATAAACCTACGCCCTTCACACGGCGGCTTTTCCAGCCATGGTGAGGTTCGCGGTCAGCAACCGGATAAAGTTTCACATGGCGTGGCAGGGTGTGGTGGGTAAGAAGGGCATGATGATGCCCTTCGACACGTTTTTGAGCCGCTTGAGGCGTGCCGCCATCATTTGCGGTGTGCTGGCAGCAGCGGTCGGTTGCTCATTTTTCAAGCCACTGAGCACCAAGCGCCTCAACGCGGACCTCTCGGCTGTGCGGGGCACGGCACCGGACCGCTGGGTAATGCTTCCAAGACCACCACAGCGGGCTGCCACTGGCTGGCTGGATGATTTTGGCAGCACAAAGCTGACAGCCTTGGTGAATCGCGCAGTCACGACCCATCCGAGCCTGAAGGCCGCAGAGGCAAGGGTGCGACAGGCACGCGCTCAGGTGGTACAGGAAGGAGCAGCTCTGCTCCCCGCACTCAGCGTCAATGGTTTCGCCAATCGCGCCCAAGCACCCGGCGACCAACGCTTTGCGGGGATCAACCAAATCGCCAACCGCTTCAATTGGACAGTAAATGTGGCTTGGGATGTGGATTTCTGGGGTGTGGTGGCGGACAGCCGCCGAGCTGCCGTGGCACGCATGGAGGCAAGTGATGAAACATGGCATGCGGCGCGGCTTTCCCTTGCGGCGAATACCGTGCAGACAGCGGTGACGCTTGCAGAGTCAGAGCAATTGTACCGTCTGGCGGAAGAAGACATTCGCGTGCGCAGGACTCAGCTCGGCATCCTCGAACGTCAGTTAGACCGAGGCCTAGACCCGGATCGAGCCGCTCTGGATGTCACCTTGAGCCAAGCGGATCTCGCGCGAGCGGAATCAACTCTTCAGCAACGAGGTCGTACAGCCGACGAGACACGCCGCGCTCTTGAAGCACTTTTGGGCGACTACCCGGCAGGTAAGCAAGGAGGCATCGGCACGTTGCCGAATCTGCGCTCCGGAGTGCCAGCAGGCCTACCATCCGAAATGCTGCTGCGGAGGCCAGATCTCAGGGCAGCTGAGCGACGCGTGGCCGCGGCGCTGGCGGATGAGAGCTCGGCCAAGAAGGCACTGTTGCCAAGTTTTCGCCTCACGGGTGCTTTGGGTCGCACCTCACAGCAACTGCACCAGCTGATTAGGCCTGAGACGGCGCTTTGGAACCTCGGCACACAGGCAGCACAAACCCTTTTCCAAGGCGGTCGGCTCAAAGCGGGCATCGACCTCGAACGCGCCAGATACGATGAAAATCTACAAAGCTATGCCAACAGTGTTCTCACGGCGTTTCGCGAGGTGGAGACGGCCTTGGCAGCGGAGCAGTTTCTCACCGCTCAAGAGGTCGCATTGCAACAGGCGGCGGCCTTGGCCGCACAGGCCGAAAAGCTGGCGCTTGGCCAGTATGAAAAAGGACTGAGCGATGTTCTTACGCTGCTCGACACACGCCAGCGCACCTTTGACGCCCAGAGCGCACTGATCGCCGTGAAAGCTCAGCGCCTGCGGAACCGCGCAGCTCTACATCTCGCGCTGGGCGGTGATTTTTCCTCTCAAACGAAGCCCTGACGATGCGACATGTGACGATTTTTTGCTTCGCGGGCTGAGGGCCAGCCGCTATGCTCTAGGTTTGAATTTCCCATCATGATCGAACCGCCAACGCCCGATCTATTGTCTTGGCCGACAAACGGAGTCCGCCTCACACGCTTGGACGCATTGCTGTTCTTTGGCAGCGCAGCGTTGGTGGCGGCAGCGATGGTGTTCCTGGTGCTAAAGCTGAATCTGGGGATCGCCATGGACTCACCGGACTCGAGGCGTAAGTTTCACGAGAAGGCAGTTCCCCGCCTCGGAGGTGGGCCGATCTTTCTTACCCTCTGCCTCGGGACCCTTGCCGCATGGATGATTGACGCGGTGCAATGGGGACGCTGGCTTCCGGTGGCCATCTGCAGCACGCTGATCTTCAGTGTAGGCTTTGTCGATGATCTGAAACCTCTTGGTGCTAGAGTAAAGCTGGTAGGGCAGCTCGGCACGGCAATGATTCTTTACTCCATGGGCGTTTCAATGGATGTGCTCAGCAGCCCTTTTGGAGATGGCTCCATCTCTTTGGGCTGGATGGCTCTCCCTCTTACGCTGCTATGGCTGGTAGCCATACCCAACATCGTCAACCTGATCGATGGAATGGACGGCCTAGCAGGAGGTTTCGGAATGTTTTTGTGCCTCACAATGGCGTTTATTGGGCATTATCAGGGTCAGGTGGATGTGGCCGCTGTATCTTTAACGATGGCAGGTGCCCTTGGAGGTTTTTTGATCTTCAACCTTCCGCCGGCCAAAATCTTTCTTGGAGACGGCGGAGCTTACCTGATCGGGTTTTTCATTGCCTCCGTATCGTTGTTATCCTCGAACAAAGGCTCTGTGATAGGTGCCCTGCTCGTGGTGATCATCGCACTTGGCGTGCCGATCCTCGATACGACCTTTACCATTCTCCGCCGCGCCATCCGTGGCGTGCCGATCTTCCGCGCGGATGCTGAGCATATCCACCACCGCCTCATTCTGTTGGGATTTAGTAAGGGCCGTGCCCTTGTGGCGATGTACACCATGTGTCTTTTGCTTAGCTTGGCAGGGATCAGCATCCTGCTAACCAAAGGCTTGGCGCTGCCGGTGACGGGCGCCATTCTTTTCCTGCTCGCATTGGCCGGCGCACGCTACTTGGGCTATGTACGCAGCTTTGGAAACCTGCGGCAACAGCTCCGCGAGACGTTGGAGCGGCGGCGCATGAGGGAATACTTTCGTGCCTGTGGCCGCGTGCTGGACTTTGAGGTTGAGCGCAGCCCAGACATCGAAGGTTTTGAGCGCTCGTTCTTGCATGCCATCGAACGAATGAATGTGTCCCTGCAACCTGGTCCTGACCGCGCGGAGACCCACCTCGACCTGAGTGCTGGAAGAATGCTCGTGCTGCATCACCCCAAGGACCGGGAGTCCCCAACGGAGTGGCGTCTTCGCCTCGATGAGCTCCTGCCATCCTTGGAAGGCTGCTTGGCCCGTTGGCAGAGGCTTCCTGAGTGCCTTATGCGAAAGCTCATCCAGCCAGCCCCTCCTGCACCTTCTGGGACCTCCGCCTCCAGCCAGACCGCAGCCGCGTGAGCTACTGCTTTATCTTTTTGTTTCATGGAGTTCAAAACCAGCTTCGAAAATTCTGAATCCGAGCAACGCTCGATGCCACGATTGGCCGCGGAGGATGGCAGCATCGCCGAAGCATTTACGATACAGCAGGGTATCAAGGAGGTCGATGCGGATGACGGCGTGCCAGCCGATGCGCCCGGCAACCAGCATGAACTGGAGGGGCCCATCTGGCACGCATGGGTTTTCGCTCTGGCCCCGCTGTTGGCCGTTCTACTAGGTGGCGCTTACTACCCTTGGGCACGCGGCATGGCCGCCTTGCTACTGGGTCTCGTGATGCTGGCATTTCCGGTGCGACGCCGATTGCCCAAAATGGTGCTCATCGCCCTCGTTGGCGTAATGCTGGCACCGTTGCTGGCCTTTCTGCCACAATCCATTTCAGGAACGATGCCATGGCGTGACACATTGACGGGCGAATGGGGGCTCCAGCTTGGTAACAGATTCACACCGCAGCCATGGGTGACGTTCGAAGCATGGGCAGGCTTTGCCTCGGGCATGCTCTGGCTGTCATGGTGCATTGGCCGCGGTTTTTCTCAGGGCCAGCGCAGCACCATCGTGAGAGTTCTGGCAGGCGGCGGCATCGTCATCTGCGGTCTTACCATTCTGGAGGGCCTTAAGTTACTGCCGATTCATTGGTGGCCAAGACATACAGACTGGGGCCATGGCTTTGGCCCTTTCCCCAATCGCAATCACATCAGCAGCTTGGCTGCCATCACCAGCGTGCTTTGCGCCGCCTCCGCATACGAGGCGAACCGCCGCAAGGAGCGCTCGTGGATCCTCTTCGCCCTTGGCTTTTTTGTGCCTGCCGCAGTCATCTTCATGAACACGTCTCGTGCCGGCCTGATCCTGCTTTTTGTCGGCATGACGCTTTGGCTGGGCTTATCGGCCATGCGCCGTGGTTTTTTTCGGAAGATGGCGGTCACCACGTCCATCGTACTCATGATTGTCACCACGCTCTTTGTATCCCAAGGCGGCGTGTTGAACCGCATGCAGGAAGGGGGGAGCGCTGCGCTCATGCAGTCCGGCACGCGTGCCACCCTCTACCGCCATACCCTCCAAATCACCAGCGCGGCCCCATGGCTGGGCATGGGCTTCGGAAACTTCGACACCGTATTTGCCATCGCCAGCGGCAATCATGACCCTGTGCTTACCCATGATCCTAGGTCGCGTGCGCTGCACCCTGAGAGCACGGTCCTGAGCCTCCTTGCCGAAGGTGGCCTCTCCACATTCATCCCTTGCCTGCTACTGATTGTTTGGCTGCTGCGTTCCAGCGGACCATGGGTTGGGAAAAAGACCAAGGACCGCTCCCGTCGCCATGATCGGCGCATCCGCAACAGTGCCGCCATCGGCGTGCTGCTCGGCCTGCTGCACAGCGCCGTTGACGTGCCGATGAGCAATCTCGCTTTCTTTGCCGTGATCGCCCTGCTAGCCGGCACAGCTGTGCGTCCCCGCCACCTGCCACGCGACTCGTCTCTTTTGGACAAATCTCTCATGGTTGGCGCGGGAGGAGCCTTGATGGGTTTAGGCCTCGCTTGGTCGATGGTGGCTTTTGGCAATCCCGTACTGCCCGGCAGCAGCTCCGCCCGCATGCTGCGGATGAAAGCTCGTGACTTGGCCAACTCTGGCGCCGCTACCGACGCCCTGCCGCTCATTGATCGTGCCATCAGCATGCGCCCACTTGATTTCACGTTGTATTTCGAACGCGCAGAGATCCGCCTCGTGCTGCGTCAAGACTACGACAGCGCATTGCTCGATTTTACCCGCGCACGCATGCTCGAACCCTTCTACGCTTACATGTGCTACACAGAGGGACTCGCCTGGCTGGCCTCACCGCAGCCAGAGAATGCCATCTTAGGCTGGCGTGAATTCTTGCGCCGCTTTCCCGCCGCAGGCCCTGGCGTTCATGGCTACTACCGGCAGATGATCAACCACACCATCCAATTCCCCGAACTGCGCGAACAAGTGTGGAAGCTGTCAGGCAACAAAACCGAGCTTCAGCTCGACTATCTAACCAGCGTCTCGACCCGCGAAGAGTTCGAACGCTGCCTGCGTGAGATTCTCTTGCGCTCGCCGGATCTGACGAATTTGGAAACCATTCAACGCACCACTCTTTTCGATCTGTGGAGCCGCCTCGGTGACCCAGACACCCTCATGGCAGCTATCGAGTCCAACAAATCATGGGAACGTGATGGCGGATGGAAACTTCTCTCTGCTCACTACGCAGGAAAATCCGACTTCAAGCGTGCTTGCGAGCTCGCCTCCATCTATCTGCCCTCCCTGCTCCGCACCACGCCGGGCACCAGTATGGATGTGCAAGCACTTGAACGCGCTTTTCTGTTCAGCCCGCTGGATGCACGACTCGGCGTTGACCTCTTTCAAGCCTATAAAAACCGCAACGAGCTCGACTTGGCCATCCGCACCCTTGAAAAAGTTCGCTCAACCCCTCATCCACCAGCCTACCTGCATCAAGAGATGGCGGCCATTCACATGGCCAAAGAAGACTACCGCCGTGCATGGGAATGCTTCAACCAAGCGATGAGCCAGCCAGTCAACAATCGCTGAAGCATCCGCTTACTCGAAATTCTTCGTGCCGATGTCCGAGCGGCATTGCAGACCATCAAAGGTTACCTTCCGGCTTTCAGCATAGGCCTTGTTACGCGCCTCATGACGCGTGACACCCTGCGCCACGATGGCCAGCACGCGGCCGCCACTCGTCTCGAACTGGCCCTCTGCATTCCTTTGGGTTCCACAGTGATACACACGAGCGCCGCTTACGGCTTCAAGACCACTGATGACATCCCCACTGCGTGACGACGCTGGATAGCCGGCACTCGCCGAGATCAGACAAATGCTCCAACCGGGTGCAAAGTGAATCCATTCAGGCTTCAGACTACCCTTCGCAGCCTCAAAGACGTAGTTCGCGAAATCACCGCGCACCATCGGGAGAACGGCCTCGGCCTCGGGATCACCGAAACGGCAATTGTACTCGATCACCTGCGGTCCGGTGGGCGTCAACATCAGGCCAAAATAGAGGAAGCCGCGGTAATTCAGGCCGTCTTTGCGAATGCCCTGCACAGTCGGCTGCACGATCTCAAGCTCGATGCGCTGCATAAGCGCCACATCAGCGAGTTCGAGTGAGGCAACCGCGCCCATGCCACCGGTGTTGGGACCTTCGTCGTTATCGCGGATGCGTTTGTAGTCACGCGCCGGCATGAGGATCTGGTATGCGTCATCGCACACAGAGGCAAAGACGGAGATCTCCGGACCCGTGAGGCATTTCTCGACCAGCAGGTCGCCAGCGCCAAAACAGCGTTTTTCCATCACTTCGACAATGAATTGCTCCGCTTCCTCTTGGGTTGTGCAAACAGCCACTCCCTTGCCAGCGGCAAGGCCGTCGAATTTTAGCACGATGGGTAGCTCAGTGATCGCGGCTTTGGCCTCGACCGCATTCGTGCAGAGGTTGAAGTCTGCGGTAGGAATACCGTGACGCTTCAAAAACTTCTTAGCAAAGCCCTTAGAAGCCTCGAGTTGGGCAATTTCCTTCCGCGGCCCCCAACAAGGAATGCCCGCCTCAGCGCAGAGATTGGAAAGACCGGCATCCTTCACCAACAATGCCTCCTCGCCCGCCATGCAAAGGTCGATGGCATTCGCCTTCATCCACCGAATCAGCTCGGGCAGGCTGGGGACGTCCACCCGCGTGGCCAGTGTGGCGATGGCGTCGCTACCCGGATACGCGAAGAGTTCATGCTTCTGCGGCGATTCGCTGAGAGCCGTGAGGAGCGCGTGCTCGCGCCCGCCTTTGCCTGTGACGAGGATTTTCATGGGGGGCGTTCCTTAGCGTGCCACCCGAAGGGTGCAAATCAGGTTTTGGCGCGCTAGACACAACCCTATGTGCACGTTAAACACGACCCCGTTTATGCTCAAATCATTCACTCTCGCCGCCTTCGCGGCCTTCACCCTCGTCTCCGCCGCCGCCGACAACGACGGCTGGACCTCCATGTTCAACGGCAAGGACCTCACCGGCTGGAAGTCGAATGAGGAAACGCCTGGCAGTTTCTCCATTGAGGATGGCACCATCAAGATCAGCAACGGCCGCGCTCACCTTTTCTACACCGGGCCAAATGGCGACGCGAAATTCACCAGCTTCGAGTTCAAAGCCAAGGTGAAACACATGGAGGGGAGCAACTCCGGCCTCTACATTCACACCGCCTACCAAGCCAAGGGTTGGCCGGACAAAGGCTACGAGTGCCAAGTGAACAGCACCGCGCACAAGGATCCGAAGAAGACCGGAGGCCTCTACGCCGTGAAGGACGTGCTCAACACGGCTCCTGTGGGTGATGGTGAGTGGTTCGACTACCATATCAAGGTGGACGGCAAGCACATCACCATCTCCATCAATGGCAAAGTCACCACCGACTGGACCGAGCCGGAAGGTTGGGACCCCGCCACCGCGCTGAAAAACATGCCCGGCCGCAAGCTCAGCTCAGGCACCATAGCCATCCAAGCCCACGACCCGAAGAGCGTGGTGTATTACAAGGACCTCTTCATCAAGCCGATCAACTGATCCACCGGTCCCGCAGCCTGTTTTCACCGACGGACGCCCCTCACCGGGCGTCCGTCTTGTCTTTCCGCCATCGCTCGTTACATCCCACTCTCTCCATGCGCCTGAACCACGACATCCACCTCGGCTACTGCACGAACATCCATCGCGGCGAATCGTGGGAGGAAACATGGCGTGGCCTCAAAGAGCACACGCTCCGCGTCAAAGACCGCGTCAGCAAAGGTAAGCCCTACGGCATCGGCCTGCGACTCAGCGCACAAGCGGCGAACGAACTCAACCAACCCGGAGAGATCGATGCGTTCCGCCGCTGGCTCGATCAAAACGGCTGCTACATCTTCACGATCAATGGCTTCCCATACGGCTCCTTTCATGGCACACGGGTCAAGGAGCAGGTCTTCAAGCCAGACTGGTCCACGCAAGAACGGCTCAACTACACCAATCTCCTCTTTGACCTCCTCGCGAAACTACTGCCCGAAGGTGTGAGTGGAAGCGTGAGCACCCTGCCCGGCTCGCACAAAACCTTCAACACAGGCTCTGATGAACTGAAAGCCATTTTCAGCAATCTGCGCCTCTGCCGACAGCACATCGAAAAGGTGGCCGAAAAGAGCGGGCGCGATCTGCACCTAGGTCTAGAGCCTGAACCGCTCGGTTTGTTTGAGACAAGCGGCGAGACGCTGAAGTTCTTCGGCCTCTATTTCGATCAAAACCCACACGATCGTGATTTCTTTAAATTCATCGGTTTAAACTACGACACCTGCCATCTGGCCATCGAATTCGAGGAAGCTGCGGAGGCGTTGAATCGCATCACCGGAGCTGGCATTCGCCTCAGCAAGCTGCACTTCAGCTCCGCTTTGAAGCTCGAACCCACGCCGGAGAACATCGCCCGGCTCCGTGGCTACGACGAGCCTGTGTATTTCCATCAAGTCATCGCCAGCTACGGCCCTAACGAGCCTCTCCGACGGTTCAAGGATCTTCCGGAAGCGCTTGCTTTTGCCACTACGCAGCCCGCCGAGCTCGGCCTCGAGTGGCGTGTCCACTTTCACATCCCCATTCATGCGCAGCCTGCCGATGGCTTTCAAAGCACCCGTGACCACCTCGAAGGCGCAATGCAGTGGCTGGCCCAAAATCCATCCAAGTGCCGACACATCGAGATGGAAACCTACACTTGGGAAGTCCTGCCTCAGGAGATGCGCAGCGGAGATGTCGTCGATCAACTGGTCAAAGAATATGAGTGGACACTCGCTTCGATGAAGAATTGCGGTCTCGCGTGAGCAAGACGATGCTAACCAGTTCGTTTCCATAACACCATGAGTTCCTCGCGCACTTCCCGCCGTCAGTTTCTCGCCAGTGGAGCCGCCGCAGCAGCAGGCCTAGGCTTTCCAGCCATCACACGCTCCCGCTCGCCGAATGCAAAGCTCAATCTCGTCTTCATCGGAGTCGGTGGCCGCGGCGCGGGAAATCTCTCCAGTATCAGCGGCATCCCCATGGCGCTGCCAAAGAAAAGTGATGGCAAGGACAGCGGGAAAGCCGCCCCATCTGCCTCCGACGCTGCGGAAAACATCGTCGCGCTATGCGATGTGAATGCGCAAAACCTCGAGCATGCCGCGAAACTCCATCCTGGCGCTCAAACTTTCCGCGACTTTCGTAAGCTCTACGACACGCTGAAGGCCAGCGAGATCGATGGTATCGTTGTCAGCACCACCGAGCACACGCATGCCTATGCCACGTTGCCAGCGCTGCTCATGAAGAAGCCGGTTTATTGCGAAAAGCCCCTCACGCATAATGTGGCCGAAGCACGTCTCATCACAAAAGCCGCCGCCGAAGCTGGTGTGGCCACGCAGATGGGCACCCAGATTCACTCCAGCACCAACTACCGCCGCGTTGTTGAGCTGATCCAAAGCGGTGCCATCGGCAAAGTCACGGAAGTACACGTTTGCGTCTCGCGTGCCTGGGGACTGCAAACCAAAGAGGAAGCAGAGAAGAATAAAGACATCATCTTCGTCGATGAACGTCCGAAAGAAGCGCAGGAGCCGCCGCCTTATCTTGACTGGGACTTGTGGATCGGCCCCGCACCCATGCGGCCCTACAACGAAGTCTATTTCCCCGGCCCCAAATGGTATCGCTGGTGGGATTTCGGCAACGGCACCATGAGCGACCTCGGCAGTCACTGGAACGACCTTCCTTTTTGGGCGCTGAAACTCGATGCACCGCTCAGCATCGAGGCTTTTGGCCCCAAGCCGCATCCCGAAATAGCCCCCGCGAACATGCACGCCGTCTATGAATACGGCCCGCGTGGCGACATGCCCGCCTGCAAAGTCCACTGGCACCAAGGCTCCAGCAAACCGGAGGCTTGGACCAACGATCCCATCATTAGCAAGTGGAGCAGCGGTGTCCTTTTCATCGGAGACAAAGGCATGCTCCTCTCCGACTACGGCAAGCATATCCTCCTGCCTGAAAACCAGTTCAAAGACTTCGTCCGCCCCACCCCCTTCATTCCAGATTCACCGGGGCATCACGCCGAATGGATCCATGCCATCAAGAATGGCACCCCCACCGGCAGCCCCTTTAGCTACGCCGGTCCGCTCACCGAAGCCAATCATCTCGGCAACGTGGCCCACCGCGCCGGTGGCAAGATCCTCTGGGATGCCAAAGCCATGCGCATCACGAACATGGAGACAGCCAACCGATTTATCTCTCGTGAACCGCGCGCAGGCTGGAAGCTCGGGTGACGAATGATGCAGGCACAACTGCCATAGGTCATATGGCCATGACAAAAGTCAGCCATCACCAGATGGACTGGATCATAGTCCGTCACAAATCGTTTCGATTGCAGGATTTAATGCCCTCCAGACGATCGAAGCTGATCAGAAAGAAGCCGCTTGGCCGGCAACCTCCGCGTGCTGACTAACAGTCTATTTACCACGTAGCGCGCTGAAAGTGCTGGTCAGGATGTCCTTGAGAAGGCTGCTGTCGTTCGAATGGCAGATGAATCGAGCACCTTGTTTGATAGTGCGTTGCTGCTGCTCCAGTTTCCCAAACCAAGAGCCAGCAGGAATGTGTCGCTTGTCAGCGACGTCGATGACCCTCTGCACGATGGCAATGAAATCGGCGTGATCGTATTCGTTTGGGATGCCCATGTTGGTCGTCATGTCATTCGGACCAATGAAGAGAGCGCTGACGCCGGGGATAGAGCAGATGGCATCGAGGTTCTCCACCGCACGGACGGATTCGATCATCGGCACGAAGATTGTGTCAGCACATTTCTGCTCTGTCACATACTCTCGGGTCTTTTCACTAGGCCACTTGCCCTCGCGGATGACTTTTTCAAGCGCCTCTCCCTTCAACGGCCGATACACCGCAGCGGCGGCTAAGCGTTTGAGTTGCTCGACATCCTCCGCATAAGGAATGACCACTCCATCAAAGGAATCGCACACCTTGGCCACATCATCCGCATCACGGCTGTGGGTGCGGGCGAGCGTGGCGATGCCTTTAGCCGCCATCGCGTAGCGCAGCGGCATAAAGTCGGCAATATCGAGCGCATTGTGCTCCGCCGTTACGATCACGAAATCAAGCAATCCATCCGGGATGAAATCGACGATGGCGGGCACCACGGCATGCTGAACAAGCATTCCAAAGACAGTATGACCCTTCATCATTTTGTCTTTGAGCAAACGCGCGGGCTTCGATGAGATAGCAGAGTAAGGAGTAGGCATAGTGAAAAGAGATAGGATTAGATTTTCGGCGTTGCCCAATGCTGACGATAATCGCGGCGGAGCAGTTTGGAAGCATCCGCATGGCCGGCGAACTGCTCTTTGACCGGATCAAACACCAGCGCGCTTCGCGTTTTCGAGGCGATATTACCAAGATGGCAAAGCGCGGTGCTGAAGTGGTTGGTGGTGATGTCGGCGTTAAGCTTCGTGCCGTTTCGAATAGCGTCAAAAAAGTTTGCATGATGCGCGGCGAGGTCGGGGCCGGCACCTTTGAGTTCCTCAATCAGCTTGTTGCGTTCACCGTAGATCTGCCACGAGCCTTTGGCCTTGCCACCGATGACCATGCCCTTCGTGCCATACCACGCGCAGCCATTTTCATGGCCTTCCTGCACGTAGGGACTCCAGTCGCGCTGCTCATAGATGAGTTGCTTGGTTTTGCCCACGAGGTCGTATTCGAAGGCGCAGTAGAGCGTGTCCGGCCACTCCTGATCGTCGTCGAAGAAGAGCTTTGAACCTTGGCCGATAATGCGGTTCGGATGCTGTTCCACACCAAGTCCCCAGCGAGCGATGTCAATGTCATGCACACCGTCGTTTCCAAAATCACCGGCACCGAAATGATGAAACCATCGCCAGTGGCTGGGATGGTAAGTCTTCTTGAAAGGCACCCGGGGCACCGGACCGAGCCACAGGTCGTAGTCGAGTTCCGCGGGTGGCTCGCTGTCAGGCTCATGACCGTGATTTTTGCGAAGCTGGCTGTTCCAAGCTTTAGCGACCAGCACATCGCCGATGATACCGCTGCGAAGTTTTTGAATGATCGTGGCAACCGAAGCCGTGCTGCGGCTTTGTGTTCCCACCTGCATGCAAACCTTGTTTTGAGCCGCCGCTTCAATCATCAGCCGTCCTTCGAGCAGATTGTGCGAGCAAGGCTTTTCGACGTAAACGTGCTTGCCAGCCTGCGCGGCTAAAATCGCCCCCGGAGCATGCCAGTGGTCGGGCGTGGCCATGAGCACCGCCTGCACGCTTTTATCCTCAAATACCCGACGCATGTCTCTCACGACCGTAGGCGTCTGACCGGTAAGCTCCTGAACGAGCTTTGCCGCGGCCTCAGCACGTTTCGTGTCCGCATCGCAAACGAAGGAGAAAATGACATCATCGCGCTGACACATTGTCTTGATGTGATTGGTGCCCATGCCACCGGGCCCAATGAAAGCGAGTTGGATCTTATCAGGCTTATTCACCGCCTTCAGCAATGAGGGAGCGGTAAGTGTGGCGAGAGCAAAATGACGGCGGGAGAGCGTGCGCATGGCTCGGAACCTACGCCACTAGAGCACTAGTCCTGACAATCGAATGGTTTCCTTCATCCCATGCCAATTCTGAAGCCTAGCCGCTTGACCATTGTTGCAAAGCTGGCTCCCTCTCGCCATGTCAGATTCCTCACCTGCCGCACCATCCTTCCTGCCGCTAGTCCTCCGCGGCGGCGTGCTTGCTTTGTTCTGTTGGGCCGTGGGCTGGATGGCCATGGTGAAACTCAGTCTCGGAATCGTGGCGGGCTGTGTCATCGGCAGCACTACTTTCGGCATCGGACTGTATGCCATCGCCAATCTGCGCGATGCTCCGGCTGGCCTGTGGGTGACGTTTGGGCTCAAGCTCCTCAGCGTCACTGGCTACAAAATCATGATGGTGGTGATGGTGTCCTACCTCATGAAGGACTGCGGCATGAACGACACAGATGCGCAGTTTGGCTACTTGCTGCTTGGGCTCATGATGTCGAGCTGCACGCTACTCGCGGGCTCGATCACGGATGCGATTGGCCTTCGGCGCACGCTCGCCATCGGCGTGACGCTGGCTGTGACAGCACGCGTCATCATGATGTCCGTGTCTAATCCATGGCTGGCTCTCACAGTTGGCCTCATTCCCGTGGCTATTGGCGAGGCGCTTTGCACGCCGGTGCTGGTGGCGGCGACGAGAAAGTTCACCAACGCGGAGCAACGCAGCGTGGCGTTCTCCGTTTTTTATGCACTGCTGAACCTCGGCTTCATGGCTGGCTACTTCATCTTCGACGGCATCAAACAAGGCGGTGGCGATGGCTCCACGATCCAGCTCTTCGGTGGCGACTACAGTATCCAGCGAGTGCTCTTTGCGGTAAGCGGCGGCATCGAGCTTTTCATGCTGCCGCTGCTCCTGCTGCTGCGTGAGCGCGGTCTCGGAGCCGAGAATACGCCCATGCGCCATATGACCGTGGGCAGCGCGGTCAAAGAATCGACGCGGCTGTTCATGATGCTGCTGCGTCACCCGGGTTTTCATCGGCTACTGGTCTTTCTCGCTGTCATCGGGCTGCTGAAGATCGTCTTCAGTATCATGGATGGTGTGCTTCCAACCTTCCTCGAACGCGAGCTCGGTGTCGAAGGCGGCAAACGTGCCGGTCGTGCGAACGCAGTGAACAGCGTGCTCATCCTCATTCTCGCGCCCATCGCGGGCATTCTGACGCGAAAGATCCCCGCTTATCCGATGGTAATCTTCGGGGGCTTCATCACGGCAGCGTCCTTTATCTTCCTTGCGCTGCCTCAATCCGTCTTCCAAGGCCTTGCCGATGGCACGCTCGGGCAATGGGTGATCCGCGGTTACTTCGACTGGCAAGGCACCGCGCATCCTTTGTTTCTCACCGTCGTGCTTTGGCAGGTTGTCTTTTCCGTCGGCGAGGCCTTTTACTCGCCACGTGTCTATGAATATGCCGTGTCCATCGCGCCGAAGGGCCAGGAAGCCAGCTATGCCGCTCTCTCTGCTGTGCCCCTGCTGATGGGCAAGATCACCACCGGTGCCATCTTCAGCTGGTTGCTCACTCGATACTGCCCGGTGGAAGGTCCACGCGATACTGTGACCATGTGGAGCATCGTCGGCGGCCTTGTGTTGATGGCTCCGCTTCTCCTGCTGGCACTTCGACCTTTCATCCGCATGAAAGAGGAAGGGAAGGAATAACGCCAATGCCTTCTGCCATTAAAACAACAACCGCACGGCTGGCTTGGTTACCTTACCCATCGCATTACGGGGCAGTTCGCTTACGACTTTGAGACGCTGGGGGATCTTATAGACGGAAAGACGTTCTTTGCACCACTCACGCAGTGCCATGAGATCCAGTGGGCCTTTTTGGAGAACCACGGCCGCCGAAACAGCTTCGCCCCAAGTATCATCAGGCATGCCTACTACCGCGCACTCAGCGATGAACGGGTGCTCCAGCAGCGCTGCCTCGATTTCGAGGGCGCTGAGTTTGTAGCCACCACTCTTAATGATATCGACACTCAAACGCCCCATAATGCGGTAGTAGCCAGCCTCCAGCACCGCCATGTCACCTGTGCGGAACCAACCATCCTCAAATGTCTCCGCCGTAGCCTCCGAACGATTCCAATAAGCTTGAAAAACCATCGGGCCGCGCACTTGGATTTCACCCGGTTCATTCTCGCCGGTGATGACCGGGCCGTTCTCCATCTTCAACCGCAATTCAACACCCGGCAGTGGCGCACCGACCGATCCAGGCCGGCGCTCACCGCGGTACAAATTGGAGATCGCCATGCCAATCTCGGTCATCCCATAGCGTTCGAGCAGTTTCTGACCGGTGAGTTGCGCCCAGCGCTCATGCACGCTTGCAGGCAGCGCAGCACTTCCGCTCACCATAAGCCGCATCTTCTTGAAACCGGCCACGATATCGCAGCGATCCTGATCGTCTGCTTCTTCGAGCATCTGAATGAGCTTCACATAGATCGTTGGCACAGCCATGAAGAGTGTGTAGGCATCGACGCGCACACGTTTGAGAATAGCGTTCATTTCAAAACGCGTGAAAGGCTCCACCATGGCACCGCTCCACAACGCGCAACCTATGATGTTGATGATGCCGTGTATGTGATGCAGCGGCAAGAACATCGGAATGCGATCCTCTGAGCTCCACTCCCAAGCCTGTATGAGGCTCTCGATCTGCGCTTGGATGTTCGCATGCGTTGTCACCACGCCTTTGGGCTTGTTCGTTGTGCCACTCGTGTAGAGGATCATCGCACGTCGGTTCACGTCAATGTCCGGCAAATCCTTCAGTGCATCCACGTGAATATCGCTCACGTTCATCAGGCGCACACCGAGCCTTTCACATAGCGGAGCGATTTTTAACGCATTCGCGGTGTCAGCAATCACGGTGCTCACCTGTGAATCCGACAGCACGTACTCCCACTCCGGCTCGGTTGCAGACAAACAAATCGGCAGCTTGATACCTCCTGCTCGCCAAATCGCCCACTGCGAAGCGGTGTATTCGAAACCGGGCGATACCAACAAGGCCACGCGCGCTTCTTGAAGATCTATTTGATCCTGCAACAGCTCAACCGCGATCTCTGCAGACCGATCTAGCAGTTCTTGATAGGTGTGCGAGGCATCCGGCGTGCAAAATGCGATGCGATCCGCAAATAAATGAGCTCGGGCAAGAAAAGCAACATCAGGCATGACTTCATTCCCTAGATTGGATTTACGCGGTGTGAAGCGGCGTTTTTCTTGTGCGGGTTTTCAGTACTGGTAATAAGGCTTGATTGTTGATCTGCATTTCCTCAAGCGAGCATCTCCCTGATGACCTTGCCTTTGACATCAGTGAGGCGGAAATCACGCCCGCCATGGCGAAAGGTTAGACGTTCGTGATCGAGGCCAAGAAGATGCAGCATCGTAGCGTGCAGGTCGTGAATGTGAACTTTGCCATCAACGGCC
>Ga0075471_10000776_pt1 | contig 19893 bp, 15 predicted proteins | sample DEB19_08_DNA_2_FD_74787 | JGI IMG/M metagenome (GOLD analysis project Ga0075471, IMG submission 74787) | Aqueous microbial communities from the Delaware River and Bay under freshwater to marine salinity gradient to study organic matter... | ecosystem: Environmental > Aquatic > Marine > Coastal ... | reverse complement strand
GTCGAATCGCTGAAGCTCCGCTACGTCGTCGAAGAAGGCCGCATCCGGATCACCACGCCGGAAGAAATGCGCAAGTCGAAGGTCACGAGCTTCTACGAAGTGCGCGACCTCACGGCGAAGCTGAACTCCTACCCGGGCATCGACATCAACCTCAACCCGTCGGGCGCCGGCACGAAGGCCCCCGAAGAAGAGGGCGATTCGGGCGAAGACAACAAGGCGATCGAAGCCGACCGTCTCATCGGCATGATCCGTGAAACCGTCGACAAGGCGTCGTGGGATGAAGATCCGACGAACACGATCATCGACAAGAACGGCACGCTCGTCGTGAAGCAGACCGCGGAGAACCAAAAGAAGATCGCGGATCTCCTCGGCAGCCTCCGCAAGAGCACCGGCATCCAAGTCGAAATCGAATCGCGCTTCGTCGCGGTCGAGAACAACTTCCTCCAGGAAGTCGGCGTCGACTGGCGCGGACTCGGCGACAACTCCGGCGGTCAGGGTGTCCCGGGCCAAGGCACGAGCGCTCCGTTCGACGACTTCGGTCAGCCGGGCGCGACCTCGGTGCTCGGTTCGGACAACTCGTCCGGCGCGTACTACTCGCGCGGTGCCGACGGAGACATCCGTTCGCGCTCCGAGAACATCTTCACCCGCTCGCTCGGCAACCCCGATACCCTCACGGCGTCGGGCGGCTTCTCGCTGCAGGCGACGTACCTCGACAACACCCAACTCGAGGCGATTCTCCGTGCGGTGCAGAAGTACAAGCGCGTCAACACCGTGACGGCCCCGCGCCTCGTGGTGGCGAACACGCAGCGTGCGAATCTGCAGGTGCTCACCGAGATCGCGTACGTGAAGGACTTCGACGTCGAAATCGCGCAGGGATCGGTCGTCGCCGATCCGGTCGTCGACGTGGTCAAGGAAGGCGTCATCCTCGACGTCCGCCCGACCGTGTCGAACGATCGCCGCTTCGTGACCCTCGAGTTGCGCCCGACCGTCGCGTCGGTCGTCCGCCCGATCCGTCAGAAGACGACCTCGCTCGGAACGGGTTCCAACGTCACCCTCGAACTCCCCGAACTCAAGAAGGAGTCGGTGAAGACGACGGTCGTGATGCCCGACGGCGCGACGCTCCTCCTCGGTGGTCTCAAGTACTTCGAAGAGCAGGATATGGAATCGGGAATCCCGATCCTTTCGGACATCCCGGTCCTCTCCTTCCTCTTCAGCCGCAAGGGCAACTACTCCTCGATGAAGGATCTCATCATCCTCCTCAAGGTGAAGGTGCTCGTGAAGGACGAAGTCGAACCCGCCGTCAACGTCGGCAACTGATCGACACGATGCTTCGACGAAGCCCGTTCCGCCCCGCGGAGCGGGCTTCGTGCATTTCCATGAGCCTTTCGCGCCTCTTCCGTTCGTGTCTTCCGTTCTTCGTCGCGGGAGCGCTCTCCGCGCAGGCGATCCGCCGCGACGCCTCCGACGCGGCGGTCGATCTTCTCGTCGGCGCGGGGATGCCCGACGTCGCCTTGCGCGTCCTCGAACTCTCGGATGCGGGAGGCGGATCCGCCGCCGAAACCGTGAGAACGCTCGTCGAGGCGCGTCGGCGGGTCGTCGGTCGCGAGACGCCCGCGGAGATGGAGAAGGCCGTCGCCGCCGCTGCGGCTCGACTCGCAGGGGCCGAACGACCCGCGTCGGCCGTCGCCGCGGCGCTCGAATTCGAGATCGCGGAGTTGTGGCGTCGTTGCGCCGTGGCTTGGGGTGACGACGTTCCGGCGCGTCGGCGGTGTGCGGAAGCTGCGCGTCGCGGCTTCGACGCCCTGCGCGCCGAGGCAGGCGGGCGGGCCCCCCGCGACGCTTCGCGTGCGGCCGCGTGGGCGCGCGCCACCCACCGAGCCGCCGAAGCCCGCTTGCTCGCCGCGCCGCTCGCGAAGGCGCCGGAAGCGCCCGACGTGCGGCGCGAGGCGCGCGACCTGTTCGACGCACTCGCACTCGAGTCCGAATCCGATCCCGCCATCGGCGGTTGGCTGCCCTGGGCCCTCGAAGGATCGTGCCGGGCGTGCCGCGCCCTCGGCGACGCCAAAGGGGCGGCGGAAGCGTTCGACGAATTCCGGCGTGCGGTTCTCCGCGTGGATCCCGCCGATCCGGCCTTCACGGCACTCGTGGACGCGGGCGGCCGTCTCGCCGCGGAACTCGGTGCGTCGTTCGACGTCCCTCGGGCGCCGTCGGCGAGCGCGTCGCGCCCCGGAACGGGCGGGCCTCCGCCGTCTCCGCTCGTCGTCGCCGCGACGCTCAGGCGGGAGGGGCGTCGCATCGAAGCCGCGGAGGCCCTCGAGATCGCCGCCGCGACGGCGACGCCGTCGGAAGCGTTCGAGGCGCGCCTCGAAGCTCTCGAATGGCGTGCGGAGGCGGTCGGCCTCGTCGAAGGACCCGCGCGGATCGACGCCGCCCGTGACGTGGGGCGCCGTGCGCGCGACCTTTTGGCGACGACCTCGGTCGTCGGTTCCGCTTCCGCCTTGCGCGGCGTGCGTCGCCTCGCGGCTTCGACGCTCTTGTCGGCGGCTCCCGACGGGCCGCCGGGCGACACGCTCGCGGCGGACGCCGCCGCCTTCCTCGCTCCTCTCGAAGCCGACGTCGCGGCCGATCCCGAGGGTTGGGTGGAAACGCGCGTCCTCCGCACGCGTCTGCGTCTGCGTTCGGGCGCACTCGACAGTGCGGCGGCCGATATCGACGCCTTGGTGGCGGCGGGGGAGCGAGGCGCCTCGGTGGTCGCGCTCGCGCGGCGATACGCCGATGCTCTCGAACGCGCCGCCGTCGCGGGGGCTCCGAAGGTCGCATCGGCGCGCGCCTATCGCCGCTGGCTCGATCTCTCCGGGACGACGGCGGGTGCGGACGCTTTCGACGCCGTCGGGTGGAAACTCCGCGAGGCCGGCCTTCATGCCGAGGCGGCGACGGTGGACGAGGAGGCGCTCGGCCGTTTCGACGCGACCGAGCCGCGTCGTGCGCGGTGGCGGCTCCGTGCCGCCGAGGCCCGCGAGCACGTCGCGCGTATCGATGTCCGCGAGGGTCGGGATCCTTCGTCGTCGTTGCGGGCGGCCCGCTTTCATCTCTCGTCGCTCCGCGCCGAGTCGGGAGGACGCGCTTTGGCCGAACGCCGCGACGCACGCGCGCTCGATGCGCGCATCGAAGGCGGTCAAGCGGTCGACGCTTCGGGGACGTGGACGTGGATCGCGGGACTCGGCGATACGTCCCGTGCGTCCGGCGTGTGGAGCGCATTGCGCGACGAAGCGGTCGAACCTTGGGTCTGGGAGGCGCGTTTTCACCTGATCGTTCTGTCGGCACTCTCCGATCGTTCCGCCGGGCGCGATCCCGCGGCCGCGCGGACGGCGTTCACGACGCTCGAAGCCTTGCATCCCGCGCTCGGCGGCCCGGCTTGGGCGGCTCGATTCCGATGGGCCGAGCGCGCGTTTCTCCGCTGACGGTCCGGTCTGTTAGAAAGTCGGCATGCTTTCGTTTCCGCCTCCGCCCGCGGCCGCCGAGCCCGGTGCCGCCGATCTCGTGATCCACGGTGGCGGCACCATCGGCTACGTGATCATCGCGTGCTCGATCGTCGGCGTCGGTCTCGTCATCGACGCGGCGATGGCGCTGCGTCGCTCGAGGCTCTTTCCGCCCGACGTGACGGCGGTGTTGGAAGAACGGATTTCCCGTCGGGACATCGCGGGTGCGGTCGATGCCGCGAAACAGTCGCCGGGCGTCCTCGCGCCCATTCTCGCGGCCGGACTCGAGCGGGCCGATCGGGGACTGGCTTCGGCCGAGGAGGCCGCCTCGGCCGCCGCCGAGGAAGCGACGCTGCGCCTCTCGGGGCGCATCGGCTGGATCGCGCTCATCGCCACCACGGCACCGCTTCTCGGCCTCTACGGGACGGTGTGGGGGATGATGGAAGCGTTCGCCACGATCGAGAAGTTGGCCGCGCCGCGTCCGGCGGAACTCGCCGAAGGCATCAAGGTCGCGTTGGTGACCACGTTCCAAGGGTTGACGGTCGCGATCCCGCTGTCGGCGGCCGCATACGCGCTGAAGTCCCGTTTGGCCGCGGTGATGCTCGACGTGACCGCCAAAGTCGGATCGTTGCTCGGTCGGGCCGCGGACTGAGAGCGCCGCGCCCATGCGCCCACCGAAGTCGCTCGCCCGTTTGCCGGACGTGGAACTCGATCTCACGCCGATGATCGACTGCGTGTTTCAGCTCGTGATCTTCTTCGCGTTGGTGAACGAGTTTTCTTCCGCCGATCTGAAGAAGGTCGTGCTTCCCGCCGCGCCGCGTTCGGTGAAGGAATCGCCGCAGGTCGAAGACGCCGAGCATCTCGTCGTGACCGTCGTCGATCCGGCCTCGCCACCGCCCGGTTTCGATCCCGCGCGTCCTCCGGTCTACTACCGCGGCGCACAACCTCGCGACATGCGTGCGCTGCGCGCGTTGCTGAGAGCCGACGCCGACCCGCTGCGTTTTCCCGACGAAACCCGTCCGCCCGTCGTCGCCGCTTCGAACGTGAGACCCTCGCGTCGCACCCTGCGGATCCGTGCGGACCGCCGACTCGCGTTCGGCTGGGTTCAGGCCGTCATCGCGGTGGCGGGGCCGATTCCCGGAGCCCCCGCCGAGTCCGAATCTCTCGAATGTCCACTTTTGTACAAAATCGAAATCGCCGCGCGTCCGCGCGGTGAAGAGGTGCCGCGATGAGGCCCGGCGGCAACCTGAAACGACTCTTCGACGCGGACGCTTCCGTCCCGGTCACATCGCTCATCGACATCACGTTTCTCCTGCTCGTGTTCTTTCTCCTCACGATGAAGTTCCGCGATCCGGAAGGGCGACTCGCGGCGTTGTTGCCCCCCGAACGGGGACTCGCGCGGGGCGGAGCCCCCGCCGTGGACGAGGACTTGGTGCTCGTGCTCGCCTCCGCTGATGTGCCTCCCGGGGCCGTGGCCGCGAGCCGGGTGCGTTTCGGTCGTGGTCGGCCTTCGGAGACGCTCGGCACGCTCGCGGTCGGTGACGACGATGCGGTGGTCTCCGACCCCGCCGACGCGCTCGTCTCCCTCGTGCCGTGGCTCGAAGGCGTCCGACGACGCGCCCCTTCGGTCCGCGTGCGCCTCGACGCGGATGCGTCGGTTCCGCACGCCGTGGTCGTCGCGGTCCTCGACGCCGTGGCCGCCGCGGGAATTCCCGACGTCGCCTTCGGTGGCGTGCGGCGAGGATTCGCGGCGGAAGTCTTGTCCGGAGGGACTCCGAAATGAGCCGTTTCGTGCGCGCGTGGCTCGCGGCCGTCGTGCTGTTCTCGGCGGGTTGCGCCGAGCCCGATCCGGCGCTCGTCATCCTCGTCAGCCTCGACACCACGCGTGCCGACGCGATCGGCGTATTCGGCGCCGTTCTGCCCGACGGCTCGAGTCCGACGCCCGTGATCGACGCGCTCGCGCGGGAAGGCACGGCGTTCCCGGAAGCGTTCACGCCGGTGCCGCTGACGTTGCCCGCGCATACGTCGATGATGTCGGGGCTTTACCCCGATCGTCACGGCATCCGCGACAACGACTCGTTTCGGGTGCCTCCCGAGGCGAAGCGCGGCTACCCGCTGATCGCGGAGACGCTCCGCAAAGCGGGTTGGGACACCGGTGCGTTCGTATCCGCCGAACCGCTCGAGCGCAGGCGCGGTCTCGACGCCGGATTCCGCGTCTACGATCAGCCCGATCGTGCGACCGCGCGCGGCGGGGGACAGGGGTTCCGCGAGCGCGACGCGCGCACGACGACCGCCCGTGCGATCGAATGGCTGCGCGCACCGAGCGCGGCGTCGCGGTTTCTGTTCGTCCACTACTTCGATCCGCACCGGCCGTACGAGCGTCATCCCGGAGGCCCGACCGTCGCTCCGGGCGACCGCGGCGCCTACCTCGGAGAAGTCGCGTATTGCGACGCGGCTTTGGGGACGCTGCTCGCCGCGCTCCCCGACGGCGGTCGATCGGCGTGGGTCGTGGTGACGGCCGATCACGGCGAAGGTCTCGGCGACCGGGGCGAAGCGACCCACGGCTTTTTCCTCCACGATTCCACGCTTCGCGTGCCGTTGATCGTGCGTCCCCCCGCCGGACGGCCGCGTCCGCCCGTGCAGCCCGCGCGTCTCGTCGACATCGCGCCGACCATTCTCGCGATCGCCGGACTTCCGCCGATCCCGAGCGACGGCACGTCGTTGCTCGATCCTCCCGCCGCGGAGTGGTTCGATCGTGCCGAATCCCTCTACGGGTGGCATCAGTTCCGCTACGCGCGGCTGCGCGCGTCGCGAAGCCTCGAAGGCAAGTTGATCGAAGAAGGTGCCGCGTCGTCGCTCGTGGATTGGCGGCGATCCCCGCTCTCCGGCCCCGATGTGACGCTCGAAAACCGCGCCCTCGCCGACGCGCTGCGGGCGCGTCTGCTCGCGGCGCTGCTCGCGCCGGGACGTCGCTCCGCGGACGAGTTGACTCAAGGCAGCGACGCCTTCGGGGCCTACATCGGCGGCCGGACCGTCGGGTCGGCGATCGAGCCGGGGGAGTCGGAGAACGCGACGTTGCCCACGGTGACCTCCCGCCTCTCGACCATCGAGGATCTCGAGGAGGCGCGCGCGGCGCTTCGGGCGGGCGACGGACCGAAGGCCCTGCGGATCCTCGGCGCGCGCGCGGACGAACGTTCCGGGAATCCGGCGCTGCTTTTCTGGACGGCGCGAGCCGCGCGGGAAGCCGCGGCGGCGTCGGGGCTCGGACCGGACGAAATCCGCGCGTGCCTCGGGCAAGCCGACACCCTGTTCGCCGAGCTCGGCGAACGGTGGGGGGATCCGCGCGGCGAGGAGTCGCGACTGCTCGTCGCCCGGGACCGCCACCGCCTGCTCGGTGATCGCGCGGCCCTCGGGGAACTCGTCCGCCGGGCCAACGGCATCGTCGCTTCCGGCCGCGGTACGGCCCTCGTCTACGCTCTGAGAGCCTTCGCCTACGCGGAATCGGGGGATCTGTCGCAAGCCGAATCCGACCTCGAACGGGCCCTCGCCGCCGATCCCGAAGACCCCCGAATCATCGAAGATCTTCGGTCGGTCCGCGCCCGGAAGACGCCCCCCCCGCCCTCCCCCCGGTAGGGGGTGGCCCGGGTGGTCGGAAATCACTTCCGGGAGCGTGGTTGACACCCCCTGCGCGTCTCCCTAACATCCCGTCCTTCGATCCGGATGGAATCGCTGGAAGTCGGCGGACGGCCTCATCGTGGCCGCTCATCGTCTCCAAGCATCGCGGACATGGCACCTAGCCATCGGAGTCGTCTCATCGTGATGGACCTCGCAAAGCACTCGCGCTTCGTGCGCACGGGCGTTATCGCGCTCGCGGCGTTCGCTTTTGTCTTCCCGGCCTGCTCGACCGGCGACAGCACGGCCCCCGTTGCCGCGGCTGAACAGCCGTCCGCTCCCGCCACGACCAATGCGGCCCCGCCTCAGGACGCGGGCTTCAAAGCCGTGCAGGACGAACGCGCCCTGGCCACCCAGAAGAACGACACGCTCGTCAAGGCCTATCTCGACGCCGCCCGCGCCGCGATGCAGGCGCAAGACTACAAGCGTGCCGAAGAGTCCGTCCTTCAGGCCCTGCAGCTTCGCCCGCAGGATCCGGAAGGCACCGAACTCTTCAAGCAGGTCATGGGTCTTCAGGGCGTCGGCCTCGGCTCGCTCGAAGACACCGTCGCCATGGTGCAGAACCGCCGCCAGCTCGCGCGCCAACAGCAGGTGCTCCTCGTGAAGGACGCCTACACGAAGGCGACCCATGCGGAAGCGCAGGGCGAACTCGAAGCGGCCCGCATCGAACTCGAGCAGGCGCAGCTCATGGTGCGCTACGACGCGTACGAAACCGACTTCGGCGCTTTGAAGGCCGACGTCGATGCGCTCCTCTCGGACGTGCGCGCCAAGCTCGACGCGAAGAAGAAGGCGGCGGAAACGGATGAACTCCGCGCCGCCTTCGACAAGCTCCGCGAACAGGAAGCCGCCCAGCGCGCCCGCGAAGAGGAAACGATCCGCAACCTCCTCGTCGCCGCGATCGAGTCGTTCCAGCGCGGCCAGTTCGACAACGCCGAGTCCCAGGCGAAGCGCGTCCTCACGATGCAGCCGGGCAACACGAAGGCGAAGGAACTCGTCGAAATGGCCCAGCAGTCGCGCCACCTTCAGTGGAACGACAACAACTACCGCCGTCGTCGCGAAGAGACGGACCGCTGGATGGTCGAAATCCGCGCGGCTCAGATCCCGATGACCGACGTCCTCACGTGGGCGTCGCACGACGAGTGGGAGAAGATCTCCCGCCGCTCGAAGCGTGGCGACTTCGTCGACCGCGCGCTCGAGGCGAACGATTCCGACGCGATCCGCGCGATCCGCGCGAAGCTCGAGAACGACACCGTCAACTGGGACTTCGGTGATGCGCCGCAGTCCTTCAAGGAAGTCGTGAAGCTCCTCCGCACGGCCAACGGCATCAACGTCGTGGTCGACCCGGAAGTCGCCAACGAGAAGAACGAAGAGCAGGTCACGGTCACCCTCCGCGACTACAAGTTGGGCGGCGCGCTCCGCATCCTGCTCGACGGCATGAAGCTCAACTACATGCTCCGGGACGACGTGCTCTACATCACCACCGCCGAGAAGGCGATGGGTAAGCCGATCCCGCGCGTGTACGAAGTCCGCGATCTCACCGTCAGCCTCCCGCACTTCAAGGCTCCGATGCTTCAGTTGCGTCCGGGTGCCGCGGGCGAAGCCGCCCTCAAGGCGGGTGCCGGTGAAGAACTCGAGCGCACGACCGATACCGATCTCTCGCGCCTCGTCGACCTCATCCGCGAGAACGTGGGCGTCGGGACGTGGGAAGTCGAAGGCCACTCGATTCAGCCGTCTTCCGGCCAAATCGTGATCTCGACCACCCCGGCGGTCCACGCCGACGTCACGAAGTTCCTCGACGACCTCCGCAAGTTCAACAAGCTCACGGTTCACGTGGAAGCCCGCTTCCTCAACGTCGACCGCGGCTTCCTCTCGGAGTTCGGATTCGACTTCCGCGGTCTCGGCGGCCAAAACCCCGGTCAGATCGCGAACCTCGACGACGTCACCAACTCGCCGTCGGCCATCAACACGAATGGCACGGGCTTCCCGGCGTCGCCCGCTTCGAGCGGCCTCGACAACGGCGGTCCGGGTCTCCCGGCCGGCGCCAGCCAGTCGCCGTCCTCGGGCCTCTTCTACAACGACGGCACGCAGGGCGACTACCGCGGTCGTACCGAGAACATCTTCGACAACGCGCTCTCGTCGCTCATCGGCGCCGAAGGCGGTGCGACGGTGGCGTTCTCGATCCTCGACGACGATCTCAAGATCGGCGGCCTCCTCCGCGCGGTCGAGAAGAGCCAGAACATCACGGTCGTGAACGCGCCGCGTCTCACGATCTACAACCGCCAACGCGCCAACCTCTCGATCATCAACCAGATCGCCTACGTCAAGGACTACGACACCGAAGTCGCGCAGACGGCGTTCATCGCCGATCCGCTCATCGACATCGTTCAGGACGGTCTCACGCTCGACGTGCGCCCGACCGTGTCGTACGACCGCAAGTACGTGACGATCGACCTGCAGCCGACGGTAGCCACCGTGGCGCGTCCGATCCGCACCTTCTCGACGGCCCTCGGCGGTCTCTCGCAGCCGGTCGAAATCGAGATGCCGGAAGTTCGCATCCAGAGCGCGGCGTCGACCGTGACCGTGCCGGACAACGGTTGGGTGGTCATCGGCGGTCTCCGCCGCGTGAACACCATCGACCAGCGCTCGGAAACGCCGATCCTCTCGCAGATCCCGCTCCTCGGCATGCTCTTCACCCGCAAGGGCCGCGCCGACGAGATCCAGGATCTCACGATCATCCTGCACGTGAAGATCGTCGATCTCTCCGAGGAAGAGAAGAATCTCGGCAACTGAGCCGGGCTTTTTTCCAGCCTCGAATCGGGAAGGCCTCCGCAAGGAGGCCTTCTTCGTTTTCCGGAGCCTTCCGTCGGGGCCGGAGTGGTAGAAAGTGAGCCATGCTGCGGGCGATCTTTTTCGACGTCGACGACACGCTGTTCTCGACCACGTCCTTCGCCGAACGCGCGCGCGAGGCCGCGGTCGAAGCGATGTTGTCGATGGGTGTCCGCGCCTCTCGTGAAACCGTGCTTGCCGAATTGCAGGAAGTCGTTCGCGAATTTTCGTCGAACTACGAGCACCACTTCGACAAACTTCTTTCGCGTCTTCCCGTCGACGCCACCGCGGGGCTGAGCGCGCCGCTCGTCGTGGCGGCGGCGGTGATCGCGTACCACGAAACGAAGTTCCGCGATCTCGTCGCCTACGACGACGTCACGGAAGTGATGCGGCTTCTTTGGCGTTCAGGTTTGACTCTCGGCATCATCACGAGCGGACTCACCGTAAAGCAGGCCGAAAAGATCGTGCGTCTGCGCGTGCATCGATTCATCGATCCGAAAGCGGTGTTCATCTCGGACGCCATCGGCATCGGAAAACCGAATCCGAAGCTCTACCGTCGCGCCGTCGATCGACTCGGACTCGCCCCTTCGGAAGCCATGCACGTCGGCGACCATCCCGTGAACGACGTCGACGCGGCGAACGCCGCCGGCATGATCAGCGTGTGGAATCGTCGCGAAGGACGCCACCTCGGATCGAAGGGGCAGACCACCGCGGCGCATGTGATCGACAATTTCTGGGACCTGCTCGACATCGTGAGGCGGGATTACGGCGTGAACGTTCCCGATCCGACGTGAAGGATCTCGCAGCCGCAGCGTCGTCTCCCCATCGAAGGTTCGCGGGCATCGTCGCGGCGGCCGTCGTCGCCTTCGTCGCGGCGCGCCTGACGGCCGAACCGAGCGCCGCGTTCGCGTTGGACTTCGACGTCGTTTCTCCGTGGATCCGAGAATCCGAAGACGCCGCGCGCACGCTGACGCTCACTCCGTTCGACGATGTCGCGGACGGTCGGTGGCGTCCGATCGGTCAGTGGAGTCTCGGTCTCGGTGCGGGGACTCCGCCCGATCTCGACGCCCTCCGTGCCGGAAACCTGTGGACCCGTGCGCTTGCGGCCGCCTTCATGGCGGTCGGAGTCGGTCTCGCGATGCGCTCCGCGATCGCCGCTTGGGTCGCCGGGCTCGCCTTCGCGATCCATCCGTCGGTCGTCGGCACGCTCGCGTCGGTCACGTCGCGACACATCGATGCATCCGTCGTCCTTTTCTCCGTCGCCTGCGCCTTGCGAGCGTTGTTTCGGCGTTCGTCCTCCGCGTTCGTGGAAGTCGTCCCGGGACTTCTCGCGGGCGCGGCTGCGCTCTGCCATCCGATCGGCGTTCCTCTCGGCTTTCTTCATGCGGGGCTCGTCGCAGCCGATCCGGTGGAAGGACGCCGCGTCTCCGAACGCCGGCGATGCGGGAGCGTCGCACTGCTCGCCGTCGCGACGGGGACGCTCGCCGTCGTATGGGTGATCGGGAGGACGCTACCGCATGACGTTCCTCCGGGCGCGACGGCACACGTCGCGGGCGTCGCACGCGGATTCGTGTCGTTTCTCGTACCCGTCGGGGCGTGGATCCACGATGGGCCGATACGGTTCGTCGATGCCGTCGGTCCCGGTCTTCTTCTCGGGCTGTCGGTGATCCTCGTTCGGGGACGTCGACACCCCGCAGCCGCTCGTGTCGTCCCGGTGTTCGTCGCGCTCGCGTGTTGGCTCGCCGTCGCCGCGATGATTCTCCCGCCGGGACTGGTGCTTTCTCCGGCCGAAGTCGCCGCAGTGTTGGTTCCGGTATGCGGCGCGGTCGTCGGCTTCGGCGCAACCCTTCCGCGCGCACTTCCGCTCGCCGGGGCTTCGATCGTCGCGGTCGCCTGGTTGTGGCTTTCCATCCGGCGCCTCGACGAAGCGGGGGACCCGGTCCGGGTGCTCGAACATTCCGTCCGCGTCGACTGGGAGAATCCCGTCCCACGCCGCTTCCTCGCCGAACTTCACCGAGCCGGGCAGGTGCCCGCGGAGAACGTTTCGGCGGAGTTCGCTTCCGTGGACGCCCTATTCGGCGTCGACGGAGCGCCGCTCCCGGCACTTCGATGGGCCGTCCTCGACCGCGTCGGCAGCCTCGCGGTGGCCACCGGGGATCTCCGGGGCGCGGGGGAGGCGGTGGACGCCCTCGGCGGCCTCCGCGAGGCCGCAGGCGCGATGCTCGAGCGGTCCGGAGTCGGCGACCTGAGCGCCCGCCGAACCATCGCCGGCGCGGCTTTGGCCGCCGGCCGACTGGACCGGGCTCGGGTCGAGGCTGAAAGTCTTCTTTCCGCTTACCCGCGGGACGCGGAGGGAAGGGTGCTGCTCGCCCGCGTGCTCGCGCTGCAGTCTCTGTCCGAAGCCGCGTCGGAGGGGGCGGCGGGGGTTGCCGCACGCGAGTCGGTCAACCGTGCCGTCGTGCTGCTGACCGCCGCCGGAGAGGCGGCGAGCGAGTCGGTGGATCGCGCCCGTCCGGGGACTGCCGAACGGGGGCGTTGTATGGCGACCGAGGTGGACGCCGGTCGCCTTCTCGTCGCCGTGCTGCTGCGCGCCGCCTGGCGTCGAGACGCGGTCATCGAGGCGACGGCCGCTTCGGATCGGCTGGTTCGTCGACGCCCCGAATTCCCGGGTACTTGGATGTGTCGCGGCGAATTGTTGGCCGTCGTCGCGCCGGAGGACGCCGGCGAAGCGTTTCGTCGCGCCGCCGCGGCGGCACCCGCGAAGGCCGAGCCCTTGCTCGCGTTCGCGGACTGGGCCGCCTCGCGTGGCCGGATGCGCGAGGCTTTGGACGCGTTGGAAAAGGCGTTGGTGCTCGAACCGCATGTGCCCTCCGTTCGCATGAAAGTCGCGGACTTCCACGTCGCCGTCGCTCGTAGGCAGATCGAGGCGGGAGGACAGGATGGATTGGTGAGAGCGCGGGCGGCGCTCGACCGCGCGCGTGCATGCGCGCCGGACGCGGCGGAGGTGGCCTGCGTTCTCGGGCTGTGGCACGAGGCGCGTTCGGAATGGACGGCTGCCAAGTCCGCCTTCGAGACGGCCCACGCGAAAGATCCCGCCTCCCTCGACGTCCGCGGCGGATTGGCGCGGGCGCTTCAACGCGAGGGGCTCGCGGTGCTCGGCGCGTCGGGAATCGATGGGCTCGGGGCCGCGGGGCGTCGCGCCGCGGCCGGGGTGCTGTTCCGACGGGCGATCGAACTCGCTCCCGATTCGGAGGACCTCGCCTTCGCGCGACGAAGCGTGGCGGCATGGAACCGCGAAGAGTCTTTGGAACCTCTCGTCGTCGAGGCGGAAAAGGCGCGTGCGCGCAAGGACTGGCGCGCGGCGGTGGTCCTCCTCGACCGAGCGCGTGGATATGGGGCTTTGCTGCCGAAGGAATGGGCGTTGCTCGGACATTGTCGCGCGGAAACGGGAGACGTCGACGGTGCTATCGCGGCGTTTTCTTCGGTGCTCGCCGTCGAGGCGACTTCCATGCAGGCGCACAACATGCTCGCCCGGCTGTATGCGCGTCGTGGCGATCGTGTCGCCGCCGCCCGTCACGCGGCGACGTTCATCAAGATCGCGTCGCAAGAAGACGATCCCGACGGCTTCCTCGCGAGCGAGATCACGGCGATACGGGTGCTCCTCTCCGCACCGGAGTCCCGTTGATGGCTCTGCTCCGATTCTTCTCCGCGGTCCCCCTCACCGCCGGATACGTGACGCTCGATCCGGATGAAGCTCGTCATGCGGTGTCCGTCTACCGACTTCGCGCCGGAGAAAGGATCACGCTCATCGACGGCTGCGGCGGCATCGCGACGGCGACGCTGAGCGAGGTGAGTCCGCGACGTGTCGTCGCCGAGTCGGCTCCCCCCCGATTCGAACCCAGACCCACACCCTGCGCCTTGTGGTGTGCACTTCCCCGAGCGGGAGGGGCGGACGATTTGGTCCGCCGCGTGGTCGAAGCCGGGTGTACCGAGTTGCGACCGATCGTGGCTGTGCGTGGCGTTTGGAAGGCCGATGACGACCGCGAGGCTCGTCGTATCGAACGTTGGAATCGGCTGGCGATCGCGGCCCTCAAACAATGCGGGGCGACCTGGATGCCCGAATGGCGCCCACCGGTGGCGTCGAGCGCGCTGCCGGACACGGCGGGTTCCGTACTGCTTTCGGCCTCGACGGGTCCCGGCGCGGTGAGCGTGCTCGCTGCTGCGGCGTCGATTCCGAAGGGAGTCCCGACGATCGCACTTGTCGGGCCGGAAGGAGGTTGGACGCCCGAAGAGGAGTCCGGTTTTGCCGCCGCCGGGGCACTTGCGGTGACCCTCGGACCGTCCATCCTTCGCGTGGAAACCGCCGCGACGCTCTTCGTCGGCATCCTCCGCGCTCGTTGAGTCGTCGACGTTGATAGCGTCTTTCGCCGAGGAGGCATAAGAATGACCGACATCACGAATATGGCGACGACCGTCGCGAAGGCCCTGTTGCCGGATATCGATCCTCCGACGTTCGATCCCGTCGGCCGTTGGGATCATGTCGGCCTTCTGATCTCCGCTTTCGAATCTCGTCGGATATTCCTGATGGTCAACTCCGCGACGAAGGACGGTCGCATCCGACGCATCGCGGCGTTGCACAGGGATACGGGCGTCGGCTATCCGTGCGTCGGATCATCCGAATGGGGATTCTTCGCCACCCACGGTGAAGCACTCCTCCGTGCAGCGTACGAAGCCGTCACGCGCCCCCGTGCTTGACCCCGTCTGGTGCGTTTGCTCATCCGCGCTCGCATGTTGAGTGCTCCTTGGACGCGGTCGTAGCCCCGGGACGGGTTCTCATTGGCGAACCTCACGGCGAGGGCCTTGAGGGGCCGCATCAGGCTGGCGCGGTCATCGTCCGAAAGGATGATCCGTCCCTCGAAATGAGAGGGAAGAACCCTGACGTTCTTGCGCAGCAACTCAATTTCCTTGGCCTGCTCGCGACTGAGCCGACCGGCGAGCATCGTGGCGGGGAAGTGCACAGGTCTGACAGTCAATATCATGGAAAGGGATGGTATCGCAGCCAGCTGTGGGTATAGACTGAGACCCTCGCTGGCCCCGGGATCTCGTCGTCCGAAGTTCGCAGGCGAGAACCAAGTAATTCCCTCACGATCGTGAGGTTCCGGATGAGATCTTGCACCACACGGGGGCGCAAGACCGGAGGATCGTTTGGGAATGGCGTGAGTTGGACTCGCACCTACGACGCCTACCTGCGTCCGACGAGCGAGGTCCACGCGCTCTCAGGGACGGCGCTCTTTGGGCGTACCTACGAGTACGACCTTGCGAACAACAGTGTTGGGCTCAACGAAACTCTTTCCGAATTAGGATTGCAGCGCGTGTGAGGTGAAGGCCTCCTCCTAACCCCAAGGCACGACCTTGGAGACAGGAGGAGCGATGGGAACGAAACGAGCTGGGATGGGGGTGCCGGACGGCGCTCCGAAGGGACGTGGAGCGGCAGCGCCAGGGACACCCGGCGCGCCGGGTGTCCCTGGCAAAGTGAAGCGCAAACCGCATCGAATCTTCAGTGAAGATTTGAAGCGCCGGTTGGTGTCCGAGTTTGAACGGTCGACGGTGACTAAGTCGACGTTCTCGCGGCAGCACGATCTTGGCTTCAATGTGTTCTGTCGTTGGGTGAAGAAGTACGGATCGACGCCGTCCTCGGCAGCTTCAATCACCAACCCGCGCAACACCGGAGGCCAAGGCCGAGGCGCGTACACACCGGAGGAACGTCGTCTCGCTGTAGAACGCTTCGCAGCAGCCGAAGTGCCTCAAGGCGTGTTTGCGCGGCTGTTTGGCGTGTCGGTTCGATCGCTCGCGAATTGGGTAGGGCGTTACCGCAAGGGCGGCCCCAAGGCGCTCGAGACAGAGAAGCGAGGCCCGAAAGTCGGCGGCGCCTCATCGAAGGCGCGTCTTGCTGAGCCACTTCGCGAAGTGATCGTGGCGACGCAACGTGCCCACCCCGAGTTTGGCTTGAAGAAGATCCGCGATCAATTGAAGCGGGTCGAAGGTGTTCGCGTGAGTCCTGGCGGCATCAGGTCGACGCTGACGCACGCGGGTGTGAAACGCGAGACCATCGTCAAGCGAAAGGTCCATCGGAAGCGTCCGATGATCCGACGATTTGAGCGAGCGACACCGAACGATCTCTGGCAGAGCGACATCACGACGTACACGATCCCGAAATCAGGTGGGCGGTTCTTCTTGACCGTGTTTCTCGATGATCGCAGTCGTTTCGTGGTGGCGTATGCGATTGCGCATCGGCAGACGAGCGAGTTTGTCCTGAATTGCCTCCTTGCTGGGATCGCGAAGTTCGGCAAGCCGAACGAAGTGCTGACTGATCAGGGTCGTCAGTACTTTGCATGGCGAGGCAAGACGGAGTTTCAGAAGCTGCTTCACAAGGAGGGCATCAAACACGTCGTGTCTCGTACACATCATCCAGAGACGCTTGGCAAGTGCGAGCGTTTGTGGGAGACGATCCAGACGGAGCTCTTCTCACGAGTTTGTCCCACATCCTTCGAGGATGCAGACGAGCGGCTTCGGCTGTGGTTTGCGCACTACAACTTCCAGCGTACTCATCAGGGGATCGACGGAATGGTGCCTGCGGACCGCTTCTTCGGTGCCGAGAGCGACGTGCGTCGTGTGATCGAAGATGCGGTCGAGAAGAACGCACTTCGCTTAGCGCTTGGACAAACACCCAAACGCCCCGTGTACCTGATAGGTCAGATAGGCGACCACAAGGTATCGCTGCATGGCGAGGGTGGTCGGCTCGTGGTGCACGGTTCCGACGGCCGTGTGAGCGAGATGTCGATGGACGCCGTCGGGTCTTCCGGAACTGAAACCCCAACAATGGAGCCATGTCATGACAACAGCCGAGATGCCGAATCCACCCCAAAACACAACGGAAACACCTGCCAAACGCGTCCGAACTGGGCTGAAACGTCTGAGATTTGCGATACCACTCCCGGCGTACCCGGTGCGGGGGCTCTGGAAGTCGGCAACGGAAGCGGAGCGACAGACGGCGCATCGGATCTGCATGACGATCCTCGAAATGTGGCTCGGGAAAGTGAGTCGATCGGAGGCAGCGAAGCGTCTTGAAGTGAGTCAACTTCGACTCTCTCAGCTGTCTCAGCAATCGGTATCGGGCATGATGGCGGGGCTTTTGAAGCAGCCTCGCTGTAGAGTGCCAAAAGGAGCGCTCGACCGGCGTCCCGCGCCGGAGAACGACCCCAATGTCTTGCGGCGTCGCGTAGCGCGACTGTCTGAAGATCTGCTTCGGACAGAGAACCTCGTGCGCGTGCTGCAAGAGATACCGATGCCGCGTGTGACACCAGGGCAGGTTGGTAAGGAACGCCCACATGCTGACCGAAATCGCCGTCGAGCGAAAACGTCAGGTGTCGGAGGAGGCACGCAGGAGCGTGGCAGAGATCCTGCTTCGAAAGAAGTCGGGTCATGAGCGCGCCGCTGCGACAGGAGTCTTTGCGGAGGAGCACGGCGTGAGCGAGCGCACAATCCGCAACTGGGTGCGGGCGGCGAGGCCGGGAGCGATCCCGGCCCGGCCGCCCGGTCGCCCCCGCTTGAGCGAGGACGTCGCGGCGCGCGCGATGCGCGCCGTGAGCTCCGCGATGACGAACACTATCCCGAGGCCAATCGGCGAGCCCGCGCTGAAGCGGCAGCACGGACACATCCCGACGCGTGCGCTACGTGCGGCGCTCAAGATCGTGAAGGCTGAGTGTGCGGCACGCGCCCGTGAACACGCACGAGAGAATCGCATGTGCATCGACGTGCATAAGGCAGACGCGGTGTGGGGACTCGATGCGACACACGTCGGTCGGACCGACACCGGTCGGGCCATCGAGGCGGAAGTCACGCGGGATATAGCAACGGGTGCTTGGCTCACGACACGCGTGGGACGAAAATCGAATGCCGACGATGTGCTTGGACATCTCGCCTTGCTTCAACGCGACCACGGAGTGCTACCGCTGGTCTTGCAGACCGACAATGGCAGCGCCTACACGGCGCGGAAGGTGACGCAGTGGCTCGCGGAACACAAGGTCATCCACTTGCGATCGTTGCGGCGGACGCCGCAGCACAATCCCGTGGTCGAGCGTGGCAACAGGACGCTCAAGGATCGCGCGCGTGTCGGGAAGGGATATCTCGTCCACGACATGGCAGCGCTGCGTGACAACATCGAACACACACGCATCGACCTCAATGCCACGCTGCGACAGCGAACAAGAAATAACTTGACTCCGGACGCGCTCGGGTGCACGATGCCGAATGCAATGGACGACATCAGCCGCGACGACTTCTATGCCGCCTGCGTCGATCGAGTCCGTGCCGCGACAGAACAGGTGAAAACCACGCGCCAACGCTGCAAGGCTGAACGCGAGGCGATCTACCAGACCATGGAAGACTTCAAACTCTTGACTCGAACACGAGGAGGCCTACCAATCACTCGATGCAATTCGGAAACAGTTACGTGATCCCAACAACGGACCACATGTTCACTTTGAGCGCGTCGGGTCACGCAAGACATTCCATCGACAAGTTCGGTAACTCATGCTTGAGGAGCGCGATATGAGACTCAGAGCATCCGTCGACACTGCTGCTGTGCAGAAACACTATGGAACTACGGATGTTGATTCGGGCCGGACGGCAACATTCATCGAGCTGGTGGTTGCCTCCGACGGAGTGTCTATCAATCTATTTGATGGCGTTCGACCGCTAACAGGCGATAGGTCTGCACGTCGTTTCTATTGCGACTACTGGGCACCTACACTTGACGAAGCCAAGTCCTTCGTAGCGAAGCACTACTTGGTGCCGCTTGAGTCGTGGGAATTGATTGATCTGTGAAGCCGTTAGTCCCGTTCGATGCAGTGCGTCACGTTCAAGTGTGCTCGACTTGAAGGTGCAAGTTCTTCCCGCGGAGTTGACGGTTCAGCGCAGTTCGATCCTAGACTATCGAGACCGTTGGACTCTCGGCAGAGAACAAGCGCGAGTTGACGTTCACGCTCGCTCGGGCGGATTGATGGCCGGTACGGTGGGCATGAATTCCTCGCTTCGCCCTCCCCTTTCTTGTAGCGCCCGTCACGCTCGACCTTCTTCCCTCGGCATTCTCCGGGCTTGCCACCCAGCCTCCGCCCGCCCTATGATCGCGCGGTCGATCGCAGCGACGGGGAATCATCCGTGGTGGAGCGGTGACATCCGGTTCGCGACTTGATCGACGTGGCAACGCGATCGAGATGACGATCGGGGATACGACTCATGGAGCGCGATGGGTTCGTGAGGATGCCGGGGGGCCGGAGGTGTATCGGCCCACTTCGCGATTAGACGGGCGGACTCTCGCTAAACGGCAGAGGCACCACGGAGTTGGAGTCATGCTCCCCATGGCAACAAGTGGCAGGTAATTGGCGATTCGGCTGCGCCGACCATTCAGAGCATCGCCTTTTCTCGGGGTTTCCGGGCCGCTTCTGCGGTTGAATTTCGTGCTTGTCAACCTCGTCGAGAAACCTAGACTCCGCCGGCTCGTAGAGGTACCCCATGGCGGAAATCGTCGTCGAGCCCGTGTGGTGCGTCCGTTCATCCGCGCCCGAGCGAACGCAACGCACTCTGCTTCGGAGTTCGGTCCGGCAGTTGGCTTCGTGTGACGAGCGGAATCCCACACCTTGCCGAAGTCCTTGGGCCGAGTTGATGTGCCCATCCCGTTCGCCATGATTCGGTTTCTAAGGGCGAGACGTACTGCCGGCGCGTGATGGAGTCACGTGGGCGCCCTGCGCTGCTGATGGCGTCGTTTCCGGGGGCTATTCCCGGGATAGGGCATCGGTTTCCGGGCCCGGTAGGGCCGCAGATGGACGGCAGCATTCTGGCACTGGGAGGTGCGGGA
>Ga0075471_10000774_pt1 | contig 19911 bp, 18 predicted proteins | sample DEB19_08_DNA_2_FD_74787 | JGI IMG/M metagenome (GOLD analysis project Ga0075471, IMG submission 74787) | Aqueous microbial communities from the Delaware River and Bay under freshwater to marine salinity gradient to study organic matter... | ecosystem: Environmental > Aquatic > Marine > Coastal ... | reverse complement strand
AACTTGAGCGCAGAGGGACCGGCCACGACGAAGCCAATGACGACAACGCCAAGGATGCTGGCCATCACGATCAGGAACTTTCGCACGCGGGGCTCTCCGAAACGGTCTCCGAGGGCCTTTGGGCGCCTGCGGAAAGCGGCGAGGGTATTCGGGATCGGTGTTGTGTGGTTGCGGATCGGCGTCGAAAGGATGTCACTTCAGGGCACCAAAGCCAAAAACACACGCACCCCCGGCCGAAGCCGGGGGTGCGTGGAGTTGATGGAGCGATGCTTTCAGTCTGAGGCTTGCCGAATCCTTGCGGATTACGGGCAGGCGCCCCAGGCGTTGAGCATGACCGAGAGGTCCGCCGAACCGACGACGCCGTCGCCGTTCAGGTCGGGGCTCGTGCCACCCCAGGCGTTCAGGAGGACCGAGAGGTCCGCCGAACCCGTCGTGCCGTCGCCGTTGAGGTCGGTCGGGCACGGAGAGGCGCAACCAGCGAAGTTGCCCTTGAAGGTCACGATCCACTGCGCGGTGAAGGTCGCGCCGAGGGTCTCAGCCTGGACGTAAGCTCCCGCCGCATCAGCGCACGAGAGACGCACATAGGTACCAGAGGACTCGCCGGTCACGGTGCCACCGCCAGCGCGGATGCCGTAGCCAGACTGGTCGGGGATCGACGGGGTCGCGCCAACCGTGTAGAGGTCGGGGCAATCCATGATGACCACGATGTTGCTTCCAGCCGGCGCGTTGGCGATGCAAAGCGGCGGATCGAAGTCGATGTTGGCGACATACGCACCACCGGGGATAAGCACATCGCGCTGATCGAGGAGCTGGAGGTCGTTGCCGTCGCCAGCCGTCACGATCTTGTTGCGCGGAGCGCCGCCGTCGATGTCGGCGTAGATGCCGATGGTCGAGGGAAGCGGGAGGTCCGACGCGAAGTTCGCGCAGGCGGTGTTGGTGGCATTCACAGCGCGACGCACCGAGAAGACGCCGAAGTCGAGGCAGGTGATCGCGCCACCAACCGCGCCAGCAGGCATCGGACGAGCGAAGCTGTTGACGGTGGTACCACCACCGCTGCAGTTCGGGAACGCAGGATTCACGCCGCAAGCCACGATGCCACCGCCAGCGGCGGCAGTACTCGAGGCAAAGGTATTGGCACCCGGGTTCGCGCAGACCTGGTCGAGGACATCGGGGCACTGGGCCGGAGCCGAGGTCACTTCGAGCACATAGTCGTTGAACGCGCCCGAGCCGCACGGGATGCCCGTGAAGGCCTGCGGAGCAACGAAGATGTAGTAGGTGCCCGGGTTGAGGCAGACCTGGCCCGTCGACGGGCAGTTGCCCGAGGTCGAGCCGACGACATTGATCGCCGTGCATCCAGCGACCGCGATGTCGCCCGAGAGGATGAGACCAGTTACGAACGATGCGGCGTAGATGTTGACCGTGACATTGACATCCTGCGCAACGACGAGCTTGTAGAAGTCGGTGTCGCGGGTGTTGTTGCCAGTGGTCGGATCGGTCCCGGTGAAGATGGTGCCGCGGATACGCGAGCCGAGGACGATGTCCTGGGACTCACCCGTGCCGTTGCAGCCATTGTTCGAGGCAGAACCGCAGGCCTCAGCCTCGGTGCCGGTCTGCGCGGGAAGCGCGCACGGCTCGGGCATGTTGATGTTCAGCGTGCAGACGCCGGGAACATCGTAGGTCGCGAGACGAACGAGGTACCAGTTGCCCTGGACGACATTCACGGTGAGATCCGATGCGAAAGTCGCGTTGACCTGGCACTCAGCCGAGCCGTCGTCGTTGCAGCCGACGAGCACCGACGCCTGGTTCAGCGTGTTGTAGTCGAACGCGGCGGGGTTGGTGCCCATGTTGTAGACCGCGAGCTTGGTGTCGAAGGTCGAGTTGTTGCAGGTGTACGCACGCAGCGAGCCGTTCGCCTGAGCCTGGGCCCGGTACCAACGGTCGTTGTAGAAGAAGTCGTTGCCCGAGCTGCAGGTCGCGGCCGGGTGATTCGGACCGTCGGTGTTGCAGCCGTTGATGTCGACATTGGCGAAGGTGGTGTCGCCGACGAAGACGGTCGCGTTCGGCGCGCAGTCGTTGCCGCCCGCGTTCGGAGTGGTGCAGCTGTAGACGAAGATGCCGCAGGCAGCGACAGCTCCCTGCACGCAGGTCTCGTCCCAGGCCACTTCGCAGCAGAGCGGGTTCGCAGCGCAGACAGCCGTGCAGCAGTTCGCGTCTTCGCAGCCCGGGTTGGCGTGGGCGACGCCGCAGCCACCGGTCGCGGGGCAGCCGACCGCAGCAGGGGAGAAGGTCAGGAGGACCTGGGTGACGCCGATCTCGGTGCCGTTCCAGCCGCCGACGCGCAGGTAGTAGGTGGTACCGGCGCTCACGCCGTAGCCGGTGATAGCCGAGTGGAAGGGCTGGCAGCCGGCGTCAGCAGGAGCGTCACCGTTGCAGGCGACCTGGGTCAGCGCGCCGCACGAGCCGGAGTAGAGGACGATCGAGGTGTCGAAGCCAGTTGTAAGGCATGTCGTGATGGTGACTGTGCCGTTTTCCGTCGCGGTGTATCGGTACCAAACATCCGGATTCGTCGTTCCCCAGTCGAGGAAGGTTCCCGCGCACAGCGTGTCGGTCGGGACCGGATCAGCGCTGGAGGTCGCGGTGGTGTTGTCGCACGGTGCGGCCACGCCGGCCGTCAGGACGGTCGCGGTCGAGCACTCATCGTTGGCGGCCTGGCCCATCGCCAGGGACGTGAAGCCAGCCGTCACGAGGACGGCCGTCACGGCCAGGTTCTTACAGCTGCTGTATCGCATCGCATCGCTCCTAGAAAGGGTCCGCATCTGGACCTTGCCTGCTGAAGGCCTCGATCACTCGACCGAGGCCTGCCATACCTCACGAACTCCGAAACGGACGGGTTCGCCTCTCGCGTCGGGGTCGCGAGCTGTGTTGAGACAGCGCGCGATATCGACGCGACTTTCCAAAATTCTCGTCCGTGATCGGACGGACCACGGACACACTCACGAGATTGTCACAAAACCGACGCATGTCTCTCGACCATCGGGCAGAACATACGCGAGAAACTCGTGAATATCGTTATCGGCAGGTCCGAGAAGAAAGGTGATGCCGATAACGAACCGTTGCTGGGCGTACGGAATCCATTCTTATCGTGCGAAGGCGAAAGGCCTTCAGCCGGCGGGCTCAATGGTGACGGTAAGTCGCAGCGAGGCGAGTTGCTCCGCGACCAATTCGGCGTGCTCCCGGTGAGTCGACAAAACAAGGGAAAGTCCCTTCTTATGCGCCTCCATGGTGCATCGCGTGGCCGCCGGGACGCTCAATCGCGCGAACCGACAGAGGGACTCGATGACGAATCCCATCTCATTCACCTCGTCATTGTGCAGGAGCACGTTCCAAGGCGGCAGCGTCTCGGTAGGCGTGCTGGGCTTGGGGGTGGGACGGGCGGGAGCGGTTGCGATCGGCTGACTCATGCGGTCGGGGGCCTCGTGAAGCGGAAGTATACCCCTGCTCTGCCGCGCCACGACATGCAGCCGACGCAATTACGGGGAAATCAAGGGTCGAACGCCCGAGGCGAAAAGCCTCTTGGTTCTCAGCCCTTTCGCCAGTCCACGACCAGTTTTCCGAACTGCTCCCCCGCCTCAAGGCGCGCAAACGCTTGTGCTCCCTCGGTCGCGGCGAACACCTGATCGATGGTCGGTTCGATCGCGCCCGAGCGGAACAGCGAGACGACCTCGCGGAACTCACGCATGTCGCCCATGGTGGAGCCCACGAGGCGGAGCTGGTTCCAGAAGATGCGCGTGAGATCCGTCGTCGCATCTGGACCCGTCGTGGCGCCGCATGTCGCGAAGGTCCCCCCGCGGGCAAGGCTCTTGATGCACGACCCGTGGATCGCCTTTCCCACGCTGTCCACGCACAGATCCACGCCGCGGCGGCCCGTGAGCTGGCGAACCTCGCGCGACCAATCCTGCCCGGCATCAAGCACCGCGTGATGCGCGCCCATGGTCTTGGCGCGATCGAGCTTCCACTGGTGCCGACTCGTCACGATGGTCTCACAACCGAAGTGCCTGGCAATGCCAAGGGCGGCGAGCGCGACACCCCCGCCGATCCCTGTGATGAGAACCTCCATGCCCGCCCTGAGTCCAGCCTGTGTGACCATCATTCGCCACGCCGTCAGGTGCGTCAGTCCAAAGGCAGCTGCCCTGATCGGGTCGGATTCACCAATATCTATCGCGCTTGACACCGGCGCAGTGAAGTACTCAGCGAGGCATCCTGGCCCGTGCTCACCGATCATGAAGATGTCTGATGGAGTCGTTCTAACTGTTGGAAGCACGGTTTCCGGCTTCGAAATCGCTGCATTCAGGAGAATCCTGCGCCCGATCCAAGTCGGATCAACTCCTTGTCCAACAGATTCGATGATGCCCGATCCGTCAGATCCTGAGATTGCCGGATAGCGAATGTCAATCCCTGGGAGCCCCCGACCTACCCACAGATCAAGGTGGTTGAGTGCCGCTGCTTCGGTTCGCACCAGCACTTCCCCTGCCCTTGGCTCCGGTTTGGGGAAGTCCTCAACATAGCGCACATTGGGAAGGACTGGGCTTCCCTGCTGATGGATGGTGATCGCTCGCATGGATGGCGAGTGTACGGTCTTGCAGCCCGCTTGAGGGCGCTCCGTATGATCCCCACCATGCGTCTTGCACCCGCGCTCGCTCTGGTCGCCTGCCTGTTCCACTCGCCGCTCTCGAGCGCCCAGCAGTCCCAGCAGTCACGGCCCCCCGCCTCGTCGAGCGGTCCGACGGCCGTGCCTGGTCCGATCTCGGCGGAACCCGCGATCGCGGACTTCGGCATCGTCGAACCTGGCACTGTGGTGTCGAAGACCGTGAAGCTGGTCAACCCGCTTGACCGCCCAGTGCTGATCAAGCTGGCACGGCCGAGCTGTACCTGCACAACCGTCGACATGACGGGGAAGACGATTCCAGCGAAGGGATCCATCGAGATGCCCATGTCCATGAAGACCTCCCTGTCGGTCGGCAAGAAGACCGCCCAGGTCAACATGGTCTTCGAGGGGCTCGACCAACTGCTCGAAGTCAAGCTGCTCGCCGAGACTGCCTATGCAGTCCGCGCGAATCCCGCCTACATCGATGCGCTGGCGCCCGAGCGGATGAAGGGTTCGTTTGAGCTGCTGTCGACCGACGGGATCCCATTCGTGGTCAGAACGATCGATGGGGGCCCGGCCGAGACCGCCGATGGGTCGCCCATGAAGCCCGCCACGAGGCAGGTCGTGCGTTACGACCTCTCCAAGCCGAGACTCCTGTCGGTTGTTCCACCGTTCCTGATCGTGGAGACCGACCATCCCAAGTGCCCTGCGCTTGACCTTCGCGTCCGTCACGACACCACGAAGATCACCCCGATCCTGAACTTCGCAGAGTTCCGCACCAATGTGGGCGTCATCCGAAACGGCACTCCGGCGGACTTCGAGATCGAGCTGAAGCACGCCGGTCCGCTTCGGGTCGACCGCGTGACCTCCCGCCACAAGGAGGTCGCAGCCGCGCTGCTCGAGCAGAAGTCGGATGGCGATGCGTTGCTGGTGAAGGTCCGACTCATGCCAGTCGGCATGCCCCCAGGGCCCTTCCTGTTCACCTGCACCTTCGGCGCGGGCACCAAGACCTCGGATCTCTGGATCTACGGCATCGCGCGATAATTGTGCGTCCGCATGATGGACTCGTCGGGAAGTTCCCGAGCGGCGAATCCAAGTCGGGCGGGGTTCGAAACCCCGCTCACCATGATCCTCCCCGCCACCGCACAGGATGTGATCCGAATCCGCAAGTACCCGAACCGTCGGCTTTACGACACGAGTCGGTCCACTCATCTGACGCATGATGAAGTGCTGGCGATCGTGCGCCGAGGCCAGCGTGTCCAGATCAGCGACAGCCGCACGGAGACGGACATCACCAACGAGGTGCTGCTCCAGATCCTCATCGCGCGCGAACCGTCCATCGTCGCATCGCTTCCGACGGCGACCCTCTTCAGCATCGCGCGATCGACTCCCGACACCGCTGGCGGGGCTGCTGCAGGCCTCTCTGGTGAAACTGCGTCGAGCATCCTCACCAGCCGGTCGCGCTGAACTCCAGTCCAGACCTTCCTTTCACAGCACTCGTTCGCGTGAGGCGCGGACGAGTGCTGCTTTTCGCGGGGCTAGAATGCGTGAATGCCTGCATCGCTTCTCGCGCTCCTCGCCCTCGCGGCGGAACCACCCGCCCTCGACCCTCGCATCGACGCGCGGAAGATCACAACCCTCCCTGAACCGATGGTGAGCACGGTGGCGGATGTCGTGCGCGCACCGGCGCCGGGTCCCGTGCTCCGCATCGCCGTACGCTCGGAGACTCTCCAGCTGTCTGCTGAGGCATTCGATGCCGCGCGCAAGTCGATCGAGAGCGGTCTGAAGTTGCTCTCCTCTAGACAGACCAGGCGGGGGACTTGGTTCGAGGCGGAGGAGGTTGAGCCGACCGACATGGAGCCGCGCAAGCGGGCTGCGAGCGTCGCAGTGACCGCCATGGCGCTGAAGGCGTTCGCGCAGGCTGGCGAACTGGGCGACGCCGCGACGATGGCGCGCGCACGCGCGGCCATCGACCTGACGCTTTCGGACCCGAAGGCGATGGAGGCCGTCGAGAAAGGCGGCATCGGCAACTATGTGATGAGCTCGATCGCCAGCGGACTTGCCGCGACAGGCGACGCCGACGCGAAGCTCGCGATGCAGCGGGCGATCCGATGGATGACCGACAACCAGTGGGACGACGCCGAAGGCGTCGACCCCACGAAGGACTGGTACGGCGGCGCGGGCTACGGCAACGGCAAGCGCCCCGATCTCTCGAACACGCAGATGATGCTCGACGCGATGCACGACGCAGGCGTATCCCCGGATGATCCGGCGGTGCAGCGCGCGCTGGCGTTCGTCGCGCGCACGCAGAACCGCAAGGCGACCAATCCCGCTGCATGGGCGCAGAACGGCCTGGGCGACGGCGGATTCGTCTACTCGCCCGCGAATGGCGGCGAGAGCTTCGCGAGCGATGCAGCGGGCGAAGGGCGCTACGGCGAGAAGCTCGATGTCAAGAGCCTGCGCAGCTACGGTTCGATGACCTACGCGGGCTTCAAGAGCCTGCTCTACGCGGGGCTCTCGAAGGAGGACCCGCGCGTGAAGGATGCGCTCGGGTGGATCTCTCTGCACTACACGCTCGAGGAGAATCCAGGGCTCGGACAGCAGGGCTACTTCTATTACATCCACGCGATGTCCCGCGCGATGCACGCCTCGCAGCTCAAATCGATCTCCGACGCCAAGGGCGTCGCGCACGATTGGCGCGCGGAGCTGATCGCAGCGATTGCCGCACGCCAGCGCGAGGATGGCTCGTGGAAGAACACCGCCGAGCGCTGGGAGGAGTCGAATGAGGAGCTGGCGACGATCTACGCCGTGCTGGCACTCGAGGAAGCGCTCAAGCCTTCGACGCTGTCGGAGTGAGCGGCTCCGCGACCGCCTCGCCGGAGGCAACCATGCGCAGCGAGAACGCGGCGAGCATCGCGCTCATGGCGAGAAGGAGCGCGCCGAGCGCCTGATGCGCGCTGGTCACGATCACTTCATAGCCCGGGATCTTCTCGTCGACGCGCAGGAGCACGACGACCAGCGCTCCGATGCCGAGCGCGAGCTGCAGTCCGACCGCGTGCACGAGCCCCTTGCCGAGGATGCGGACAGGCTTGATCTCGCGGGCTCGGCTCGAGGCGATCGCGCCAGTCATCACCGCTAGCACCAGGATGAGCAGCGCACCGGCGATGTGACCCCAGATCGGCCACGCAGGATGCACGGCGGCCTGCCCGTCATGCGGCGGGATCTGTAGATGCCGGTAGCTCGCGCCCAGGAAGAGCTGGACGAGCAGCGCGCACACGAGCACGACGGGCATCGCGCGCACGCGTGACGCGTCGGCGATGCCCTCCGCGGGCGCTGCATTCCTCCAGGTCTTGCTCGTGACCACAGCGATGACGCAGGCGGTCGCGAAGACGACCTGCCCGAACATGCCATGCACGATCGCGAGCAGCGTGCTCGGCTGGAGTTCGATTCCCGCGGTCGCGGTGGTCAGGCGCCCTGTGACACGGAGCCCACCGAGGAGTCCCTGCACGCAGACGATGGCGAGGAACGCCAGCGCGAGTGCGCGAATCCATGTGGCGCGCTCCTCGCGGAACACGACGCTCACCAGAACGAGCGCGGTCGTGCCCACGAGCATGCCGAAGAGCCTGTGCGCGTGCTCGTAGTAGATGCCGCCCTTCATCTCGCTCATCGGATAGAGCAGCATGTTGTGCCCGAACGAGTTCGGCCAATCGGGCACGGCGAGGCCGCTCTCGAGCCCGGTGACGAGTCCGCCCGTGACAAGCAGGATGAAGACCGTCGCCGCGGAGACGATGGCGAAGAGACCCGCCGTCGCTGGAAGCGCGATCGGCTTTGCACCGCGCGCGAGCCAGCCGCCGAAGAGCGCGAGTGCTGCGCTGGCTGCATAAAGCCCCGCGAGGTAGAGGGCCGGCACGAGCATCGAGCCGCCCTGATCGCCGCGGAGGAACGCGCCGATGATGAGCATGTTCGCGAACGCGCTGACGAGCCCGACCGTGAGCGGCGACGCGGAGGCGCGCCGCGCGAGCGCGCCGAAGACGATCGGCACGACGAGCGTTGCGGCGAACAGCGCTTCACCGATCCAGAGCCCGGGCGCCATCATCGACACGTAGCCGATCGCCCACATCGCCGCCGTGCACGCGAAGCCAAGCGCAAGGTTGATCGTCGCCACGAGCCGGGCGATCCCGAGCACGATGGCCGCGCCGACGGCGAAGCCCGCGATGAGCTTCGGCATCGACATCGCATTCGCAGCGGCATCGGATGCGTCCTGTGCGAGCATGGCGATGAGATCGTGATTCATGCGATTGATCCTCTCGCGCGGGGAACACGCGTGGGTGTCTATAGTAGGATTTCAGCCTGCGCCGCTCATGCCTGAGACCGCCGAAATCAACACCACGCCGATGTCGACTCCGCCCGCAGCCATCGACGCTGCGCTCGCAACCGATCCGCGAGGCGCGCCAACGCCCCGCGCACGCAGCATTCTCGGCATCTGGGCCGAGCTCACAAAGGTCCGGCTGAACGCGCTCGTGCTCGTCACGACCGCGGTGGGATTCGCGCTTGCGGAACTCGGGCCGATCGACTGGCCGCGCCTGGCCTGGACCTGCGCGGGCACCGCGCTCGCCGCCGCGAGCGCGTCACTGTTCAACCAGCTGTTCGAGCGCCGGCGCGATGCGTTGATGCTGCGCACGCGTGGGAGGCCGCTCCCAGCAAAGCAGGTGCACCCCGCCGCGGTGTTCACGATGGCGCTGCTCACGGGCTACGGTGGCGCTGCGCTACTGGGCCTGATGGTCGGCCTGCTGCCTGCGGCGCTGGCCGCGTTCAACATCCTGCTGTACGCGCTGCTCTACACGCCGCTCAAGCCGCGGACCACCTTCAACACGCTCGTCGGCGCGGTGTGCGGCGCGATCCCGCCGGTGATCGGGTGGACCGCGGTGACTGGCAACCTCGACCCCGGCGCATGGCTGCTCGGCGGCATCCTGTTCGTGTGGCAGATCCCGCACTTCCTGGCGCTGGCGTGGATGTACCGCGAGGACTACGCGCGCGGCGGGCACGAGATGCTGCCCGTGCGCGACCGCGAGGGCGAGATCACCGCGCAGGTGATCGTGCTCACAACGCTTCCGCTCATTCCGCTCGCGCTGAGCGCGACCGCGCTCGGCCTCGTCGGCATCGGCAGCGCCGCCATCTCGACGGTCTGCGGCGTCGGATTCTCCATCCTCGCCTGGCGCTTCTTCCGCCTCCGCGACGACCGATCGGCGCGCCATGTCTTCCTTGCCAGCATCACCTATCTACCCGTCGTGCTTGCTGCAATGACCATCGACCGAGGGCCGAGTTCGGTCTCGTCGATCTTCCTCGGGCGCAGCGATGTGACCGTGAACGAGCAGCCTCCTGCCACTGAAGGAGCCGCGAAGCCATGAGCGATCCTGCGGCACCAACCGACACGCGCGGCGCCAGCCTGACTTTCCGCGGCGGCGGCTGGGTGATCCTGCTCGCCGCGATCCTGGTCGTTCTGCTGCTCGGATGGAGCCTGCTTGGTCCCATCCTCGGCCATCGCCCCGTGGGCGACGGACGGACGCTCGAGAGCTATCGCTTCGATCTCTCGATGCTGCTCATCCCACGCGATTCGCTGCGTCCGTCGGGTCATCCGCGCGGCTTCCTGCCGTCGCTCGATGCGCCCGCGCACCTGCGCGGCGCCGAGATGACCGTCTACAACGAGACCAACCGTCCGAAATACGTGGTCACCAGCGACCGCGTGCTTGGGATCGTGATCGGCGGGCAAGCGCACGCGTGGCCGCTGTCGATGCTGAACGCGCACGAGGTCGTCAACGACACGGTCGCGGGCATTCCCGTGGCTGCCACCTACTCGCCGCTGTGCGACGCCGCGATCGTGTTCGACCGCACGGTGGCTGGAATCGTGCGCAACTTCGAGGTCAGCGGACTGCTGGTCGACTCCAACCTCGTCTTCTATGACAAGCCTGCGAAGGACGCGGACCCCGAGAAGCATGTCGCGAGCCTGTTCCTACAGCTCGAGCGGCGCGCGATCGCAGGTCCGCTGGCTGTGCACGGCGCCACGCTCGAGGTCCTTCCGGGCGCGTGCATCACGACCTGGGCCGACTGGCTGGCCGTGCATCCCGAGACGACTGTCACGCTGCGCGACCCGCAGATGATCCGCCGGATGAAGGAGATCTCGTACGCGCGGTATTTCCTGTCGCCGAGCCTCGAGTACCCCGCGGCGCCCCTGCCGACCGAGCAGGAACTGGCGAGCCGAGGGCTGCGATTGAAGTCCCCGATGGTCGCGTTCGAACTCGGCGACGGCTGGACGCTGATGTCCGTCGAGGCGTTGGTTGCAAAGGCCTCTGGCGGGCGGGAGTCGGTCTTCACCTGCGGGGGAGTGGAGATGCGGGCTCACTTGCCCAGTGGACCCGCGGTGGCCCGTCTTGAGCGGGTCGACGGGAAGTCGCTTCGAACGGTGCCTTGCCTGCTCTTCGCGGCCGAATCGGTACTGCGCGAGCGTGTGCCGATAACCATTCGGGAGCCATAGTCGCGATCTTGCGAAAAATCTTGGCAAACCTGGGGGCGAATCCGCGCGCTTGTCGCATAGAAGGGGCGTCGGAGGCTCTCTTGGGGGAGCCCCCGCGGGCATCGGACCGATGCCTGGGGAAGTTACAGTTTAGATCGGCGCGCGACGCCGGCCCGCAAGGGTCGGCGTTGCCGCTTTTGCGGTGCATCGCCCCTCCGAGGCAGGGTCAGCGGATCGAGCCGATCCAGAGGGTGGCGTACAGCACGATCCACACGGCATCCAGGAAATGCCAGTACATGGCGCAGTAGACGAGGCCGCGATGGTTGTCGGGACCGTATCGCCCGCGTACGGCGCGCGCCGTCACGACGGCCATCGGCGGCAGGCCGCCCAGCACATGCAGGGCGTGGAGTGCGGTCAGAACATAGAAGGTCCACGCGTACAGGCTGTCGGTCGGGAGCAGCGACTGACCGGCGAGCTGCCACCAGGCGATTGCCTGCAGCGCAAGGAACCCGACGGCAAGCGCGACCGTGAACGCCATCCGCTGGCCTTGGCGCGGATCACCCGACCGCCCTGCCCGCACCGCGCCCTGCATGGTCACGCTCGACAGGAGCAGCAGCGCCGTGCTCACGAGCAGCAGCGCGGGCGGCGGCGGCGCGCCCTCGGGGATGAAGTCGCTGCCGTTGTCGACGCGGACGACGACATAGCCGAGGATCACCGAGACGAACAGGACGCCCAGCGCCACGAGGAACAGCCACATACCGAAAAGACCCGCCTGGAAGCGGGCCTTCGGGTCATCGAATGGAGTGTCGGACTGCTTCACTTCTTGGCAGTGACCGGCGCGAAGGGCGCGTTGGCATCGAGGTACTGCTGCACCTTCGCGGGATTGCCCTTGTTCTCGGTGGGCATGTTCTGGCCGACATCCATCATGCAGAAGACCATCATGAGGACGACGAACAGCATCGAGCCGACGAGGACCATCAGGTTGAACGGGCGGTCCCAGCGCAGGTGCATGAAGAACAGCGACACCAGCGTCGCCTTCACCACGGCGATGCCGATGGCAAGGTAGATGTTCGCCTCTCCGAGGTCGACATAGCGCGCGGCCACGGTGATGATCGTGAGCACGATGAGCGCTGCGCCCGTCGCGAAGAGCGTCGAGTACGGGACCAGGTGGCCGACGAGCGGATGGGGCTCGCCGTGACCGTGGTCGTGTGATGAGTGGGCGTGGGAAGCCATGTTTGGTCCTATCGCAATACGCGGTGGCGCGTCAGTGGATGAGGTAGAAGAGCGGGAAGAGGAAGATCCACACGAGGTCGACGACATGCCAGTACAGGCCGACGAAGTCGACGGGCGCGTAGTAGTCGCTGTTGAAGCGGCCCTTGAGCGAGGCGAGGAACAGCCAGCCGATGACGCCCACGCCGATGAGCACATGGATGCCGTGCAGGCCGGTCATGATGTAGTAGATGGCGAAGAAGCGATGCGTGTTCGGCGGCATGTTCGAATCGAGGAGATGCGGCTCCTCGCTGTGCTCGACATGCATCGGGGCATCGGTGGCCTCGACCATCTTCGCGGTGGCGACGCCGTCCGGGCCGGTCTTGGGCGCGGCGATCGCAGTCTTGTCGACGGGCGGGACGGGCGCGAGCGCCACGGTCTGCGCGCCGGCCGACGGATTCGGCGAGGCAATCGCAAGCACGGGATTCTCGACGGGCTTCGGCTCGACCTTGACCTCTGCGGCCTCCTCGGCGGTGACGGGGTGGTAGAAGCCCTCGCCCCACTTGAGGTTCAGGTGGAGCTTGTGGCTGTACTCGAAGTACTTGATGACGAGGAAGCCCACCGCGCCCATGAGCGTGAGGAAGAGGCACACCGAGAGGAGGCCCTTCTTGTTCGTCTGCGCGGCGCGCACGCCGACCGCCATCGTGAGGCTCGAGAGGATCAGCACGCAGGTGTTGATGCCGCCGAGGATGGTGTCGAGGTACTGGCTCGCGTACGAGAAGACCTGCGGGTCCTTGAAGCGCAGGATCGCGTACATGACGAACAGCGCACCGAAGAACAGCACTTCGGTCGCGAGGAACGCCCACATGCCCAGCTTGCCCGACTCGAACTGCTGGTTGGGCGTGTCAAAGTGGTGCGCGAGGAACGGGTACTTCGCATGGTCCCCGTGCGCGTCGTGGCCGTGCGCGTCGTGCCCGTGCGATCCGGAGTGGGAATCAGCGTGCGATGCGGAATGCGACACGGTCAGTGGCCCTTTCCATGCTGAGCGGCGGCGATGTGCGCCTCGGTGTCCACGACATAGCCCTGCTGCTTCTCGTCCCAGCTGACGGCGCTGAAGTCGTAGCAATCGCCCACGCGCGGCGTGGTCGCGAAGTTGTCATGCGGCGGCGGCGAAGTGCACTGCCACTCGAGGCTGGCGCCACCCCACGGGTTCGCCGGGGCGCGCTTGCCCGCATAGAGCGAGTGGATGAGGTAGATCGCCGTGATCAAGAAGCCGAGGCCCATGATGTATGCGCCGCCGGTCGAGATGTGGTGGTAGATCTGGAACTCGGGCTGGTAGGCGTAGTAGCGGCGCGGCATGCCCTGCGAGCCCAGCATGAACTGGGTGAAGAAGGTCACATTGAAGCCGACGAACACCAGCGCGCAGCCGATCTTGCCCCAGAACTCGCTGAACATGCGGCCGGTCATCTTCGGCCACCAGTGGTGCAGGCCGCCGATCATCGCGATCAGCGCCGAGCCCATCATCACATAGTGGAAGTGCGCGACGACATAGTAGGTGTCGTGCAGGTGGATGTCGGTCGAGAGCACGGCGAGCGGGATGCCCGTCAGGCCGCCGATGGTGAACAGGAAGATGAACGCGAGGCCGTACCACATGGCCGTGTTCAGCGAGATCGAGCCCTTGTAGAGGGTCGCGATCCAGTTGAACACCTTGACCGCCGAGGGGATCGCCACCGAGAAGGTGATCGCCGAGAACAGCACATTCATCAGGCCCGACTGGCCGCTGGTGAACATGTGGTGTCCCCACACGAGGAAGCTGAAGATCGCGATCGCGATCGAGCTGAACGCGATGAAGCGGAAGCCGAAGATGTGGCGGTGGCTGTGCACCGCGATGATCTCGCTGATGATGCCCATGCCGGGCAGGATCATGATGTACACCGCGGGGTGCGAGTAGAACCAGAAGAAGTGCTGGAAGAGCACGGGGTCGCCGCCCATCGACGGATCGAAGATGCCGATGTTGAACGAGCGCTCGACCACGAGCAGCGCCACGGTGATGCCGAGGACGGGCGTCGCGAGGATCTGGATGAGCGCAGTCGCGTAGACCGCCCACAGGAACAGCGGCATGCGGAACCAGGTCATGCCCGGCGGACGCAGCTTGTGGATCGTCACGACGAAGTTGAGGCCCGTGAAGATCGATGAGAAGCCGAGGATGAACACGCCGATGAGCACGGGAATCGTGCCGCCCGCGGAGAACTGCGACGAGTACGGCGTGTAGAAGGTCCAGCCCGTGTCGAAGCCGCCCGCGAGGAGCGAGTACACGGCGCAGATCGCGCCCATGATCCAGAGGTAGAAGCTGAACAGATTGAGCCGCGGGAAGGCGACATCCTTCGCCCCGAGCATGATCGGCAGCACGAAGTTGCCGAGCGCAGCGGGGATCGACGGGATGATGACCAGGAAGACCATGATCGCGCCGTGCAGCGTGAAGGCCTTGTTGTACTGGTCGGCGGTCATCCAGGTGACTTCGCCTGGGAACAGGAGCTTAGTGCGCACAAGCAGCGCCATCACTCCGCCCACGAAGAACGACACGAGCACCGCGACGAGATACATCATGCCGATGCGCTTGTGGTCGAGGGTGAGTGCCCAGGAAAGAAATCCGCGGCGGAAGGTCAGGTAGTTGCCTGGCACTTCTTCATGGATGGGTCGGGTGTCGAGAGTCGTCATGGCGTCGCTCGTGTGGAGGTCCTAGTGGGTCGTCTGCGTCACTTCTTGCCGACGAAGTTGCCCTTGGCGTCGAACTCGTCGAGATGCTTCATCATGCCGATGAGGGCGTCGATGGCCTTGTCGGTGAGCTGTCCCTTGAAGGTGGGCATCGCGGGGCCGAAGCCGTCCACGATGTGCTCGTTGGGGTTGAGAATCGAGGCGCGGATGTATCCCTCCGGCGTCTCGTACTGCTTGCCTTGCCCGATGAGGTCGCTGACGGACTTGCCGTCGACCTTGTGGGCCGAGGAGGCCGTGCTCGTGCGCTCCCAGACATTGCCCGAGCCGTCGTAGTTGCCCCACGACGGTCCCGTTCCGGGCTTTCCGTCGAGCGTGTGGCAGCCCGCGCAGCGCGCGAAGAGCTTGGGGCCGGCCTTCGAGTAAAGCTCTGCCTCAGGAATCTTGTCGAGCCATCGGCCCTGCTCGACGACCCAGCTGTCGAAGTCGGCCTCGGGCAGCACATAGACCTTGCGGTTCATGTTCGAGTGGCCGACGCCGCAGAACTCGGTGCAGAACAGGTGATGGAACTCCTCGCCCGCGGTCGGATGGTCGGCCTGGAACCACAGGGTGGTGTAGCGGCCGGGCACGACATCCTGCTTGACGCGGAAGTCGCGGATGTAGAGCGAGTGGAGGACATCCTCGCTGCGCATGACCAGCTTCACGGGCTTGCCCGCGGGCACATAGAGGTCGTCGCTGGTGGCTCCGTTCGGGTACTTGAACAGCCAGCCGTAGCGCTGCGCGGTGACATCGATCTGGTACGCGTTCGCGGGCACGGTCTTCATGCTCACGAATCCGCGGAACCCGATGAAGAAGATCACGACCACGAGCAGGGTCGGGATGATCGTCCAGCCGAGCTCGAGCACGGTGTTGTGGCTCGGTCCGCGCGCGTAGACCTCGCGTCCCTTCTGGCGGTACTTCCACACGAAGTAGAACATCAGTCCCACGACGAGGAAGAAGAAGAAGTAGTTGATGTAGTTGATGACATTGAACACCCAGTCGTTCTGCTCGGCGAAGGTCGAGGCGCCCTGGGGCAGCCAGAAGTTCTTCGGCGTCAGCTCGGCCTTGCCCGAGGTCGCGACATCGGGGCTGGAGTGCATCAGGAGGGTGGTGATGAGGTTCGTCACGGTCAATCGCCTCTTCAGTTCGCGGCGGCGGCGTTGGCCGCCGACGCGCCTTGCTTCTTCTTCAGTTCCGCGCGCCAGAACACCGCGAGCCCGCCCGCGAGGACGAGCACGGTGACCAGGCCGCCGATGGACATGACGCGGCGCGCCTGCAGCACATAGCCGCGCGCGTTCGCGTCGTAGATGTGGCACCAGAGGATGAAACGGTCGAGCGTGGTGCCGATCTTGCCTTCCGAGGCCTCGAGGAGGCCCATGCGGAGGTCGGCGGGCTCGAACTTCGTCCCGTACATGTAGCGGCTCACGCGGCCATCGGGCGTGCAGAGCACGAGCACCGCTGCGTGCGCGTAGTCGCCGTTCTCCTGGCGGCGGTAGGCGAAGCCGACCGCATCGGCGACCGACTTCGACATGAGCTCGCTGCCGGTGAGGAAGTGCACGCCGAGGTTCGCGCCGGGGCGCTCGAACTCGGCGAGGTAGCTTTCCTTCTTCGCCTTGGCGAGCGCGGCGGTCTCGGTCGGGTCGACCGAGATCGAGACGACCTGGAACTCCTTGCCCGGAAGCCAGTCGACGCCCTTGAGGCCGTCGAAGGCGCCGTTGAGCACCAGGTTGCACAGCATCGGGCACTTGTTGTAGCCAAGCTGCAGCAGCACAGGCTTGTCGCCCTTGAAGTAGTCGCGCAGCAGGACCGGCTCGCCGTCGTCGCTTGTGAAGCGCGCGTCGAGCGGAAGCGGCTCGTTCAGGTGCTCGATGACATCGATGCCCTTGAGCTCCTCGGGCACGCCGACATTGAGCTGCGCCTGCACCAGCGACGCGACCGACAGCGCCGCCGCGGTTGCGGCGATCGTGCGGAGGAAGCTGGTGCGGTCGCAGTTCATCGGGTCAGCCTGCGCGGATCACTTGCCCTGCTTGGAGACGATGTCGATGGCGCGCTCGATCGGGATTCGCACGCGGTCGACCTTCTTGTCGTCGACTTCCTCGGTGTAGGTCCCGTATTGCGCGAGCAGTTCCTTCTGCGACTGCCGAAGTCCGGTCGAGAGCACGGGGCGCTCGTCGATCACGCGGACCTCCTCGAAGTTGCGCTGCACGCCGAAGTACAGCACCGAGACGGCGAGGCAGAAGGCCACGAAGAAGATGATGCCGACGAACGAGTAGAACCAGGTCGCGCCCATCTCGGGGTCGTCGATCTGCTCGGTGGTGGCTGGTGAGGAGGACATGGGTGGTTCCTATCTCGCGTGATTACATGTTCTCGAAGCGGAGGCTCTCGGCAAGGCGCGGATCCTTCTTGGGAAGGAGCGAGACCTTCGAGAGCGTGCCGATCGTGCCGGCCGCGACGGCGCCGAGGACGCCGAGGGCGAGCAGGAAGTTGACGGGGTTGGAGAAGTGGGTCTGGGTGTCCGCGTACTTCGAGGCGACCTCGCCGTAGGTGCGGAACTCGCCGATGTCGTGCGGGATCTCCGGCATGACCAGCCAGTAGAGGTCGACATAGTGGAAGCAGAGCATCCACACGGCGCCGATGCCGAGCGTGAGCGGCGCGCGCTTCATCCACTTCGAGATCAGGCCCACGAACGGGAAGACGAAGTGGCCGAAGAGGAGCGCGAAGCTGAAGAAGCCCCACGCGCCCACCTGCCGGGCGAGGAACCAGCCTGTCTCCTCGGGCACATTCGCGTACCAGATGAGCATGTACTGGCTGAATCCGATGTACGCCCAGAACACGATGCCGAAGGCCCACATGAGCTTGCCGAGGTCCTGCAGGTGCTCGCTGGTCACGATTCCCTTCAGCGCGCCGAGGCTGAGCAGGCGCAGCGTGATGAGGATGAGCATCGAGAAGCCCGCGACCGCGCAGCCGCAGAAGAAGTACACGCCGAACATCGTCGAGAACCACGCCGGCGAGATCGACATGATCCAGTCGATCGAAGCGAAGGTGACGGTGAGGCCGAACAGGATGGCCGAAGGACCAGCCCACTTGCTCATCGTGCTGCTGTGGGAGCGATCACCGGTCTCGTCCTGCGCGACGCTGTGGCGGAAGAAGAAGCTCGCGAGCATGGCCCAGATGGCGAAGTACGCCACGGCACGGATCCAGAAGAAGGTCGGGTTGAGGAACCCTTCCTTCGCGTGGACGATGTGCCACTCGGCCTCGTTGTTGGCCTTGAGCGTGTCCATATCGGCCCACACCCAGAGGACATTCGCCTTGCCCATGAACCAGAGCACTGCGAAGGGTACGAAGAGGATCCAGATCCAGCGCAGGTTGGCCGCGAGCGCCTCGGCCGGGCGGCGGACGGCGACCGACCAGCCCGCTCGGGTGAGGTGCTGGATGAACACGAAGAACAGGCCGCCGAGGCACATCGTGAGTCCGAAGGCGAACGCGATGAGGTAGGCGCGCCAGAAGTGATGCGCGTCGGTGCCGAAGGCGCCGGTGTAGCCGATGGCTGCGCCGCCGCCGAGGCCCACGACCGCGAGGCCGAGGGCGAGCTTGCGGAAGTTGAGCGCGATCGCGGGAAGCGCGATGTTCTGGCCGCCGAGATCGGCGTGCGAGGTGGCGTGACCCATTACTTCGCCTCCTTCTTGATGTTGTCGCGGAGCTCCGGCGGCACATCCTGCATCGAGGCGTTCTGCGAGAACTGCAGCGCCTTGACATACGCGGCGATCGCCCAGCGGTCCTCGACGCTGATCTGCGTGCCGTAGCCGGCCATGTTGCGGATGCCGTTGGTGGCGATGCTGTAGATCATGCCGACCGGGTGCTCGCGCACCACGGGATCATGCATGCTCTTCGCCTGCACCCACGACGTTCCGTTCGCAGGGCCGTCGCTCGAGCTCATCAGCTCCATCGCGCGCTTGTTCACCGCGCCGTCGCCGAAGCCCGCGTAGCCGTGGCACACGCTGCAGTAGATGTTGAAGCGCTGCTGTCCACGCTCGAGGGTCGCCTTCGACATCGACATGCCCTCGGGCATGGTGTCGGCCCACTTGCCGTTCACCACGCCCTCGAAGCGGTGCGTGTCGAGCTGGCTCTCGCCGCGGGCGACGGTGCCGACGACCGAGGTGCGCTGCGCGCGGCCATCGGCGAAGAGCGGGTTCACCGTCTGCGTCTTGAACTTCGGCTGGAAGTCCATGTCGAAGAAGATGTGGACGGCGCGGTTCTCATCGGGCGTCGCGCGGACGCGCGCGATGATGAACGGCGGGACGGCGAGCGCCAGTGCGGCGAGCACGCCCGTGAAGAGCATCCATCGTGGGGCCTTGGGAATCATCGTTTAGTCCTCCACCGCCTCGACGGCAACGGGGTCGAGCGAGCGGAGGAACTCCTCCGTCTTCTTGGGCAGGAACTTCGGGTCGCGCGCCTCGATCGAGATGAAGAAGCGGTCGTTGGTCGCGCGGCGGAAGCGGTTCGACTTGAAGAGCGGGTGGTACAGCCAGGGCAGTCCGTTGAACAGGAACATCAGCTTCACGCACGCGAGCGCGGAGAAGAGGATGGTGAGCTCGAACATCACGGGGATGAACGCGGGCAGGCTCATCGCGGGCTTGCCCGAGATGAGGAACGGATAGCCCGTCACCCACACGCCCGCCCAGATGTTGTAGTCCCAGGAGTTCGTGAAGGCCTGCAGCAGGAACGCGACGATGGTGCCGGTCATGCCCGCGAAGAACACGAAGATGGGGAGCCATGTGCGCTGGATGCCCATCGC